>SMEQ01000021.1_pt1 | contig 63318 bp, 52 predicted proteins | sample 2456281 | NCBI WGS metagenome assembly SMEQ01 (sample SAMN10132596, study PRJNA489261) | soil metagenome | isolation source: day1 antibiotic-loamy sand soil ammended with raw manure from dairy cow... | place: USA | collected 2015-04-01
AAGATTTTGCATTATATTAGTAATATTATCCAAACTTTTGAATATGAATAAGCTACTTATCTGCAGTTTTTTAGCCATTGGGTTATTTTTTGGGTGCAATAAAAAAGAACAAGAACCATTGGAATATTTTAGCTTTACTGCAAATGGGGTGGATTATAATTATCCGCAAGGCGAAACTCCGGGTGGATTTGCAGGTTCATCTAATGCTTTAGGAGCTGGATATGGATTAGGTTTTCACCTATATGCTTTTAGCCTAGAAAACCCTGCCATTCCGGGTGAATTTCGTTTTACCTTCTTTCCAGGAGATCAGATTCCACAACAGGATACTGTTATTTTAGATGGAAGTCAAAATTGGGCAGAAGTTGAAAACTTTATTAATATGGGTAATAACTTTTCCACTAATAGTAATTATACAGGAAAAATAATTTTTACTTAGAGAAGTAAAGAAATGCTATCAGGAACTTTTGAATTTGAAGCGCAACAGCAATATAATGATTCAATCCTTTACATCACCAACGGAAAATTCTCTATTATCCCCACCTTAGAAACTCAATAAATTATAAAAACTCATCCCTGAAATAAGACATGCGGTAAGGAGACCGCGTTTCGAATTGACGCAGTCTTGAGACTACGCCAAACTAAGACTTCACTTTTATTCATTAGCTTTTAGCAGAAACAATAAGCTTGAATTCCAGCTTGAATGAGTTCGACACTGGAGGTGTCGTAGGTTTATAGCACAGATTCAAGATTTAGAATACGACCTTGGAGAGGTCGAATGAAGTATTTTAGAAATAACACCCCAGATTTCTAATCAAACATTGATTTATCCAAGATAAAATTCATCTGCCTATTAGTCTTAAAAAATTTCCCGCAGATCTCACAGATTGCGCAGAAGAATAAGCACCAAAAAATCAATGCGGAAAGCGCAGACTTATAAGTAAAGATTGATATAAAAGATTAAACCCACCTTTCTCCCCCTCTCCCCTTCACCAAGTCTTCCAGTCTTTAAAACAATCTCACCTAGTCTTAGAAATGTCTCCCAGTCTTTAAAACATCTCACCAATCCTTATCTAAAACACGCTGACCCGAACCTTTTTTCTCCTCTTGATTATCAAGAATATCTTTCTCTTCTTCTCTTAAAGCCTGCAATAATCGTTCAGCTTGCTCTGGAGTTAACTTACTATTATTCTGAGGTTTTTCTTGTTCTTTTTGATCTTGTTCGTCTTGTTTATCTTGGTCCTGATCTTGATTCTTATCATCATCTTGGTCTTTGTCTTGATCGCCTTCATCCTTATCGTCTTCGTTGTCTTCGTCATTATTATCATCTGACGATTGTCTTTTCATCAAAGCATAAGACAAATTATATTTTGCATCTCTGTCATTAGGCTTTAGTTTCAATGCGTTTTTATACATTTCAATAGCGGAATCCCAATCCTCTTCTTTCAAATTCACATTACCTAAGTTATAATGTGCCGAAAACTGATCTGAAGTTTTTAAATCTTCATTTTCTAATAACGACTGATAAAAACTTTTAGATTCACTCAACTGCTCATTACGATAAGCCACATTCCCATTTCTAAACTTCAAAAAAGGCATATCACTTAAATGCTCATCAGCTTTTTTATACGACTCCTGAGCAGCAAAGTAATCCCTCTTTTGATAAGCTTTATCCCCTTCTTTAATTGCAGGTCTTCCTTTCCATTGATCCAAAAAACCAGCTGAGGATTGCGCGGATACAGAAAACCGTCCCAACAATCCCATGAATAAAAACAGACTGAATAATAATATTTTACGCATAATCGTATCGCTGTCTTTTAAATAAAACCAAGATAAAGAAACCACTAAAACATAACAAAGCCAATCCCATTAATGGAAATGCATAAGAAGTTGCTACGCCCGGCATCCATGCTTGATATTCATCACCCGCCAATTGCGTTAATGCACTTTGTAAACTTGATACTGTTGTACTGATCAGCTGTAAATTAAAAAACTGCCCTCCTCCTACTTCAGCTAATTCTGTCAACATCGGCACGTTAATTTTTGACAATACTTCTTGGCCTTCAGCATCAATTCTATAAGCACCCGTTTGAGGATTCATGATTTTTCCACCCGCCTCACTCCCAACGCCAACGGTATAAATAGTAATCCCTTTTCTCCTCATTTCTTTCGCCATATTTACCGCTTCTGATTCGTGATCTTCACCATCAGAAACTAAAACCAAAACTTTATTTTTTAAAGCCTCTTCTGAAAACAACTGATCTGCCTTTGAAAAAGCTTCTGCAATTCTTGTACCCTGCAAAGGCATATTATCAGGATGAGCACCTTGCAAATGCATCATAAATAAACTCGGATCGGATGTGATAGGGATTTGAACATAAGCATTTCCTGCAAAAACAATCAAACCTAATCGATCTCCTTTATTTTCTGTTACAAATCTTTTGATAAACTCTTTAGCTTGCACTAATCGAGTGGGAGCCAAATCTTCCGCCAACATACTATTGGATAAATCTAAAGCAATCACTACTTCCTTTCCCTCCTTCAATGCCCATTTTGGAGTACCTCTTTTTTGAGGATTAGCCAAAGCTAGGCTCAAGCTCACTACACCTAAAAATAACAAAACATGTCCTATCCAATGTTTATTCAATCGAAAGTTGGGCAAATAGTCTTTCCAATACTTTCTTGAAAACAAGGACTTTAAGCGTTGTAGTTGTTGACTTCTTTTCCATACAAAAAACAAGAAAATAATCAAAGCAAACAAAACTCCTAATAACCAAAAAGGGTGTTCCAGTCTATACATATTGAACTTTACTCTGAATGCACAAAATTAAGAAAAGCGTCTCATTTACTAAAAACAAAATTAAAGCTTAAGTTTGTACTGAAATTATTTGTTTAGAGATTTAACGTATCATTCTCATTTATAGTATATTAATAAAATGAAACAAACACCTTTTACGGAAAAACACATAGCTCTTGGAGCTAAAATGGCAGACTTTGCTGGTTATAACATGCCTATTTCATATTCTGGCATTAAAGAAGAACACCTTGCAGTAAGAAATAATGCAGGTGTATTTGATGTAAGCCACATGGGAAGCATTATGGTTAAAGGTCCAAAAGCATTGGACTTGATCCAAAAAACAACTACAAATGACGCTTCTCGTCTAAAAAACAATCAAGCTCAATACACTTGCTTTACTAATGAAAACGGTGGAATTATTGACGATTTCATAGTTTATTGTATTGAAGAAAACGACACTTATATGTTGGTTGTCAATGCATCTAACTTAGCAAAGGATTGGGATTGGCTGGTAAAACAAAACACAGAAGGAGCTGATTTAGAAAACATTACTCCTAAAACAGGTATTTTGGCCATTCAAGGTCCAAAGTCATTAGATATTCTACAAGAATTAACTCCTATAGATTTGTCAAAGCAGAAATATTTTCATTTTGACCGCAGCACTTTCGCAGGAGTTGAAAATGTAATCATCAGCGCAACAGGTTATACTGGTAGCGGTGGCGTAGAAATCTATTTCGAAAACGAAGGAGATAATGCTGAAAAAATTTGGTCTGAATTATTCAGAGTGGGTGAACCTAAGGGTTTAAAACCAATTGGATTAGCTGCACGTGATACTTTAAGATTAGAAAAGGGTTTTTGCTTATATGGCAATGAACTGAATGAAGAAACTAATCCTTTAGAAGCTGGCTTAGGATGGGTAACCAAACTAACTAAGGACTTTATCGGTAGTGATAAAATACAAGCAATCAAAGATGCTGGTGTAAATAGAAAACTGGTAGGTATTGAGCTTTTAGAAAGAGGTATTCCAAGAACAGGTTATACCATCGTTGATGAAAGCAACAATGATATCGGTGTGATTTCTTCCGGAACGCAATCTCCTTCATTAAATAAAGCGATAGCTATGGGTTATGTAAAAACAGACTTAGCGAAAGAAGGTCAAGAAATTTTCATTTCTATCCGTAATAAACCGGTAAAAGCGAAGATCGTAAGACTACCTTTTGTATAATATATATTGATATGATTTGAAGAATCCTTTGTCTATTATTTTAGGCAAAGGATTTTTTATGTGCATTTGTAAGGGAGCATTCAAAATAAGAGCTATTTATATATTAATTTGTATAAGTGAATCATATTCTTTAAATTTAGAGGGATAACGAATCTTTTATTAATCAGATATCACTGCCAAACAACATTTCAATAACGAAATCAGATGTAGTCGTAGTTGTCTTTTATCAATAATAAAGTCGTAAATTCGCTAGGCACAGAAAGGGTCTGTGAATCAATTATAATTAATAATTATTTTCCTTTGTCATGGAATCGATGTTAGATAAAAATGTGGGTCAGGTAGAAGTTAATTTGAATGAAGCTTTAAAGCAGTATTTCGGGTTTGACCAATTTAAAGGGGCGCAAGAAGAGGTTATCAAAAGTATTCTGAATAAGAATGACACTTTTGTAATCATGCCAACAGGTGGAGGTAAGTCATTATGCTACCAGTTACCTGCTTTACTTACAGAAGGAGTGACTATTATAGTATCTCCGCTGATAGCTTTAATGAAAAACCAAGTTGACTTAGTCAGAGGTTATAGTGATGACGATCGAATCGCACACTTTCTGAATTCAAGTTTGACTAAGGTGCAACAAAGAAAAGTAAAAGAAGATTTACTTTCTGGGGATACTAAACTACTTTATGTAGCGCCAGAAACCTTAACGAAACAAGAAAATATAGATTTCTTTTCTCAATTAAAAATATCCTTTTTTGCAGTGGATGAAGCACACTGTATTTCTGAGTGGGGTCATGATTTTAGACCTGAATACAGAAAATTGAAGGATATGATGAAAGAAATCAATGATGATATTCCTATCATAGCTTTAACTGCAACAGCAACTCCAAAAGTTCAAGATGATATCGTAAAAAACCTGGAATTAGAAAACACGAATACGTTTGTGGCTTCTTTTAATAGGCCGAATCTTTACTATGAGATTGTTCCTAAAATAAATAAGAATCAAGTGCTTAAACACATGGTTCGTTTTATTACCAAAAAGAAGGGGAAAAGCGGCATTATCTATGCTTTAAATCGAAGAACAACTGAAGAACTTGCAGCGATGTTAGTGGCGAACGGTATTAAAGCTGTTGCCTATCATGCAGGATTAGATGGTAATTTAAGAGCTAAGAGACAGGATCAATTCTTAAAAGATGATGTAGATGTTATTGTAGCCACTATCGCTTTTGGAATGGGTATTGATAAGCCTGATGTTCGTTTTGTAATTCATTACGATATTCCGAAATCGATTGAGAATTATTATCAAGAAACAGGTAGAGCAGGAAGAGATGATGCGAAGAGTACTTGTGTACTATATTACAATTATAAGGATGTAGAAAAGTTAGAACATCTGCTGAGAGACAAGCCATTAAGCGAACGCGAAATGGGTCATCAGTTGATTTCTGAAATGGTTGCTTATGTGGAAGCGGGTGCTTGTAGAAGAAGAATGTTATTGCATTATTTCGGGGAATTTTCAGAAATAGATAATTGTCAATTTTGTGATAATTGCTTGAACCCTAAAGAACCATTAGACGTTAAAGACAGTGTTAAAATTGTTTTAGATGCCATTGAAGAGTTGAATGAAAGATTTGGTATTGATTATATAGTAGATGTTGTTTTAGGGAAAGAAAACCCTCAAATCAAAACATATAAACATGATCAACTAAAAAGTTTTGGCACAGGATTAATAATGGAAATGGAAGTTCCTTTCTGGGAATCTTTAATCCGTCAAATGATGTTAGAAGGGTTTATCAGAAAAGATATTGAAGAGTATGGTTTATTGAAAATCACAGATGAAGGTAGGAATTTCTTAAAAAAACCTTATTCTATTCGTGTTTCCATGAATCATGAGTATAGAGATTTAGGTGAAAATGATTATGCTGAGGAAGAAAATGGTGCTTCTTCTCACTTAGATCCTAAACTTTATGAAAGTTTATTAAAGATCAGAAAACAAGTTGCGGAAAAAAACAATTTACCTCCTTATACTATTTTCTTAGAACAGTCTTTAGAAGATATGTGTATCAGCTACCCCACGACTCAAGAAGAAATGTCAAGAATATTTGGAGTCAGCAGAGGAAAGGCTTTAAAATTTGGAAGACCCTTCTTAAACCACATCGTAGAGTATGTGGAAGAAAATGATGTGATTCGTCCTGACGATTTTGTCATGAAAAATGTGGTGAACAGAAATGCGAATAAGATTTATATCATCCAAAATGTAGACCGACAAATTCCTTTAGATAATATCGCTTCCAATAGAGATATGTCGATTGAAGAGTTGATTAAAGCAATGGAAGAAATCGTATATAGCGGCACGAAGTTGAATGTCAATTATCTGTTAGAAGACATGGACGATGAAGAGTTAGAAGATGTGTTAGATTATTTCAAAGAAATTCAAGAAGATAATATTGATGAAATATATGAGGAGTTTAAGGATGACGATATCAGTTATGAACAAGTTCAATTAATAAGACTTAAATTTTTAAGTGATTTCGGAAATTAATATTTCAAAAAGCTCGGAAGTGAATGTCTTTCGAGCTTTTTTATATAATTTACATTATGGATCATGCTATCATTTCTAAATTAATTCAAGAGCAAAACAAGCCTTTACCAGGATTAGCATCACAAAAGAAAATGATGATGTATAATGATGATACTTATAATCCTAATCCGCCCTACGGGAAAGAAAGTGCTGTATTACTCAATATTTATCCCACAAGTGAAAACAAAGTCAATATCATATTTATTGAAAGAGCTTTTTCAGAACGTTCAATTCATAGTGGTCAAATAAGTTTTCCTGGAGGTAAAAAAGAAAATTCAGATCAAGATTTAATAGAAACCGCATTGCGAGAATCTACAGAGGAAATCAATTTGCAAAAGGAAGAAGTCAATATCATTAGGCCTTTATCTCCCATTTATATTCCTGTGAGTGATTATAAGGTTTTTCCTTTTCTCTCCTACTCTACTTCTTTGCCGAAGTCACTGAATGCCTGTCCGAATGAAGTCGCTAAAATCTTACATTTTGATTTAAATACATTAATTGAAAAGCAAGTGTACACGCCAATTGAAACCATTTATAACGTCAGCATGAAAGTCAAAGCTTACCAATCAGGAGATTACATTATTTGGGGTGCAAGTGCTATGATATTAGCAGAATTAGAAGCATTGATTAAACAATAAATGCTTGCTAATCTTATAAATCTTTTAGTGTATTAAACTTCTAAAATCTACAGGGACAATTTTACTCACACCAGGTTCTTGCATCGTTACGCCATAAATCACATCTACTGCTGCCATCGTTTGTTTATTATGGGTAACCATAATGAATTGAGAATTATCCGAAAACTGTCTGATCATCTTGGTAAACTTTTCGACATTCGCATCATCTAAAGGAGCATCCACCTCATCTAAAATACAGAAAGGAGCAGGCTTAATCAGATAAATAGCAAACAAAAAAGCAATAGAAGTAAGTGTTTTTTCTCCTCCTGATAATTGCGTCAAAGTACTTGGTCGCTTCCCTTTAGGCTGTGCGTAAATTTCAATATTAGATTCGGCTATATTATCTGGATCAGTTAATTTCAAATCTGCATGATCGTCTTCCGTGAATAAGGATTTAAAAACAGTGACAAAGTTTTCCCTCACCGCATCAAAAGTCGCTTGAAATTTTTCATTAGCTGTTCTTTCCACCTCTTCAATCGTTTGAAATAAACTGTTTCTGGCGTCTAAAAGATCGTTTTTTTGAGTGAAAATAAAATCATGCCTAAGTTTAATTTCTTGATAAGCTTCAATTGCAGTTGGATTAATCGCACCAATATTTTCAAGTCTTCTTTTGTTCTTTTCTGTCAAAGCAGTCAATTCCTCTAAACTATAGGTAGTTTCTCTCGCGCTTTCTAACACTTCTTCCAAAGACAAACTAAACTCTAAAGTCAGTCGTTCTTTGATTCCAGCCACTTGTAATTTCATTTGTGAAATAGACTCTTCAACACCTTTAATTAAAGTTTCAAACTGTTCTTTTTTTCTACGTATTCCGGAAATCGCTTGCTCGTCTTCCGTTATTTTATTTCTAAAAGCATAATAATCCTTATCTAAAACATTGAGTTTCGCCTCTTCTACTTCTTTTTTAACTAATAAATCCTCCAACTCATCCGTTCCAAAATTCAGCTTACCATCTGTCTCACTTATTTTCTGTTGCGTTTCTTTCAACTGTGCTGATTGTTGCTCAATCTGCAAAGTCACATCTTGTTTTTGTTGCTGTTTATAAACAATCTCTTGCTTCCATTGAGACTCTTTATTTTTCTCTTGTTGTAAAGAAAGTTGAATCAATTGTAAGTTTTGTTGCTCTTGATTCAAGCGAGCTTCCTTTTCTTGATAAGTATTGGTTTTACTTTGTAATTGCTCTTGTGCTTCAGCTAACTTATCTAAAATAGACTGTAAAACCCCTTGTCTATCAGGCTGATTTTCCAATAAAGCTTTCAATTGCAATTCTATATCACTATGTTCCTTTTCTAATAGAACTAATTGCTCTTCAATTTCTTTCTTCCGTTGTGACAGTAGTGGAATTTGAACTTCACATTGCGATAAAGAACGTTCTAATTTTTGGAGTGGCAAAGCTTGAATTCCTTCTTTTAAAACTTTGGAACTTGCATTTATTTCCAATAACTGCGTTGCTGTTTTTTCTAAAAGAACTTGTAATTCTAGAATTTCACTTTCTAATTCATCTATTCGAAAACTACGTCCTATAATTGTCGTTCTTTCCTCTTCAATTCCGCCGCCATATACGCGACCATTAATGATGATTTGTTGATTTTCTAAAACTAAGCAGATTTGATTTTCCCTTTCTGATACAGTTGGCAAATCATTTAAAGTATGAACCGGTACTACTTTTTGAAATAAATATTTAAAAAGCAATTGATACTTCGCATCAAAACTCAATTCTTGAAGCACCTCACTTTCTACATCATCCCATGATTTGAAGAGGTCTTTAATTTCTTCTAAAATCCAAAACCCCACTTTACCTTTTTCCGCTTTTTGTAAAGATTGAATCGCCAATTGAGCCTCTTCATGAGTTTCAACCACATAATAACTCAACCAATCCTTTAAATAAGCTTCGATAATTGCCGACCATTCTTTATTTACACTGAATAACTCAGATAATAATTCTCCTTTAAAACCTTGTGACTTTTGTTCTTCTAAAAAGCGAATACTATCAGAATAGCCTTCCATATTAGCTACTAATGATTTCAATAAATCATGTTCGTTCATCCTTGCATCCAAGCCTCTTAAAGCATTACTTTTGTTTTGCTCTAATTGTTTATAAAGCTGTTCTTGACGTTCTAAATCAGTCGTCATTTTAGCTTTCTCAGCCATGACTTCATCTATTTGCTTCTTTAAATCCTCTTGCTGAGTATTTAATGCCTTGAAATTCTTATCATGTTGCTGATATTGAACTTTATATTGCTCTAATCGTTCGCCAACTCTTTTTCTTTGTTGATGTAAAGCTCCTGTAGATTGATCTTGTACTGCCGCTTCTTTTTCTAATTGAAACCTTTCTTGCTGCAACTCTCCCACCACATTTCGAACCTCATCCACTTCTTTTCTAAAAGTCGTCAGTTCATTTTGTAAAGCTTGGTATTTTTCTTGCGCAATTTCCACTTCCTCTTCTACATACATCACTTTATCGATCTGATCTTCAATCTTTTCCTTCAAGTCTTCCTCTTGTTCATCAATTAAAACCAATTGTAATTTAGCTTGACTAATGATTTGCTGTAGGCTTTGATCGCGATCTTTTAAATGTTGTAAATGTTGTGAAGCTAATTTTCTTTCACTTTCCAAAACTCTGATACTTGCGATCACATCATTGAATTGCTTCTGAAGATAATGTAACTCTTTTTCCTTATCTACCAAAGTCACTTTACGCTCCTGAATAGACGCTTCTTCTCCTGCAATTGAGGCTTCTAAAGCGATCTTTTGATCGGTATATTCGTTCTTTTTATCTTGTAATTCTTGGTAGGAATTGTTGAAATCACCTAAACTAACCTTAGCTAATTCAACACTTAATTCTTTATATTCTGTTCTTAATTGATAATACCTTTCTGCTCGTTTAGCTTGTTGTTCCAAGCTTTTAAGGTTATTGGTAATTTCAAATAACAAATCTTCTATTCTATCTAAGTCTAAATCTGTAGCTGTTAATTTTTGTTGCGCTTCTCTTCGACGAGCTTTATATATAGTAATCCCCGACGCTTGCTCCATCATTCTTCTTCTGCTTCCTTCCTTATCTCGAATGATGTCATCTACCATTCCCAACTCAATAATCGCATAAGAATCACTACTGATTCCGGTATCCATTAACAACGAATGAATATCTCGAAGTCGACAAACTACGCCATTCAATCTGTATTCACTTTCTCCAGTTTTAAAAAACCTTCTGGTAATGGTTACTGTAGTATATTCAGTCGGTAAAATGTTTTTAGTATTTTCAAAAGTAATGGCTACTTCTGCCATCCCTGATGGTTTTCTACTTTTCGACCCATTAAATATTAAATCATCTAAACTATCACTTCGTAGGTTTTTAATGCGCTGTTCACCAATAACCCAACGTATGGCATCTATAATATTAGATTTTCCACATCCATTAGGTCCTACAACACCTGTCACCCGATGATCTAAATCCAAATTGATTTTATCGGGAAAGGACTTAAATCCCTTAACTTCTAATGATTTTAATTTCAAGGTTTAAACGAATTATTTATGATCTAAGTTTTGTAGTTTTTCTTTTTTTTATAGTTTTTATGCAATTTATAAAAACTCTGTGGCGGAAATGTCAATATTTCTCGGTGAGTACCCCACGAATTTAAAACCAATTTTTTAAATAAAACATTTTTAATCGCAGCTGTCGGAAAACTAATGACAAAAGGATGTTTCATCACTGATTTATACATTTTCCAAGTCATTTTTTCAGACCAAGACTCATAACCCAAGTTAACATATTTTTGTCGATTTTTCACTAGCAAATCGTGGATCTGAATATTAATAGGACACTCTTGCGTACATTGTCCACAAAGTGAGGAAGCAAAACTCAAATGTCCATAATCATACATTCCTTTTAAATGTGGCGTAATAACAGCACCTATCGGACCACTATAAGTTGCTTCATAAGAATGCCCTCCAATATTTTTATATACCGGACAAGCATTTAGACACGACCCACATCGAATACAATATAAACTTTCTCTCATATCGGGTGCCAACAAACTCGTTCGTTGATTATCTAAGAGAATCACATACATTTTTTCAGGACCATCATTTTCTTTAAAGCTTTTGGGCCCTCCTAAAATAGTATTGTAAACTGTGATTTTTTGCCCTGTCCCAAAAGTAGATAATAAAGGTAAAAATAGCGGCAAATCTTGAATAGAAGGAATGACTTTTTCAATACCTATAATAGCAATATGGATTTTCGGCAAGCTGGTCGTTAATCTGGCGTTTCCTTCATTTTCAGTAATGACAATTTTACCTTCTTTAGCTGCAATAAAATTAGCACCTGTAATACCTAAGTCAGCCTCAATGAATTTATTTCTTAATTTATCTCTGGCAATTTTAGTCATTTCCTCAGCAGAGAGATCTGGAGCAACATGTAATTTTTCATGAAATAAATCAGCAATATCTTGTCTACTTTTATGCATTGCGGGAGTCACAATGTGATAAGGTGGTTCTCCATCTAACTGTTGAATATACTCTCCCAAATCTGTTTCAATAGATTCAATCCCATGAGTTTCTAAAAAGCTATTTAATTTAATTTCCTCCGTCACCATAGACTTGGATTTGACTACCTTCTTCACTTTATGCTTCTGACAAATATCTAAAATATAGTTTAGAGCATCTTTCCCATCTTGCGCCCAAAGCACCGTCCCTCCATTATGTTCGAATTGTCTTTCAAATATTTCTAAATAGTGATCTAGTCTTTCTATGGCTTCCCATTTAATATTTTTGGCATGCTCTCGCACCTCAGGTAAATCTACAAACTGTTTTTTGCCACTTAGCACAGCTGCATTGTATTTCCCGATATTAAAAGCAATGGTATTTCTATGCTTTTGATCCCAAACTTTTTCTTTTGATAATTTCAAAAATTCCTGCCGACCCATAAATATTATTATAAAAGATTGCTGTGGTAAAGATAATTAAATCTTCTAAGACAAGGTATTCAATATGAGTTTGAAACTAATTCTAAAATAATATTACTATATTTGCATGGATTAATTTTCTTCTTATGCAGATTCAAGTTATGAAATCTAAGCTTCATCACGTAACCGTTACGGAAGCTGATTTACATTATATAGGTAGCATCACCATCGATGAAGATTTGATGGATGCTGCTAATTTAATTGAAAATGAAAAAGTACAAGTAGTCAACATGAGTAATGGCGAGCGACTTGAAACTTATGTTATTACAGGAAAAAGAGGTGCCGGTCAAGTTTGTATGAACGGACCTGCTGCAAGAAAAGTAAGTCCTGGAGATGTAGTCATTATCATTGGCTACGCGTTAATGGATTTTGAAAAAGCTAAAACATTTGAGCCTTCCGTTGTTTTCCCCAAGGAAGGAAATACTTTATAATATTAAAAAAAGCTCTCGAAATCGAGAGCTTTTTTTTTGGGTTGTTCTTTTTTATAAAAAAGAAAGATAGCTGTGGGAGATGTTAGCAACGCGTATCTCGAACTCATGATAAAGCGGATTTCTAAATCCGGAAATAAACACATGTCAAAAAGAAAAAACCGAACCCATTTCCCAAAAAAACACATCAAGTCAACATCATCATTTCTTATTAGCAAGTTGAAATAACAATGGAAACAAAAGCTTAATAAAAAAAGAAAAAGTCGCTGTTCGAGATGTTAGCAACGCGCATCTCGAACAGCCCAACACACATAAACACAGCATTCAATCACCCACAAAACCTTTCCATCTTAAAGACGTTCTAATAAAATTCTAATACACTTTAACCTTTATTTTTATGCCATTTATTTGCTCAATCCTAAATTAAGTTGAATATTTGAAATAAGAATCAAAAAAATATAGATTTATGAAGAAGTTGATTTTAAGTCTAAGCATCATTGCAGGATTAAGTTTTGCAAGTTTTGCTCAAGAAAATTCAAAAGTTGCAGAAAGTTTTGTCAACCATTTAATTGAAGACAACCCTGAAGCACTATATAGCCTTTTTAGCGATGAAGCAAAAGAGGTTGTAAAGAAAGAAGACATTACAGAGCTATCTACTCAGTTGAAAGCACAATTAGGTACGCCTAAAAAAGTACACGGTGCAACTGAAGCAGTAGAAACAGAAGGTGATGAAACATTTGATGTTGTTTACTACCACGTAGAATACGAAATGGGCGATTTAGATTACAAAATCGTTTTTGGCGAAGATAAAAAAGTAAATGGCTTTTTTATAGTTCCACACGAAGATCGTAATGAATTAAAAAAAAATTAATTAAAACTCCAAAAGAGTACCAGGAAATTTCATTATCCATTGATGTTGAAAATGCAAAACTTCCTGGCACTTTAACTTTACCTAATAACACCGATTCCTATCCTTTAGTTATTTTTCTGCACGGCTCAGGTCCCAGCGATCGAAATAGTACCGTAGGAAATTTCAAGCCTTTTGAAACCTTAGCACACGCACTCGCAGAAAATGGTATTGCCACATATAGATTCGACAAGAAAACATTCACAAGCCCTCAACTTTATAATGCAGATTCTCTTTATACTGTTAAAGATGAAATACATGATGATGCTTATAAAACTGTAGATTATTTCATAGATCATCAAGATTATCATTTTAATGAAATCATCTTAATGGGCTATAGCTTAAGTGCAGGTTATTTACCACAACTCCTAAATCACTTATCCGACAAAGTAGATAAAGGCATCATGATTGCAGGTTCGCCAAGATCATTAATGGAATTGATGGAAGAGCAATTGATTTACTTATTAGATTATGATATGGGACCTCATTTCAACGCAAATTATGAAGTGATGTTGGATAGCTTAGCCGTTTTAAAAGAAAAAGCAGCTAATAAGACTGCAAAAGAGGAAGATATTTACTTGAATGTAGCTTATAAATATTGGAAATCTGATGCTGAATATGATGCTCAAGCGGCTTTCAAAAAAGTAAAACAACCACTATTAATCCTTCAAGGTGGGAAAGATTATCAAGTGACTGTTAAGGATTACGATAGCTGGATGCAATGGAAAAAGAAGTATCGAAAGAAAAATGTTGTGGGTGTACTACTTCCAGAAATGAATCACATCATGAACATTTCAACAGATGAGCGTTCTTCTCCAAATGAATATTATAAAGATGCTGAATTTGAAGTTGAACTAATCAATGAATTAAAGAAATGGATCTTAAAGTAAACAGAGATAAGAGATAAAAAAGACTATTAAAACAAGAATTAAAGCAGCAAACTTATTAAAGCGTCGTTTCTTATTCAAATACGGAACGCCTAACATGTAATCTATATTAAGATCTGTTGGAAGTTTACTTCTAAAAAAAAGGAAATCTTTTTCTAATTTTTTTTCTGGGTTTCTTTTATAAGCTACCGTTTCTAAAGACAAGCCAATACCAAAATAAACTTTTGGCCACAAAATATTGAAAAGTTGATTTACAGACTTGGATTTAACGCCTAGATATGCACCGATATTATCTACCACTGAATGAAATCGATTATCAAATAAAAAATCCATTCTTTTATTATCTAAAAACTCCCATTGATAAATCAGTAAACCTTCATCAATTTCTTTTAAAAGTTCTTCATTTCTTTTAACTTCAATACTTAAATCATAAGGGTTTAAATCGATCGCTTCTGCTCCTTCTGTCAGAAGCGTTTCCTTAATTTTAAGGATGATAGCAATGGATAATAAGGGAACAACTATATCAATCATAGCAAAAACTGCAGCTGGACTTTCTTTTAAATAAGTCGCCCAAGATGATATAACATTTGGTGTAAATGCCCCCTTTAAATGATAATTAAAATAGTGTGTCATAACTTTCTAAATGTTGAATATAAAAAATATATGATGATTAAAAAAGAATTACTTGAATGTATTCCTAACATTAGTCATGGGATGAACGACTATACGCTTCAAACTATCATACAAAAAACCAACAAAATTCTTGAACAAAAGTTGATTCATATTGATAATAATATAGGAGCAAATCGAACTGTTTTAACATTTGTAGGAAGTAGAACAGGTATCAGAAATGCACTATTAACTCTCTTTCAAGTCACTAGCGAAAATATTGATATGAGAAATCATCAAGGTGCACATCCAAGAATTGGCATGGTAGATGTATGTCCTATTGTACCTTTACAAGGCATAAACTTAGAAGACTCTTTGGACTTTGCTCGTTCTTTAAGCCAAGAAATTGCAGGAAAATTCAATATCCCTATTTATAATTACGAGTTTAGTCAAGATCAAACGCATAGAAAATACTTACCTCAAATCAGAAAAGGAGGTTATGAAGGTTTATTAGAAAAAATAAAAAAACCAGAATGGAAACCCGACTTCGGACCACTTCCCGATTCTGCTGAAAACATCTTGGCTATTCAAAAATATGGCGCTACTGTTTTAGGTGTTCGCCCCATATTAATTGCCTATAATATTTCAATAAAAACAGATGACACTAAAATCGCACAGCAATTAGCTCATGAAATCAGAAGTATTGGTGATGGAAAAGGGAATAGAGGAGAATTTGAAGCTTTAAGAGCAATAGGATGGTATATTCCAGAATTTGGACATGCTCAAATTTCAATGAATTTTTTAAATTATAAAATCACCTCTCCGTTAGCCGTTTTTGATAGTCTAAAAGAAAAATGCAAAACACTCAATATTGATGTTATTGGATCAGAACTAGTCGGATTAATTCCTCAAGAAGTAATTGTAAAAGCAGGAGAAAAAATGGCCTCAATAGAAGGAAAGAGTGATTTATCTATAGAAGAATTAATAATCTTAGGAACTGATTACTTACAATTAAATGCTATCAAAGACTTTCTTCCTGAAAAGCATATTTTAGAAAAAGTGGTAAAAAACGAAATGAATATGGAGTTGAGTTTATAAAAAAAGTGGAGACCGCTAATGGACCTCCACTTTTTAAATACCCTAAGGATTGAATTACTTTTTCATTAAATCAATACTTCTTTGAATGAAGGTATTTAATGCCTCACCATTCAACATATTTTGAGCTAATAATGCTAAATCAAAACTCTGTTTTATCACAGTTTCTTGCTCTGCACCGTCAGCAGCTAAAACTTCTTGCATTAATGGGTGATTACCATTAATGTTCACTTTATAGCTATCTGGTAAAGTTCCATACATACCCATCATTCCTCCACCGCCCATCTTGGCCATATCTTTCATTCTGCGCATAAACTCATCCATTGTAATCGTAACCGGAGAATCATCTGGACTTTGAGCTGAAACAGAAACTTCCATGTTCTTATTATTGATGATATTAGTATAAGCCTCAACTACTTGTTTTTCTTGTTCTTCTGACAATACACTTTCTACCTTTTCATCCTTTTCAATAAGATTCTGAACTAAATCAGCATCAACACGTTTTAAACTTGTCTTTTCTAATTTCGTTTCTATAAATCCTATAAAATGCTGATCAATAGGCGAATTCATTAATAATACATCATAGTTTTTCTGCTCCGCAGCTTTGATATATTGATATTGCTTCTCCTTATCCGTAGCATATAAATAAACTAACTGATCATTTTTATCTGTTTGTAATGGAGCCACTTTCGTTTTATACTCCTCCATAGTGGAGTACTTCCCATTTGCAGATTCTAATAAACAAAACTCAGTAGCTTTATCATAAAACTTCTCTTCCGAAAGCATTCCATACTTTACAAACAAACCGATATCTGCCCACTTCTCTTCATAGGATTTACGATCTTCTTTATAGATTTCGGAAAGCTTGTCCGCCACTTTACGAGTGATATAGCTATTGATTTTCTTCACATTACCATCAGCTTGCAAGAAGCTTCTTGAAACGTTCAATGGTATATCAGGACTATCTATCACACCATGTAATAACATCAAAAACTCTGGAACAATCTCATTCACTTCATCCGTAATAAATACTTGACGACTGAATAATTTGATTTTATTTTTTTGAATTTCAAAATCATTTTGAACTTTAGGGAAATAAAGAATTCCTGTTAAATCAAAAGGATAATCTACATTTAAATGTATCCAAAAAAGAGGCTCTTCTGACATTGGATATAGTTCCCTATAAAAGTTCAGGTAATCTTCATCCGTTAATTCTGAAGGAGATTTCACCCATAATGGGTTGGTATTATTAATGATATTCGGAACTTCTACTTCTTTATATTTTGGATTTCCTTCTTCATCTTCCCCATCTGGTTCATGATTTGTCTTTGTTCCAAACTGAATTGGAATCGGTAAAAATTGACCATATTTCCTTAAAATATCTTCAACTCTATTTTCATCTAAAAATTCAGCCGACTCTTCATTGATATGTAAGATGATCTCCGTTCCTCTTTCCGTTTTAGTTCCTTCATTGATGGCATAAGTTGTGCTACCATCACAAGTCCAATGTGCCGCTTGTTCATCATGATAAGACAAAGAATTGATTTCCACGTTATCTGCTACCATAAATGCAGAATAAAACCCTAAACCAAATTTACCGATGATATCTTGAGCATCTTTGGCATCTTTATATTTCTCGATAAATTCCGTAGCACCAGAAAAAGCCACCTGATTAATATACTTCTTAATCTCTTCAGCCGTCATACCAATTCCCTTGTCAGAAATCGTAATCGTTTTAGCTTCTTTATCTACTGAAACCTGAATATCTAGTTCACCTAACTCGCCCTTAAACTCTCCTAAGGAAGCTAAGCGTTTTATTTTCTGAGTAGCATCCACTGCATTAGAAACTAATTCTCTTAAAAAAATCTCATTATCTGAGTAAAGAAACTTTTTAATAATCGGAAAAATGTTTTCCGTATGGATCGAAATAGTACCTTGTTCTTGAATCATATTTATAACTATTATTTTATCATTGATATACTAGTTACTATTCAATCTTCATTCCATATCTTTTTGAAAGTCAAATTGGCACCAATCAAGTATTTTTGGCATAAAAAAAGGACTAAGTATGACTACTTAATCCTTTTTGGAAAAATTCAAGATCATTAGATGATCAACATTGCATCACCATAACTGAAGAAACGATACTTTTCTTTAATCGCTTCTTGGTAGGCATGCATAATTAAATCATATCCACCGAAACCAGCTGCACTAATTAACAAACTCGTTTTTGGCAAATGGAAATTGGTAATTAAAGCATCTGCAATCGCAAAGTCATAAGGCGGATGAGGGAATAAATTAGTCCATCCATCTGCTTCTTTAATGTGATTGTTTGCGGTAATAGAACTTTCAATTGATTTTAAAACGGTAGTTCCTACTGCACAGATTTTCTTACCATTATCGATAGCATTGTTTACGATATCACAAGCATATTGATCGATTTTAAAGTACTCAGCATCCATTTTATGCTTCTTTAAATCTTCCACTTCAATAGGTCTAAAAGTACCTAAACCTGTGTGCATAGTTACTTCTGCAAACTGCATACCTTTAATTTCCATGCGCTTAATCAATTCTCTACTAAAATGCATTCCTGCTGTAGGTGCAGCAACTGCTCCTTCATGCTTTGCATAAATAGTTTGATACCTTTCGGTGTCATTCGCATCTGGCTCTCTCTTAATATATTGAGGCAAAGGCGTTTCCCCTAAATCATGTAATAATCTTCTATACTCTTCTTCTTCTCCGTCAAATAAAAATCTAATCGTTCTTCCTCTCGAAGTAGTATTATCAATTACTTCTGCTGTTAATTCTTCATTTTCTCCAAAATACAACTTGTTACCAACTCGTATCTTTCGGGCAGGATCTACAATTACATCCCAAAGCTTACTGGTTTTATTTAATTCTCTTAATAAAAAAACTTCAATTTTAGCACCCGTTTTTTCTTTCTTACCGTATAGTCTGGCTGGAAACACTTTTGTGTTATTTACCACCATAACATCTTCGGCATTAAAATAATCTAATACATCCTTGAAGACTTTATGCTCAATCTTTCCAGTATCTTTATGGACAACCATCAAGCGACTTTCATCTCTATGTGTGGATGGATGTTGAGCAATTAGATCTAAGGGTAATTCAAACTTAAATTGTGATAATTTCATATCTTACAGGATATGTGATTTTGATGAGTGAATAATAAAAAGTGAGCTAAGATACAAAATTCTTAGGACATTTAATATTTTATATTTCCAAACGGCTATTAATTGTATAAAATAGCAGTTATTTAATAATCAAACGTTCAAAAAAGTAAAAAAGTTTGATAAAGTAAATAAAAAAATAAAGGACTGAAGAAAACGCTTCATTTTTATGCTATCATTTTCGAAATGATGGGTATGGAAGGAGGCAATAAGGTTTTCATCATCTCGTTTTAGTAAAACAAAAAGGGAAGCAAAATGCTAAGTTGGCTAAAAATGTAGCGTTTTGAGTTTGAAAAAGTACTGACTTTTTACTTTTACAATGAACTGTAAAATTATATAAGCACTTTGTTTTGAAAACTCATATTTATTAAATAATTTTACCACTAAAGAAATATTTAAAATGGAAGATAAACATTTACCTGAATTAGAGAATAACCTAGATATTAAAACATCTAAAACGAAAACTTCTCGTTTTTATTTCCTTTTGGGTTTTTTCAGCCTTTTCATTTTTGCAAATGCAGGATGCTATAACTTATATACGCATAAGTTTAAGTATAACGACGATGTTGAAATTCCAAAAAGTTCTCTATACGATCCAGTATACGAGAAATCAGAATAATTTGAAGACTCAGATCATTTCAAATGATATATATGAATAAGCCAGCTGTTGTAATATTAAGTTACAACAGCTGGTCTTGGCATAAAAAATTCCTTCCTGGCATCATTGCCTACGCTGAAGACGCCTATGAAGTGGTAGTTGTAGATCACGCTTCCACGGATCCTTTAGCACCTTATTTTCAAAAATACTTTCCTGACGTCCAACTGCTAACTCTAAAAACCAACACGGGTTTTGCGGGTGGATATCATCGTGCTTTACTTCAAATTAAAGCTCCTTATTATGTTTTATTAAGCGCAGACTTTGAAGTAACTCCAAATTGGTTTCAACCGCTCCATGCTTTTATGGAAGCGAATCCAAAAGTCGCAGCATGTGCTCCAAAGATTAAAAGCTATCACAAAAAGACACATTTTGAATATGCTGGAGCAGCAGGTGGTTTTATAGACCCAATGGGCTTTTTATTTTGTAGAGGAAGAATTTTTGATACCGTAGAAAAAGATGATGGGCAATATAATGATAACATTCCAGTGCTTTGGGCATCAGGTGGTTGCTTAATGGTCCGAAGTGATGTCTATCATGAAATAGGAGGCTTAGACACACAGCTTTTCGCACATATGGAGGAAGTGGATCTTTGTTGGCGTATCTGGAATCAAGGACATCAAGTTTATGCTATTGGAAATTCAGAAGTGTATCATGTCGGCGGAAGTATCATCAGTTATGGAAGTCCACAGAAGACTTTTTACAACTTCCGTAATAACTTAATCCTATTGCTTAAAAACCGACCTACTAAGTTCTTAATTCCATACCTTTTTGCAAGATTGTGCCTAGATGGTTTAGCAGGTATTCAGTTTTTATTGAAAGGACAATTTAAAAATTGCTGGGCAATAGCTAGAGCACATTTTAGTTTTTACAGCAAAGCATCTTATTACTACAAATGGAGAAAACAAAATCCTCCAAAATCTTTCTCAGAAGGACATTACCATAAAAGTATTTTATGGCAATATTTTGTAAAAGGTAAAAAAACTTATCAGTCTTTGCCAGAAACTCCTTAATTACAACAACTTACCCCATTCACTGATGTACAAATAAAAATCCCTTTTTCACCAAAGCAAAAAAGGGATATAATTTTTCTTAGCACTTCGTCTCACTACAGATGCTTCTTAAAGTAAGCTGTAATTTTTTCGAACAATTGTCTTCTCGTTTCCGTCCCTGGAATGGAATGATTCTTATTAGGGTAATACAAGGACTCAAATTGCTTACCTGCTTCAATCAAGTTTTTAGTCATCACAGCAGCATGTTGAAAATGAACATTATCATCTGTCACACCGTGAACAATCATTAAATTACCTTCTAATAAATCAACCATTTGCTCTGGTGCATTATCTTTATATCCGCCAGGATTCTCTTGAGGTGTTCTCATAAATCTTTCCGTATAGATATTGTCATAAAATGCCCAATTACTCACAGGAGCCACACTTACTGCCGTAGAAAAAGTTTGGTTTCCTTTCATTAACGCAGAAGCACTGATAAATCCACCATAACTCCAACCCCAAATGCCTACACGATGCTCATCTACAAAAGACCATTCTTTTTTAAGAATTTCGGCAAATGCGATTTGACTTTCCGTTTCTAAAGCACCTAAGTTTAAATAAGTTTGCTTCTTAAAAGCCTCTCCTCTTCCACCTGTTCCTTTCCCATCCAAAGCTATAATGATATAACCTTCATGCGCCATAAAATGATGCCAATAGTATTGAAATACAGGAAATTTATCCATGACTTCTTGACTTCCCGGACCGCTATATTGATAGAAAATCACCGGATATTTCTTATTTGCATCAAAATTTGGAGGTAATATCCTCCACCCATTATAAGTCACGCCTTCCCAATCAAGATCAAAAAACTCCATTTGATTCATCCCATATTTCTGAATTTGGCTATTTAAATCTTGATTCTTTTCTAATACAATGATTTGCTTGCCTTTCTTAGGCAGTAAATAATACTGAGGTGCTTCATTCAATTGAGATGACTTCACTAAAAAATATGCATTCCCTGCTTCAGTTACATGCACTATTCCATCACCTTCAACTAACAAGTTTAAACGACCTCTATGAATATCAATACTATAGAAATTTCTTTTCATCGGCGTGGTTCCTACCGCAGTAAAATATACTTGTCCATGACTCAAATCAAAACCTACAATTTGATCAATTTCTAATCCTTTAGGAGAAATCAACTGACTTGTCTTCGTTTTCCAATTCCAATGAAACAACTGATTTAAACCGTTTTTTTCTGAAGTATAATAAAATCCAGATTGATTATCAAAAGCTATATTATCAGTGATGTCAATATAATATTCATTACGTTCCTCATAAATAATTTCCTCTGTATTTGTGCGAGGATTGAATTTTAAAAACTCCAAGTAATTTTGATGCCTGTTCATTAGATACACCATCAATTCATTGCTTTTCCCTGCCCATTTAATACGTGGAATATAAAAGTCCGAGCGATCTCCTGTTTGTACATGTTGCGTTTGCTTACTGATCAAGTCATAAACATGAATAGAAACTTCTGAATTATCTTCTCCTGCTTTAGGATATTTAAAGGATTCGTATCTTGGATAATTATCTCCGTCATCATAAAAAGTCATGGTAAATTCCTTTACTTCTGATTCGTCAAACTTATAATAAGCTAAATACCTACCATCTGCTGACCATTCAAATGCTCTTGAAAATGCAAACTCTTCTTCATAAACCCAATCGCAATTACCATTAATAATCTGTCCTTTCTGTCCATCAAATGTCAACTGCGTACTTTCTTTTTGATCACTTTGATAATGATAAAGGTTATTATCTTTTACGTAAGCCACGTCATAGTTTACAGGATTGAAGTGGGCATGTAAAATGGGCGATTTATCTAAAAGCTCAATAGATTTTGAAGGGATGTGATATTTATAAACGGTATAAAGTGTAGACCTCCTATATATAGGTATCGCTTTCGTATAAATCAATAAATACTGTTCATCAAATGACCATTCAAAATGTGCTATGTCCTCTAAATCAAAAGTATTATCAAAAACAGTTTTTATTTTTTTACTGTTTTTCAATTGATAAATATTAATCTGATCTTGATCACTTTCAGACTGTTCTAAAACCGCATAAGAGGTATTATTCTTTAAAACTCTAAATCCAGGAACTCTTTTTTCAACAAAAGTCTCTCCATCAAAAATAAGATCTAAAGATAAGGGCTCTTGTGCAAAAGTCAGATTGGAAAAGTGTCCTAAAAAGACAAACAGGCAAGTAAAAAACCATAAATTGACGCGCATAATGAAATATTTTATGACAAATATAAAAAAAGCGGGTGAATGATTAAAATCATTCACCCGCTGTGCGGAGAGTGAGGGATTCGAACCCCCGGACCTTTAACAGTCAACGGTTTTCAAGACCGCCGCATTCAACCGCTCTGCCAACTCTCCGGGGGCAAAATAAAGGTATTCTTTTCAAATGGCAAAATCTTTTTTAATAAATTTCTTAAATCCTTGAAAACACTTGCAAGAACACGATAATACCCAGGTTTTTACTTATTAATGATTAACATTTCTCAATAATTATTTTCCGTAACTTTATCTTCTTAATTTAGAAAAGATATACATGATGTCGAAAAATTCAAAAACGGTTACTTTTGGTGGTGGATGTTTCTGGTGTGTAGAAGCTCAGTTTAATGCTCTTGATGGTGTAGAGAAAATCGAACCTGGATATATGGGTGGGACTTTAGAAAACCCTACTTATGAACAAGTATGTACAGGAGAAACAGGACATGCAGAAGTGGTGAATATTCATTATAATCCTGATGAAACTAGTTATGAACAATTGATATATTTGTTCTTTCATGCACATGACCCCACGCAACTTAATAGACAAGGTGGTGATATAGGAACGCAATATCGTTCGGTTATATTTTATGAAAATGAAGCAGAGAAAGAAAATATTGAACAAGTGATCAATAACCTAAAAACAAACAGTGCTGAATTTCAAAACATTGTAACCTCTTTAGAACCTAAGTCAACTTTCTACAAAGCAGAGGCGCATCATTTCAATTATTTTGAGCAAAACCCTAATCAGTCTTATTGCAAATTAGTCATTGCTCCAAAATTAGCAAGCTTTAAACAAAAAATTAAAGAATCCCTATAATTTGACATTTTGTTTATATAGATTTGGTTTAGCATAAATAAGCTGAATAGTAAATTATATAAACAAATACAAAATGAGGAATTTTTATCTTATTCTTTTATTTTTATTCGCTTTAGGTGGAATTAAAAATAGTCATGGTCAAGGCTTTAATTTTTCGTTAGAAGGGAATCCCGTAGATATCACGAATTGGGAATTAGGAAGCTTATCAAGTGTGGATAATGATGAAATTGTTTTAACACAACCCGTCAGTTCACAAAATGGATATATTTATTATCAAACGCCTCAAAACTTAGCAAGTTGCTCTGAATTTACTGTGGAATTTGATTTTAGAATTACGCAATCTAGTTCTCCAAGTGCAGATGGAATTTCCTTCTTTTACATCACTAATCCACCGGCGGGATTTATTTCAGGAAGTGGTATTGGATTACCTACTAATCCAAATGGTTTAATCTTAGTTCTAGATACTTATGATAATGATGCGAATTATAATAATCCGCTCATTTCATTAAGAAATATGCCTGGAAATGTGGATTACATTGAAGGTAATACCGCAAACAATATAGTTCCTGACTTAACCAATCAGAGTTTTATTTCAGATGGCAATTGGCATCAGTGTGTGATTCATTATGAATTTGGTGAGATTTCTGTAAGCTTTAATGGTCAAGCTCCTGTAATGGTTGGAAACACGACTATTAATCTAAATGGATATTTTGGTTTTTCTTCAAGTACAGGTGGTTCATGGGCAAGACATGCGATTAAAAATGTACATATTTATGGCGCAAGTGAACCAGAAAGACCTGAAGATCAGACTTTTGAATATTGTGTAGGAGATGACGTAGAAGGTCCTTTAGACATTGAGGGCATTAATTTACAATGGTTCTCTCAACCAACAGGTGGAACGCCACTCGCAGGTGCACCCACTCCAAATACTAACGTTCCTGGTGTATATACTTATTACCTCGCTGAAACCGTTCCGCATTGTAATTTAGAAAGTGAAAGAGCAACAATCAAAATAATTGTTCATGACAAAGCATTGGACCCGATTGTAAATATTCCCATATATTGTAGTGGACAAAACTCTACTCAAACCCCATTAGTCGTTAACAGTACTAATTTCCAATGGTATTTCGATGAGTTTAAAACACAACCTTTAGATCCAAATTTTAATATCAATACTAATGCGGCAGGAAACATGACGCTATATTTAGAGAATATTTCTCCATTTGGCTGTCCAAGTGATTTAAAACATGTGATCATTCCTGTTCATCACACACCCGAATTAGATTTTGAATATGATCAGGTTTACAATTGTGATCTTCAAGACAGTATTCTTATTTTAAATATTTCTGAACACGCTGATCAATACAAATGGTTTGTAAATGACACTTTAGTTTCTACTGACATTCATCCTGCTTTACAAATTTCATATCCTGATATCCATCAAATCAAATTGTATGGAGAAAATGAATATTGTCATACTACGCTTATAAAGGAAATAGAAACCGGACATGAGTTTGTAGTTGATTTCTTAGCAGAACCACCCTATTTTTGTGAAGGAGATGTCATGATACTAGAAAACACATCGCATTCCAATGCAGAAGGTAATTTACAAAGATCGGCAAAGTGGTATATAGATGACGTTCTCGAAACAAACACTTGGGATTTAGAAAAACTACTTCCTTTTACAAAAACTTACGAAATAGAATTAGTGGTTACCAATGAAGTGGGTTGTGAGAAGTCTATCATGAAAGAAATTGAGATTGATCCAAGAATGGATAAGATGTTTGATATTGGAGATACCGCAATTTGCATGGGTGATCCTATTGAGTTATTTACCAACAATCAAAATAAAGGGATTGACGAAATCAATGTTCAATGGGGCGATGGCACAACTTGGAACTTATCTGAATATCATGATTTGCAACACTCTTTTATAGAGCCGGGATTATATACGATTCAAATCAACAATCACTTTAGAGCATGTCCAAGTAGTTATCAAGAATTTGAAGTAAGTATTGTCGAAACTCCAATCGTAAGATTCTTAACGCAAGGAGAAATTTGCTTACAAGGTGAAGAGATTTATCTTGAAAATTTAGAACCTTATAATCCTGCTTATAAATACTTATGGTCTAACGGTGACAAGACACACTATACCAACATTTTAACGCCAGGAGAATACAGTTTACAAGTTTTCAACGAATATTGTGTGGGTAAACAAACTATCCATATTGAGTCTGATTGCTTTGTTAAACTACCAAACGCCTTTACACCAAATGGAGATGGCGACAATGATTACTTCTTCCCAAGACAAGCTTTAAGTAAAGGCTTAGTCGCTTTTGAAATGGAGATTTATAACCGCTGGGGTCAAAAAATCTTTGAAACAAACAACGTCAATGGAAGGGGTTGGGATGGTAAGTTTAACAACATTGAACAGCCCTATGGCGTATATGTCTACAAAATAGTTGCTGAATTCAAAAATGGTCGATCAGAAGAATACCACGGAAACGTCACATTAATCAGATAATTTCATTCAAGAGTGCTTAAAATCTAGTAAATTTGAGCACTCTTTTTTTATGATGATACACATAGGATGGGATGCGAAAAGAGCATTTCAAAACACCACAGGTTTAGGAAATTACAGCAGAGATACGATTCGCATGATGGCCGAACATTATCCTGAAAATAGTTATACGCTCTATACTCCAACTTTAGAAAAAGCAATCAGTGCTCCATTTTATCAGTTTGCACAAAAAAGCAACTTACGTGTCACCACAGCCAAAAATAATTTACAGGCTCCTCTTTGGCGATCGAAAGGGATAGGAAAAAATTTAGTTCAAGATGGTGTGCAAATATTCCATGGTTTAAGTAATGAAATCCCTTTAGGATTAAAGGCTAAAAACATCAAAACGGTAGTCAGTATTCACGATGTTATTTTCAAACATTTTCCGAAATATTATAAAAGTATAGATCGAGGTATTTATCATCATAAGATAAAATACGCTTGTAAAAATGCAGATTTGATATTGACGATGAGTCAATGTACTAAAGAAGATCTCATTAAATATTATCAAGTTGCAGCAGATAAAATAAAAGTTCAATATCAAAGCGTACATCCTTTATTTCATTCCGTTTCAAATGAAGTGGCCATGGAATCAGTGAAAATGAAATATCAGCTTCCTGAAAAATATTGTTTAATGGTCAGCGCATTTGAAGAAAGAAAAAATCATCAATTAGTATTAAATGCCTTAGCGGAAATCAACGACCCAGGAATCAAAGTTGTATTTGTAGGACGTCCACATCATACTTTTGAGAATATTAAACGTTTAATTAAAGAACAACACCTTCAAGATCAAGTCATTATTATAACGGATGCTGATTTAAAAACACTTAATACGCTGTATGATTTAGCAACTATTTTTATTCAAGCTTCTCTTTATGAAGGTTTCGGTATTCCTGTCTTAGAAGCAATGACTAAAGGATTACCTGCTATCCTTGCTAATAACAGCAGTTTCTCTGAAATTGCAAAAGATGCTGCTTTATACTTTGATCCTTATAGCGTTGAAGCACTTAAAAAAGCATGGATTCAGCTTTGGAATGATGATTCATTGCAAAAGCATTTGGTTGAAAATATTGACATAAAACAGTTTAATCCTCAAGTCTTGAGTCAGCAGTTGATGCAGCATTATCAAAATTTATTATCGTAAACCATGGAATTTCATTTAATCAGTAGTCAACAACCTTTAGAAGCTTTTGAAACTTGGATTCAAGAAAGAAATGAAACAACAAAAGCTCAATTAATCTATCTTCATGATGAGTTAGATATCGGCCCTTTGAGCGATTCTGAAATCAGTTTTAATGAATTGAGAAATAATTTCTGGGATCATTTAGCAGAACATCAAATTGCAAGACCTCCACATTTTGATGATTTGCAAAAGATATTAAAAGTCTTAAGAATCGCACAAGAACAAGAAGATTGCAAAGTGTATTATTGGCTACAAGGCGAGAGTTTATTTTGGATCAATTATTATTGGGTATTGCATTGGTTGCATCCTATTAAAGAACAATTCAAAGTGATCAATGCAGTAGGGCTTCCATTTCTAAATGATGAAAAATCGCTTATTTTCCCAAAAAACTGGAATACAATACCGAGTACTGAATTAAATAAAACTTTGGGCTTAGCCAGAAACCTATCCGATCCTGAATGGGAAATGGAACAAGAAGAATTTAAAAACATTTTACAAAATCAACACTTTGTAAGGCTTTGCACTCCACTTGGGAAAGTGACTTTTGAACCTTTAATGCAACAAAAGGAGAAAATATTAAAGGAAGCAAACATGGCGAACTTTTCGAAGTTGAGCAATCCGAAGAAAAGAACTTTTTTAGAACATTTAAACACGCCTTTGAATCGAAAGCTGATCAGATTATGGATTCAGGAAGAAATGGGCAAAAAATAAGGGATGCTGCGAGCATCCCTTTATTTTATATAGTTACTTTTTCTTGTTTTTCAACTTGTTGTAAAGCTACGATTTTGTCTTTAATACTTTCTTTATCATAACCACATTCTGCATATTGCTGAGCCTGACTTCCATGATCAATTATGCGATCAGGAATCCCCATTCTATGTACTTGAATGTTATTATACTCATGTTCGCTTAAAAACTCTAAAACCGCACTACCAAAACCTCCGATAATCGTACCGTCTTCAATAGTTATAATCGTTTCATAGTTTGAAGCGACCTCATGCATCATGTCCTCATCTAAAGGTTTTACAAAGCGCATATCATAATGTCCGATATCAAAACCTTCGTAAGCTGATTCCAATTCCTTAATAGCATCTGTAACAAAGTTACCCGGATGTCCTACGCTTAAAACAGCTATTTTCTTTCCGTCCTTTAGTTTTCTACCTGTTCCAATTTTCACTTCTTCAAAATCAAATTGCCATTCAGGCATCACTCCCTGACCTCTTGGATAACGAATTACTATAGGAAAATCAATCTTATCCAATTGAGCGGTGTACATCATATTTCTCAGTTCCTGCTCATTCATTGGTGCTGCAATAACCATATTCGGCACACAACGCATATAAGCTAAATCATAAGCTCCTTGATGCGTCCCTCCATCATCTCCTACCATTCCTGCTCTATCTAAACAGAAGATTACAGGTAGTTTTTGAATCGCCACATCATGAATCACCATATCGTAAGCTCTCTGCATAAAAGTACTGTAGATATTACAGAATACCTTTTTACCTCTTGTTGCTAAACCAGCACTAACGGTAACTGCATGTTGCTCCGCAATACCCACATCAAAAGCTCGATCAGGCATCGCATCAATCATATATTTCATAGAACAACCAGAAGGCATAGCAGGCGTTACACCCATTACTTTTTCATTTGCTTCTGCTAATTCCAGCAATGTTTTTCCAAATACTTCTTGATATCTTGGTGCTTGTGGCACATCATAAGTCACCTTATTAATTTCTCCTGATTGCTTATCAAACAATCCCGGCGCATGCCATTTCGTTTGATCTACTTCCGCTAATTTGTAACCCTTTCCTTTAACCGTTTTAATGTGTAAAATCTTAGGTCCTTCAATTTTGGAGAGATCGTGAATGGTATCTACCAGTTTCGTGATATTATGTCCATCGATAGGACCAAAATAACGCAAACCTAAAGCTTCAAATAAGTTAGAAGATTTAGTCACTAAACCTTTCACATTATTCTGAACTTTCGCTGCAATATCTCTTTGTATATCTGAATAAGGTAATTTCCCTAAGAAATTCCAAACATCGTCTTTGAGTTTATTATAAGTTGGGGAAGTCGTAATATCTGTCAAATACTCTTGTAAAGACCCTACGTTAGGATCAATACTCATATTGTTGTCATTAAGAATGATCAACAAATTAGTTCCACTCACGCCAGCATGATTCATGGCTTCAAAAGGCAAACCTGCCGTCATGGAACCGTCACCTATAACTGCTACATGTTGTCTTTTCGTATTTCCTTCTAATTTAGAAGCAATCGCCATCCCTAATGCTGCAGATATGGAAGTAGAGGAATGCCCTACACCAAAAGCATCATATTCACTTTCATCACGGTTAGGGAATCCACTGATACCACCGTATTTACGATTGGTATGGAAAACTTCGCGACGTCCTGTCAATATTTTATGTCCATAAGCTTGATGTCCGACATCCCACACTAATTGATCATCTGGCGTATTCAATACGTAATGTAAAGCCACCGTCAATTCAACCACACCCAAACTTGCACCAAAATGTCCACCATTTACACTTACACAGTCGATGATAAATTGTCTCAATTCATCACAAACTTGTTGTAATTGTAATTTATCCAACTTCTTCAAATCAGTTGGGTAAACAATCTGACTTAATAAAGGACCTGCTATAGGTATTTCCATAATAAGTACATTAAAAATGAATAAGCAAAAATAGGTAAATTATTCCATCCAACTGTATAACAATTAAAAAGGAAATAATTCTATTATATTTTTTAACTTTGTTGTTTAAAGCAAGTCTAAATATACACAATCAAAATAAATTAGCATGAAAAAAACAACTCGATTATTAATTTGGAGCATTTGTTTAACATTTTTCTCCTTTCAAACTTTTGCACAAGATTTCCCTTGGAAACAAAGTGAAGTGATCAGTACTCAACAATTAGTAGATAAAATCAAGAAAACCAATCGCAACAATTATGTAATTTTAAATGTTGGACCTGTAGACGATATCCTTTATGCCAAAAACATTGGTGCTGTTGGGGATCCAAAAGTATTACCTAAACTCAAAACTGAGTTGAAAAAAATGGACAAAAATAAAGAGGTAATTTTTTATTGTGGATGTTGCGCAATGGATAACTGTCCTAATATCGTGCCAACTTACGCTGCTTTAAAAGAGATGGGTTTTAAGAAAATCAAAGTTTTAGATATTGATGAATCTATCTATGAAGATTGGATTTCTAAAGGTTACCCAATGCCAAAAAAATAATGAATAATTAATGATAAATATATACTCTGATGAGTATTTTATGAGAATGGCCCTGAGAGAAGCTCAAGAAGCATTGCTTCAAGATGAGATTCCTATCGGGGCCATTTTAGTAGATCCTCAAAACAAAGTGATTGCCAAAGGTAGAAATCAAGTAGAACTTCTGAATGATCCGACTGCGCATGCAGAAATGTTGTGTTTGAGTGCTGGATTTGAATATTTGAATGCTAAATACTTGAATCAATGTACCCTTTATGTTACACTTGAGCCTTGTCCGATGTGTGCAGGTGCCATATTTTGGTCACAAATAGGCAAAGTTGTGTATGGCGCGACAGATAAAAAGAGAGGCCTAATTCATCCTTTTATTGAAAGACAAGAAACTATTCCCTACTTACATCCTAAAACTATTGTTGTTACGGGAGTTTTAGAAAATGAATGCGGTAGCTTACTTACAGATTTCTTTAAATCTAAAAGAAAATTTTAAGAGGAGCTTACAGGCCAAGTGGTTAATCCTTTTTCAACGATTTGATACCTAAAAACCACACCACCCATTTCTTTTAATTGCTCTGCAACTGCATATTGACTGTTTTCCGGACAATAGAAGATCATAAAACCACCTCCTCCTGCACCACTGATTTTTCCACCCGAAGCTCCTTTTGCTTTAGCGGCTTCATAAAACTCTTCTAAAAGTGGATTACTGATTCCATCAGCTAATTTCCTTTTTTGGACAAATCCATAATCTAAAATTTCTCCAATCTTATGTAATTGCCCCTTCAGTACGGCTTCTTTCATCATATTCGCTTGCTCTTTCAACAAATGAGTGGCTTCAATAGAGGATTCAGATGACGATTGAATATTTGCTGCTTGTTCTTTAATAATCTTTGCCGATTCTCGTGTGGTGGAAGTATAAACAAGTAATAAATTATGTTCCAATTCAAATAAAAACTCTCTTTTCACCCTTAATGGGTTCACAACGACTCTATCGTCTGCAAAAAACTCCATGAAGTTTACGCCGCCAAATGTAGCTGCATATTGATCTTGTTTTCCACCTGCTAAACCTAAATCCGTTCTTTCTATTTCATAAGCTAAGTGAGCCACATCATAATTCCCTAAAGGCAAATTCAACCATTCCTTAAAAGCTCCTAAAATAGAAACCACTAAAGTAGAAGAAGTTCCCAAACCTGATCCACCTGGAACATCAACATGTGTCGTCAATCTAAAACCTTGTGGAACCATTCCATAGTCCTTAACTACTCTATGGTAAACGCCTTGAACTAAAGCAAACTCGGGATCTAAAGGTAATGCAGCATTTAATTCGAAAGACTTATATTTATTTTGATCTAAAGATTCAAAGATAATAACAGGCTCGTCTAATAACTCGATAGTGGTATAAGCAAAGAGTGAAATGGTTACATTAAGTATATTTCCTCCATACAAATCACTATAAGGAGCCACATCTGTTCCTCCACCTGCCAAACCAATTCTTAATGGTGCTCTACTTCTAAATAACATAAGTCAAAAATGCTTTAAAGTTAATTGATGTCGCAATTTAGTAATTTTGACCAAATTAAAGAGATACTTAAAGATAATTCCTTGTTTTGGGTTACTTTTAGACCAAAAAAGCATTAACAATTGAAGCATTCACATTTTACAGATGAATATCTAATCAAAGGAATTGCCGAGGGCAAAACTGATGCTATTGAATGGATTTATGATAGTATTCAGCCGATGATATTAAAATGGATGATCGCGCGTGGTGCTCAAGAATCTGTTGCAGAAGATGTTTTCCAAGAAGGCATGATGGTTTTATATCACCAAAGTCGAAAAGAATCTTTTAAGCTTACCAGTAAAATGAGTACATATTTATTGGCGGTTTGTAAACGTATATGGTTTAAACAAATCGATCGAAATAAAAACACTGTTTTACAAGAGTCTTTTGACGATGAAGGCCCCTTAGTTTCTGATGATGAAATGATGGAATTAGAAGAAAAGGAAGTTGCTTTTTTAAATTTGGGAGCTGCTATGGAACTTTTAGGTTCTCCATGTAAGGAACTGCTCGAAGCATTTTATTTACGTGGAAAAAACATGCAAGAATTGGCTAATAAATTTAATTACACCAACTCCGACACTGCCAAAACGCAAAGGTATAAATGTATGAATCGCTTACGAAAAATAATGAATTCTTAATTGCTTAATTGTTAGTCGCCATGAAAATTATATTGTTTAAAATGCAGCCCTTACTCTATTGGATGGATTTATACCAAAACAATGGATTAGATGAAGCTTCAAAAAATGAACTTTTTGAATTCCTTAATAAAAACACTGCGGCAAAAGATGAATGGGATGAGTTATTAGCATTAGAACAATTATTAATTGAACAAGGTCCTCGACTTGAATTTCAATCTAAAATAAAAACAATAGCTGCACAAAAAAAATCCATTATTAAAAAGAAATCCAAATGGGTTCCTTCCATAAATAATTGGAAATATGCTGCTGTTGCGGCAACACTTTTAGTAGCGACTAGTTCAGTCATTACTTGGAGTATATTTAGCACTAATAAAAGTCAACATAAGCATGAGTACTTCCAACTACGCAAAGAAGTAGAAAGTATTAAACATTCTCAGAATGCTTTAATTAAAAACATCAATGATGAGACTAAGCAAGCAATTGCTTGGGAATCTAAATACTCAGGTACTGGGTTTAGCATACACGCTGATGGCTATTTAGTAACAAACTATCACGTGGTATCGGATGCTAAGGAAATCATGGTCGAAGCACAAAATGGCGAACATTTCCCAGCTTATATTATTGCTTTTGATGACAAGTCTGACATTGCTATTTTACGCATCCAAGACCCTACTTATCAAAGTCACTTTGAAGTCTTGCCTTACTCCTTGATTCCAGAATCTGCATCTTTAGCAGAACCCATATTTTCTTTAGGCTATCCCATGAATAGTTTAGTATATCATGAAGGGTATATCAGTGGAGAAGTAGGATTTTCTAATCAAACCGATGCTTATCTTTTAGAACTTACTTCCGATCCGGGTCAAAGCGGTGCACCTATTTTTAATAGTCAAGGTGATATTGTAGGAATGATTACTGGTAAACAAAAAAATACTCAAGGAAAGACTTACGCTATTCACATGAATAATGTATTAAATCTTATGGAATCTTTACCTGAAGAAAACAGAATCGAATTACAACAATCTCATAAGTTAAAGAGTCATAATCGTACGCAGCAAGTGTCTACCTTAAGAGATTATATTTTCGCAATAAAAGTCAACTAAGCTAAAAAACTTGTTTCTTCATATTCACAAAAAAAGGGTGTCATAATGATTATGACACCCTTTTTTAATTATTTAAAATCTTATTTATTTCTTTTCATCAGTTGCTCCTACACCTAATTCGATTTCATCGGAATCCATAGTAACTGCTCTTATTTTTTGTTCAATTTCTACTGCAAAGTCAGGATTATCTAATAAGAAAGTACGCACCGCTTCACGGCCTTGTCCAATTTTATTTTCTCCATAACTGTACCAAGAACCTGATTTAGTTAAAATTTCGAAATCTACACCTAAGTCAATGATTTCACCCATTTTGCTGATGCCTTCACCAAATACTATATCAAACTCTACTTGTCTGAATGGTGGAGCTACTTTATTTTTCACTACTCTGACTCTTGTTCTATTACCCGTAGCCACATCGCCTGTTTTAATCTGACCAATTCTACGAATATCTAAACGAACAGAAGAATAGAATTTTAAAGCATTTCCTCCAGTAGTTGTTTCCGGATTACCAAATACCACTCCAATTTTCTCTCTCAATTGATTAATGAAAATACAAGTACACTTCGTTCTTGAAATAGCTGCAGTCAATTTTCTCATGGCCTGACTCATCAACCTTGCTTGTAATCCCATCTTGCTATCTCCCATATCTCCTTCTAATTCACTTTTAGGAACTAAAGCAGCTACAGAATCCACAACAACCACATCTAAAGCTCCAGATAAGATCAAACGCTCTGCAATTTCTAAAGCTTGTTCACCATAATCTGGTTGTGAAATCAACAAATTATCTACATCCACGCCTAAACGTTTTGCATAAGTAGCATCAAAAGCATGCTCCGCATCAATAAAGGCACATAAACCACCTTTCTTTTGAGCTTCTGCAATCGTATGAATAGCTACTGTAGTTTTACCTGAAGACTCTGGGCCATAAATTTCAATGATTCTACCTCTTGGTAAACCACCTACTCCTAGAGCTGCATCTAAACCAATAGATCCAGTGGAAATTACATCCATTTTCTGCGTTTGCTTATCGCCAAGCATCATTACAGAACCCTTTCCAAAATCCTTATCAATTTTATCAAGCGTCATTTTCAACGCTTTCATTTTATCTGCTGACATAGTACTTTACATTAAAAATATCAATAATTATTTAGCCGTAAACCATTCAAAAGCATACGCTAAATTATCTCTTAAATCTTTTCTTTCAGAAATATAATCCAAGAATCCATGTTCTAATAAAAACTCACTTCTTTGGAATCCTTCTGGTAAATCCTTGCGAATGGTTTCTTTAATAATTCTCGGACCTGCAAACCCAATTAAGGCATTCGGTTCAGCAATATTAATATCACCTAACATTGCAAATGAAGCTGTTACACCACCCGTTGTTGGATCTGTCATTAATGAAACATAAGGCAAACCTGCGTCTTCTAACTGCGTTAATTTTGCAGAAGTCTTAGCCATTTGCATTAATGAAAAGGCACTTTCCATCATACGTGCACCACCCGATTTGCTAATAATAACAAAAGGCAATTTATGCTTAATACAATAATCTATTGATCTAGCAATCTTCTCGCCCATTACAGAGCCCATTGAACCTCCAATAAAGTTGAAGTTCATACAAGCAATAACTACTTCATGTTTATGAATCTTTCCTTTTCCAACAGACATTGCGTCTTTTAATCCTGTAGCTTTTTGCGCTTGTTCCAATCTTTCCTCATAAGGTCTTACGTCAACAAACTCCAATTTATCTACGGATTCTATATTTCCAAAAAGCTCTTCAAATTCCCCCTCGTCAAATAATATTTCGAAATATTCAGGAGAGTTAATTCTATTATGAAATTCACACTTTGGACATACAAACAGATTTTCTTCTAATTCATGTTTGGTAATAGTAGTCCTGCAACTTGAGCACTTGTGCCAAAGTCCGTCAGGAGCTTCCTTCTTTTCTTTAGTTTCTGTATTTATCCCCTTAGTGATGCGACGAAACCATGTTGATGACATATGCTAATATATTTTTTCTTAACTTAGTAGATGATTGTTATTTTCACAAACCAATTTTTTTATCTGTAAAATTGATTGTTAATAAGCTACAAAGATACTATAAATAATTCCTTACCATCTTTACTTGTAAATTTGCTTCTGTTAAATTCTTAAACGCTATTTCATGCCTACTTCTAAAACAACAATACAAACGATTAATCCACATAATGGAAAAACCATTGACACCCATTCAATACACGACACTGACACGATTAGTGCCAAAATAGCCCTAAGTAAAGATACAAGTAATATTTGGAAAAAAACAAGTCTTAGCGAACGAGCTAAAATTGTGAATGAAATTGCAGTTTCTTTATTGGCAAAAAAAGAAGAATTGGCTCATCTTTGTAGTCAAGAAATGGGAAAACCGATCTTACAATCGATAGCAGAAATAGAAAAATCTGCAGATGCTTTAATGTTTTATGCTAAGCATTCCTCAAAGTGGCTGGAAAGAAAAACCGCAGGACACATTGAGCAAGAAGCCTATATAGATTATGCACCACTCGGAACTTTATTAGCTATCATGCCTTGGAACTTTCCTTTTTGGCAAGTATTAAGAGCTATGGGACCTGCTTTAATGGCTGGAAACACTATGCTTCTTAAACACGCTTCGAATGTTACAGGCTGTGCTTTAGGCATTGAAAAAGTAGTAAAATCCACGACTGCGCCTAAAGGTTTATTTCAAACCTTGATTGTACCCGGTTCCAAAATGGAAGAAATTATTGCGCATCCTGATATTCACGTCATCGCATTTACAGGAAGCTCAGAAGTAGGAAAAATCATTGCTTCACAAGCTGGTGCACATCTCAAAAAACATGTATTAGAACTCGGCGGTTCAGATCCTTACCTCGTATTAGAAGATGCAGATATTGATTTAGCCGCTGAAAAGTGTGTACAATCTCGATTGAACAACGCAGGACAAAGCTGTATCGCTGCAAAAAGATGGATTGTAAGTTCCAAAGTGTACGATGCCTTTAAAGAGAAAGTGATTCCTTTAATGGAAAGCTATCATTATGGAGATCCTTTAGATAGTCAAAACAAGATGGGACCATTGGTAGATATTAAAGCTAGGGACCATTTACATCAGCAAGTTGAATCTGCGATTCAGCATGGAGGAAAACTTGTAATTGGTGGAGTTATCCCTTCTCAAGAAGGTGCTTATTATCCGCCGTCTATCCTTGAAAATATAAAAGATAATAATCCTGTTTACACAGAAGAACTTTTCGGTCCAGTAGCTTTGTTGTTTTCTTTTGATACTTTAGAAGAGGCTATTAAAATTGCCAATGCAACACCCTATGGATTAGGTGGCGCTGTCTTCTCTAAAGATGAAGAAAAAGCATATAAAATAGCTTCTGAATATTTAGACACGGGTAGTATTTTCATTAATAATATGGTAGTCAGTCATCCTGCTTTACCTTTTGGAGGAATTAAAAACAGTGGATACGGAAGGGAATTGAGTGCTTTAGCTTTATATGAATTTTCTAACATTAAAACCATTTCAAAATAATGTCAACCATAAAATATTTAGCCTTAGGAGATAGTTATACGATTGGCGAAGACGTGGATTTTAAAGAAAACTTACCACATCATTTGGCGTCTCTTCTAGAAAAAAAACATCCTGATCAAGAAATAGAAATCGGAGTTTTAGCAAAAACAGGATGGACCTCTGATGAACTTATTGAAGCTATGAACAGTCATAACTTCCAAGATCAATATGATTATGTCAGCTTACTCATTGGCGTCAATAATCAATACAGAAATCTACCATTTGCGCAATTTAAATCTGATATCAACTATCTATGTGAGTGGATAAAATCAAAAGTAAGTCTTCCAGAAAATGTGCTTTTTATCTCTATTCCAGATTGGGGACAAACTCCATTTGGTTTAAAACACGACAAGCACACAGATCCTCAAATAGTCACTCAAACTTTAGAAGAATACAATCTTTTTATAGCTGAAATGGCTAAAAAACATGGCTTTCAATATCATTCAATATTTGCTTTGAGTCAAGCACAAGGACATAAAAAAACAGGAGCAGACTTTACCTATCTTACTCCTGATTTATTGCATTATAATGCTATTGCTTATAAAGAATGGGCTATTCAGGCCCCTTGGTATTCGGAGGCATAAATTCCTCTGTAGAATCAGGTGCTAGAGCTTCCGTTTTTTCTTTATTTTTTTGTTCTAAAAATTCTGGATTTTCTTCAATAAATTCCTCCCATTGACGACTGGCATCTAATTGTGCATATTGATTAGGAAGAATATGCACATTTTTAAACTCTACATAAGCACGCGTAAACTCTGCTCCGAAGTACAAAATAAAGGCTGAAAAGTAAACCCACACCAACAATATAATTACTGAACTTGCAGCTCCATAAAGTGAAATGGTATTATTACTTCCTACGTATAAACCAATGCCAAACTTACCTACCATAAATAGGAAAGTAGTCAAAAAAGCACCTGGCCATACCTCTCTCCACTTTAGTTGCACATCTGGAAGCACTCTAAAAATAAATGCAAATAATAAGCTTAATACAAAAAAGATGAGTACTGTGCTCAAATAGCTGACCATCTGAACCGGTATAAAAGGCAAGTATTCAATAATTTGTTCTCCTAATGCAATGACAATGGTATTGACAAGAAGAGAAACGATTAATATAAACCCCAAACTCAAAATCATGGAAAAACTGATCAAACGATTGAGAACGAGTTTAATGATTCCTTTTTTCGGTTTTGCTTTTACGCCCCATATCAAATTCAATGAGCTTTGAATTTCCACAAAAACACCTGTAGCACCAATCACTAATGCAATAGAGGAGATTAATGCCGTCAAGCCAGTATTATCTTGTTCCTGTAGTCCTTTTATAATATTCTGTAATTGCAGAGCAGTATCCGAACCAATTAAATCTTTTAATTCATAGTAAACTCTGCCGGATATAGCATCTTGCCCATAAAATGCACCACCAATAATAATAACCAACAGCAACATTGGAGGCAAAGAGAAAATAGTACTATAGGCTAAAGAACCACTAAGTTTTGGAGCATTATGGATACTAAAACCATTCACTGCATCTAATACAATGGTTTTAACATCTTTGAATTTACGGACTTTCTTTTTCTTCATAAATGTTATTTTAATTATCTTCCACTATTAACAAACTAATTCTCAATCTGTTCGAAATGTCAAATTCAAAAGAAGCTATAAATAGCACTAAATCATTGGAAAGTGATTTTCAGAAACTTTTTATAAATATAGCTGATACTGCGCAACATTTAGAATCTTATGTAGCAAAATCTTTAAAAAAACATGACTTGACTATTCCACAATATAATGTACTAAGATTATTAAAAGTTCAAGAAGGTGAGCCCATAAAAGCTGTTCATCTTCAAAAAAAAATGATTCATAAAACTTCCAATATCTCTAGAATTTTAGACAAATTAGAAGAAAAAGATTTTGCAAAACGTGTGGATTGTGATGAAAACCGACGTGTTAGAAATGTATTTATAAATCGAAAAGGTGAGAAAATTTTAAAAGAAGTGGAATACATCCTTCAAGATCTCTATGCTTCCATGGATGAAAATCTTAAAAAATATCAGCTTTCACCACACTTCGTTAATGAACTATTAGATAACTTTAGAAAAATATAAGGTAGCATGACCGAGCAACTACTTTATTTAAAAGACTATAATGCTTATCTGATTTTCGAACAGCATTTATCCGAAGCAACCATTCGAGCATATAACAGTGACCTTCAACAATGTCATCACTATTTAAAAGAGACTTTTGATATCTCCTTACCAAAATCTAATCATCAACATCTAAGTGATTATTTAAAGGCATTACATGAAGGGGAATTTTCCGCTACTTCTCAAGCTCGAATTTTATCCTCCTTACGTTCCTATTTTTATTTTTTAGAAGAAGAGGAATTAATAGAACTTAATCCTACTCAATTTATTCAGCTTCCTAAAATCAAAAGAGAAATTCCAGAAGTTTTACATTTTGATGAAATAGAATGTATGCTTAGTAAAATCGATTTGAGTTCGCCAATGGGACACAGAGATAAGGCTATGATTGAGTTGATGTATAGTTCAGGACTTCGCGTTTCTGAATTAATTACCTTAAAACTCAAAAACATTCATTTAGAGGCGTCCTATTTAAGTATTATAGGCAAAGGAAATAAACAAAGATTAGTTCCGCTCGGACAAGATGCTTTGACTCAAGTCCATCATTATTTGAAATTTGTTCGTCCACACATGAAAATAAATCCTGACTTTGAGGATACTATATTTTTAAATCAAAGAGGAAATGGACTGTCAAGAATATGGGTTTTTAAGATTGTGAAAAAGTTAGCTGCAGCATGCGAAATCAACAAAAACGTATCTCCGCACACCTTAAGACATAGCTTTGCTACCCATTTATTAGACGGCGGTGCAGATTTGAGATCTATTCAAGAAATGTTAGGACACGAAAGCATTAATACAACAGAAATCTATATTCATCTTCAAAAGGAACATCTTCGAGATACTATCGAACAATATCACCCAAGATATAAAAATAGAAAAAACCAGTCTGATAGCTAAAAAAATTAGCTATTTTTGAAGTATGAGTAGCTACGAAAAAAAGCAACAAATACTAAGCAACATCAGGGATCATTTAAATAATAGTGTTCCCATGCCTTATCCTGACTTAGAAAACCAGGAATTAAAGTTGTTTCAAAGTTTAAAACCTGAAGAATTGCTTCCTCTTTTCAAAGACCAATTTGAAGCCTTAGGCGGAACGTTTATTGAAATTGATAATTACCAGGATTTAACAGTCATTTTAAAGAATTTAGTGACTCAGCATGAATGGAATGAAGTGGTTTGTAGTTCTAAGGAACTTTTTCATTTTTTAATTGATGAGCAATTAGACTTTATTCGTGAACCGAATCCGAATCCGCAATTTGCCACCGCTCCAGCTTGTATAACCGAATGCGAAGCTGCCATTTCGAGAACAGGTTCTTTTATATTTACAAGTCATCAAAACAGAGGAAGATCCGCTACTATTTTATATCCTAACCACTTAGTCATTGTTAGAAAAAAACAACTTTTGGCTGACTTAAAAGATGGTTTGGAATTAATCAATGATAAATACAATAAGGATTATCCCAGCATGGTTAATGTAACAACTGGCCCAAGCAGAACGGCAGATATAGAAAAAACATTAGTGACCGGAATTCATGGACCTCAAGCCATTTATTGCTTATTTATACACAAGTAAAAAATCAATGAAACCTTTAGATTATCATTTACCAGAAGAAAGAATTGCCATTAAACCCCTTGAAAAAAGAAGCGATTCTAAACTTTTGGTTTATAAAGATGGAGCATTAGAAACTAAAAGCTTCAAAGATCTTCCGGAAATGTTGCCTAGCAATAGTCATATCTTCTTAAACAATACAAAAGTTATAGAAGCAAGAATTCTATTGCAAAAACCAACAGGTGCGAAAATCGAATTATTACTTCTTGAGCCTTATAATGAAAGTGGATATCCTTACGGAGCACTAGAAGATACAGATCAAATTTTTTGGAAAGCATTTATAGGAGGAGCAAGTAAATTCAAAACCGATCAACCAATCAGTAAGATTATTGAAATCGATGGTCGCAGTTTCCCCATATATTTTGAAAAAATCAAAGCATTAGAAGAAGGTTTTTTAGTGAAAATCCATTGGGAAAATCCCAATCCCGAACAATATACTTTTTCAGAAATTCTTCCTGTGATAGGCCATACACCTATTCCTCCTTATTTAAATAGAAAGAGTGAAGACATTGACACGCTTCGTTACCAAACTATTTATGCTAAAAATGAGGGCTCAGTAGCTGCTCCTACCTCATCATTACATTATGATGAAGATGTGTTTGATCATTTCAAAAAATCAAGTATTTCTTTGCATGAGCTCACGCTTCATGTGGGTGCAGGAACTTTCAAGCCTATTAAAACAGATCAAATTGAAGACCACCATATGCATCAAGAATGGATGCAGATTACCATAGAAACAGTTCAAACACTTATTGACTTATTCAGTAAAAACGAATTTATCATTGCGTCTGGAACTACAAGTTCTCGATTTTTAGAGAGTTTATATTGGCTTGGCGTATATATTCATCAACATCATCAACATCCGGAGATCATTGAGCAAACATTCATAAAAAGTCAATGGGATAATCCTATGACTGCTCTTGAAAGCATGCAAACCATAGCGAAATATTGGATAGCTAATGACATTCAACACTTGTCTATTCCAACTACAATTTTCATCTATGCTCCTTATCAGTATAGAATGATTCATGCATTAATTACTAATTTCCATCAACCTCAATCCACTTTATTATTACTTGTGGCTGCTTTAGTTGGGAAAGATTGGGAAAAAATATATAATTATGCTTTATCCAATGATTTTCGTTTCTTAAGTTATGGAGACGCTTCCTTATTATTTAGTCAAAAATCCAATTAAAATGACTCCTTCGATTAGTATATTAATCATTACTTACAATAGACCTGAAGACACCTTAGCTTTACTTCAAGACATTTATAAACAAAGCGATTGGAATTCATATCTTTTAGAAGTGTTGGTATTAAATAATCATTCTGACAAATCCTACAAAGATTTAATTGATTGGATGGAAAAGCATCCTGATTTTCCGATTAATTACATTGATCATCCCGAAAACTTAGGCGTTGCAAGAGGAAGAAATTTTTTATTTAAAAAAGCAAAAGGTGAGCATTTATTATTCTTGGATGATGATGTATTATTAAAGGATTTGAATTTATTTACACAATTAGATGCCTTGATTCATGATCCATTTATCGTAGATAATAAAGTTGCAATAACGACTTTAAATGTACATTATTATGAAACTAAAGCACCACAAATTTCCGCATTTCCTCATAAGAAGTATGATAAATATAAAAACAAGGCTCAATTTCTAACTTATTATTTCACGGGTTGTGCTCATTTGGTTGATGCCAGAGTAGTTAAAGATGTTGGTTATTATCCTGAAGACTTTTTTTATGGCATGGAAGAATACGACTTTAGTTTTAGAGTTTTAGATGCAGGATGGAATATTGCTTATGATAATAGGATTACGATTTGGCATAAAGAATCCCCTACCGGTCGTTTACCTAAAATCGAACAATGGTTGATGATGTGGGAAAACAAATGTAAAGTTGCTTATAAGTATTTACCTGACAAATATTATAAAACCACCTATTGGTTTTGGATGATTCATTTAATAAAAACATTTAAGAATCCATTCCCAATTTTCAAGAGAGGCATTAAAATTTCCAAGAATATTCCTAAGGAAACTCCACAGAAAATCTCTAAGGAAACATTAGCCAAATTAAAGGAATTAGAAGCTCGTCTAAAATATTAGATGAATATCCAACATAAAAAAAGCCATGAAATGAATTTCATGGCTTTTTTAAATTAAATGTATTTATTATAAAGCACTCTTATAGATAGATTCATCTACGCTTCTTTTAATTCCATAATATTGGAAAGTCTTTTTGCTGTAACCTTTCTTAAAGTACAAATCAGTATTTCCTTCTTCAGGAATCGTTAACCAATCTTCTCTCTTTTGAATGTGCCAACGATAAACAGCCACTCTATTTGCTCCTCTTCTAACAGGCGCATAAAACTGTAAAGTTTTATTAGTATAACCCATTTTAATCATTTCATCATCTAAGAATTCATCTTCAGCGATACTAATGATGTCTTTAGTCACTGGGTTTTTCCAGCGGTATACCGCAACTCTATTAGGTCCAGGGTTCTTATAAGCATAAAACAGTAACGTCTTATCCGAATATTTCCAATTTAACAATTGTCCTTCTTGAAATTCGCCGTCAACATAAGTTGAGTAATTACGATCAACTTGGTTGTACCATCTGTAAACGGCAACCATATCGTCAGCACTTTGTGCGTTCAAAGATGAACTGAAAAATACACCCGCAGCTAATGCAGCAATGAGTAGGAGTTTTTTATTCATAATATATTCCTATTTTCGAATTTTTACCAAATTACATAAAAATAACTGGTACTTGCAAATCTATTTTAGTATTTATTTTATTTTCTTTTGTATTTTGATTTTTACATCGCTTCAAAGATAAATATTTTAACACTAATTGTCTAAAAGTAATAAAAAAATCATTTCTAAGTTATAATAGTACAGAATTACTTTTATTAATTCAAATATCCTCTATATTTATTTTTTTCTTTGATTTGGAGCGTATATTATCAATTGATTATTAAATTCTTTAGCTTTAACAATTAAAATGAATTTTTCTTGAAGCAGCACTGGAAAACCAACACCTTAATAGTAGTATTACTCGGACTTGTCTTCTACATGGTTAACATATCATGGAGCCAAGCTTATTATACGCCGCAACCACCCAGTGGACCTGCGGAGAAAAACAATCATTTAGACAGCATGCGTGCTTTAAGAGATTATAGAGGCTCCCAGCGGTTTAAAGATAGCGTAGCCAATTGGAGATTGCAAAGAAGGGACAGTATGATCGCTACCCGAAAGCAAGTTCAAGATAGTATGAGACTAGAGCGACAGCAAACGCAAGATAGTATGTCCGCTGTACGTACTGCTCAAATTGCAGAAAACAAAAGAATTCAAGACTCTGCTAAAAGTGCTAGACAACTAGAACAGGAAATTAGAAAGGCTGCCTTAGAAAAAAGAAGAGATTCTGTAAATACAGTAAGGGCATATAAATCTTCTTCACAATACAAGGACAGCGTTGCTGCAGTAAGACAACAAAGACAAGATAGCATCATAGCTGTTAGAACAAGAACTCAAGATAGTTTAAAAGCCATTCAAACTGCTTTCAGAGATAGCATGATGACGGAACGAGATAAAGCCAACGAACTATTAAGAGCGTCAATTGACAGCATGAAACAAGAGCGTCAACTGACCATGGATAGCTTAGCTTCCGTAAGAGAAGCAAGAAGAGATTCCTTAGCTACTATTAGAGGCGAACGAGATGCTGCAAGAAAATTAAAAGAAGAAGAAAAAGAAGATAAAAGAAAATTAAAAATAGCCTTAGATATTCAAAAAAAGCAGGATGCTTATACCAACGAAGATTTAAGAAAAAAGAAGTGGAGATTCCCAAGGTCTTTATTTCAAAATTTATTTACGAGATATAATTATTGGTTTAACACGAATGAAAAGCTGGAGGAGTTGGAAAGAAACATACATCGTATACATAAAGACGATTTAAATGATTTCATCCCTTTATTTGTCGTTGATCCTGTAAAATACGAAAGTCAGTTAGGTGCTGAAATGGATTCTATTATTCAAAGAGCTTCGTTAGGGATTCAAATTCATGATCCAAGATCTAAATGGCAAGACGATTTATACATGACCGTCGGTAAAGCTTATTATTATAAAGGCGATTATGAAAACGCACAATCTGCATTTAGATATGTCATCACTCTTGGGGATGAAATCAAAGAGAATTATCTAAAAAAACATCCTAAATGGAAGCATGATCCTGCTCAATTTTCTATGCCTCCAATGAAAGGGAAGCATGTGCCGGCCAGAAACTTGGCCATTATATGGTTGGCAAAAGCAATGGCAGCAGATGAGGAACATAATAAAGCTATAGGTTTATTACAAATGGTGCAAAATGAAAGTCAATTTCCTGAAAAACTGAAAGGAGACTTACATTTAGAGCTTGCAAATACTTACCTTAATTTAGGTCAAGCTGATCGTGCTTTGGAATCACTTTTAGCCGCTTCTGAAAATAAACACATCGATCAAAAACAAAAAATAAGAGTTCACTTTATTTTAGGTCAAATATTTCAAGAAAAGTCGGAACTCGTTGCTGCAAATGAGTTTTACAAAAAACTGGATAAAGGCAATGTACCTTTAGATCTAGACTTTCACGCTAAACAACAATATTTTTGGAATCAATTTATACTCCATGAATCTCCAGAAAAGGCTCAAGAGCAATTGGCGAAATTAGCAAAGGAAGGAAAGTTTCAGGAATACAAAAGCAGAGCACTTTTATCTTTAGGTAAGACTTATGCTTTACAAGAAAATTATAAACAAGCCATTACAACATTGGAAGAAAGTATCGCTTCAGCAAATGATCCTGCAGTCCTTTCTGAAGGTCAAATGTTATTGGGCGATTACCATTATTTAAATTACGATTATAAGAATGCACTGACCTCCTACGAAGAGGCGTTAGCAACATTAGATCCTGAATTACAAAACGATTATTTTGTAAGAGCCAGTCATAGAAGTAGTGCTTTGATTGAATTGGTTCCTCATTATGAGGGTTTATATCAAGCTGATAGTCTTAAAGCTTTAATGAATCTTCCTGAAAACGATCAGAGAAAACAAATACAAGCTTATCTAAAAGATTTAAAACAAGCGATCAAAGACAGCATCAATACTAGTACGCAACAAGCTGTTCAAAACCCTGCATTAGCACTCAATCAAAGAGGTGGACAAAGAGTGACTGGTAATTTCTATTTTGACAATGCTCAGTTGGTGCAACAAGGATTACAAGAATTTAAACAAAACTGGGGTGATAGACCTTTACAAGACGGTTGGAGAAGGAAAAGTCAAAGTGCTGGTGGTCAAGGTAGTTCATCCACCGATCCTTCTGAATTAGTTCTTGCTGAAGATGAAGATGGATTACCTACGGAAGCTTATTTATTAGCTCAAATCCCTTCTACTGAAGAAGAGAAACAACAGGTTATTAAAGATATTGAAGGCTACTTATTTTTACTAGCGAAAAGCTATTATACACAAGTCGAAGATTATCCTTTAGCTTATAAAAACTTCAATAGATTGATTAAGGAGTTTCCTAAAACAGATCACGCAGCAGAAGCTTTTTATTATTTATATTTAATCACTAATAAAAATCAGAACCTGGGAGACAAAAATCAGATTTTGAAGCAAATGAAAAGTAGTATTGGTGAGGATCATCGATTAGTGGTTCAAATTGAGGAAAGCTTACATAACAGGTCAGAAGATTCTTCTTTGGAGCAAGATGATTACGAGTATCATTATGAACAATTATACCGTTTAAGTCAGGACAATCAATACCCTGCACTTCTTGATGAGATCGAAGAACATAAACAAAGAGGCACTTCATTTCATCAATATCAAGCTCAAGTAGCTTTATTGGAAATCATAGGATTGATTGGAGTAAAAAACATTGATGATGCTCAGGTTAATTTAGAATTATTTTTCATAGAACATAATCAAAACAGTGCTTTAACCGAAATCGCAGAAAAGATTCAATTGATGTTGGAAAATCAAGCTGAATGGAAAACAGAAGATTTGATTCAAAGTATTCAAGAATCATTTACGCATAACGCCTCTCTTCCTTTCGAAGTGATTATCAAACTTAATAACTCATCTGAAAGTATGGTTTTAAAAAGTGTGCTCAGTGATTATAATTTGATGTCCACCAACTATGGAATGAATTCAGTAAGCATTCAAAGTTTCACTCATGAAGAAAACATTATTCTCATCAGTGGTTTTGACAATTTAAAGCAAGCGAAAGAATATGTAAAAACCATTCGGAATCAAAAAGTATTATTTGAACATTTGAATAACTTGCCCTATGTTATCCGTATGATTTCCAAAGACAATCTTCAAAGATTACTATATACTAAAGATTGGCAAGAGTATGAACAATTTTACATTCAACAAGTAAATCGTTAAAAATGAATATTTCTGAAAGCAGTAAATTTTTAGATCTCAAAGAAAAATATAATCAAGCATCAACCGAAGAGGAGAAAATTATTTTATTAGTTGAATTGACTTTAGAAGTGCGCAATTTTGATCATGACCGCGCTTTAAAGATGGCAGAAGAGATTATTAATCGTTCTAAAGCTATTGATTTCCAATTAGGGATAGGAGAAGGCTTAAATCACAAAGGAGCATGTTATTGGATGATGAGTGAATATGACGAAGGTCTTCATCAATTAACGCAAGCATTTACGATTGCCAAAAAAATAGAAAACTTAGCATTAGAGGCTAAAGTTCTCAATAATTTTGGTCGTATTTATAGAAACTTGGGTGATCTCGCTCATGCTTTAAAGAATTTCGAGGATGCTTTAGAAATCAATGAAAACATTGGAAATGAACTCAATCAAACGATTAATCTCACCAATATATCCAACCTTTATTATGATCTGAATGATTATGACACTGGTTTAGAATATGCTTTGAAATGTCTTCCTATTTTCGAAAAATACGAAGATGACAGCAAATTATTTTCTATATACAATACGCTTGGGGACATTTATTTTAAAAAGGAAGCATACGATGAAGCACTTCATTACTTTAAATTAATTTATGATTTTTACGATCCTGAAAGCTTACAACGCTCTGTGGCTGAAAGTGGTTTAGGTAAAGTATATTATAAACTAAAGGATACTCAAAAAGCACATGATTATTTAAGTTCTGCTTTCAAAAAAGCGGCTCATTTAAAAAACCCTGAAGCGGAGATCGTGGCTTTATATTACTTAGGCCGTTTAGAATTTCAAAATGGCAATTATCGACTGGCATTAGAAAGAGTGACTTCTGCGTATGATATTGCTCAAGAAACTTTAAGACGACACGACTTGATGAATATCCATGAATTCTTATCTAATTTGTATGAGAACATGGGTGATATTCCTAAAGCTTATTTCCACCTTAAAGAATTCGAAAAACATAAAGAAGATATTTTCCAACAAGCTACTTTTAACAAGCTTCGAAACTTGCAAGTTAAAAACCAAATGTTCGTAGCTCAGAAAGAAAAAGAAATAGCCGAAAAAACCGCACAACTCAAACAACAATTCATGGCGAATATGAGTCATGAAATTCGTACACCTATGAATGCTATCGTAGGGATTACCAGTTTACTTTTAGAAAAAGATCCTAAACCTGAACAGTTTAAATACTTGAATGCGATTAAACAATCGAGTGATAATTTATTAGTGATTATCAATGATATTTTAGATTTATCTAAAATAGAAGCTGGGAAAATCGAGATTGAACATATTGATTTTTCTTTCCGTGAGATGATGCAAAGTGTTGAGGAAATCATGGTCATTAAAGCAGATGAAAAGAACTTAGATTTTAAAATAAAAATTGACGATCAAATTCCTGATAGGCTGATTGGTGACCCTACAAGAGTGAACCAAATCTTAATCAACTTAATCGGCAATTCTATTAAATTTACTGATAAGGGATTTGTAGAAGTGAGAGTTCATCCTGATCGTTCGGGTAAATCAGAAAACCAAGTACAGCTTACTTTTGATATTGAAGACACTGGAATTGGAATTTCAAAAGAATACGTGGCCAAGATTTTCGAAAGTTTCACACAAGCAGGAACAGATACTGCTCGTAAATTCGGTGGCACAGGTTTAGGTCTAACCATATCAAAACAACTCGTTGATTTAATGTCTGGGTCTATCAGTGTAGAAAGTGAATTAGGTGAGGGGACGACTTTTACAGTTTCGATTCCTATTGAAATAGCTGATCAACAACACATTACAGTAAAAAAGAATCAAATCACTCAGGAAACTCGAAATAGATTATCTAATCTCAGCATTTTACTTGTAGAGGATAATGAGTTCAACAGAATGGTTGCAGAAGATACGTTAAAGAGCATGATTCATCCTGTTCATATAGACATTGCTATTAATGGTGAAGAAGCCATTCAAAAAGTAAAAGATAAAGATTTCGATTTGATATTAATGGATATTCAGATGCCTATTATGAATGGCTTAGATGCTACTCGTTACATTCGTAGCAAGATGCCTAATCATAAAAAAGATGTCCGAATTGTAGCCATGACGGCAAATGTTTTAGAAGAAGATGTAAGAAACTACTTGAATGCTGGAATGAACGCATATATTTCTAAACCATTTCAGACTGATGAGCTTTTATTGAAAATAGACTTGGTCATGCAAGGTTATATTGAAAATGAAATGCGTGAATTTGTCAAAGAAGAGAAAGCTCAAGTCTCCTTACCTGATCATATTATTGACACTACTTTTTTAGATTCCTTTACCTCTGGCAATGAAGATAAAAAAGAAAAATACATCAAAATGTTCTTAGTGAATGGTCCAAAACTGTTGAAGAGTATTAATAATTCTTTAGAAAATGAAGATTATGAGACTTTACGAGTTGCAGCACATTCCATGAAGCCACAATTATCCTATATGGGTGTAAAAGAAGAGGTTAGTAATATCTTTTTAATTGAACAAGCTGCTTCCAAGAATGCACATTATGAGCGATTAGAAGTCTTGATAGACCAATTAAATTTGGTGTGTGAAAAGGCTTTTGAAGAATTAACTACAATTATTTCTTCCTAAATGCTATGATTTTAAATAAACTATCAATATATTAGCAACCTATACAATATTTCAAATCTATGTCAACAAACTCAAAGCGATATGTCTTTTTAGTGGATGATGAGCCCATCCAAAACGAAATGCTAAAAGACTACCTGACAGAAAGATTTATTTATGATCTTCTAACCTTTGATAATGGGGAAGATGCGATCGAAAAAATGGATCTGCAACCAGAAATAGTTATTCTAGATTTTCATTTGAATTCCCATAATCCAGAAGCTAAAAACGGCGTTGATATCCTCAAGCAAATTAAGGAACAATGGCCTGAAACCTATGTTATCATGCTCTCCGGACAAGATAGAATAGATGTAGCGATTGAAACTATGAAATATGGTTCTTATGATTATGTAGTAAAAGGTGAAAGTGCTTTTTCTCGCATAGAGAATCTTTTGAATAATATCAATGAAGTACAAAAAATGAAAGCCATGAATATTGGCTATCGAAATACAATTACTCTTTTAACTATTGTTATAGGACTGATTGTTTTAGTAAGTGTTTATCACTTCTACTTAAAACACTTGTTCTTTAATTAGTTCTAGTTTAGTCTCATTTTATAAAGTTAAATTCAAGAACTTAATAGCCATGGCTTTTGTCTGTGGCTATTTTTTTCATTTCTTTCTTTAAATGTAGAGCTAAAAGTCTCTAGCAGATCGCGCAGATTTCTAAAGAAAAGAAGATAGCAGTAGATGTAAATTCAAGTCAAAATAAAGAGTCAAAAAGGAGATTAGAAATCTCTACTATCAAAAATTCGAGATGCGCAAGCTAACATCTCGAACAGCAATAAGCCTTTTTTAAATATTCATCTTTAAACTTAATGCTCTTTGCATCCTCCACGAAGCTTTAGTTTCCTTTTATTTCCTCTTTGTGTACTTTGCGAAGCCTTACCGTTCTTTGCGGTTAAACAGATCGCACACTTCACTTCAACATCAAAAGAGATTAGAAATCTCTACTATCAAAAATTCGAGATGCGCAAGCTAACATCTCGAACAGCAATAAGCCTTTTTTAAATATTCATCTTTAAACTTAATGCTTTAGCGAAATCAACGGGAAAATATTTTCGCCTCCATATCTCACCTACTTTGCATCCTCCGCGAAGCTTTAGCTTCCTTTTATTTCCTCTTTGTATCCTTTGCGAAACCTTTGCGTTCTTTGCGGTTAAACTGCTCGCACATATCTCAACATCAAAACCTTCCTCATTACTCAACTAATCAAAGCTCTTATTACACTTCATCGCAAGTACCAACACGATCACAAGGTCACTCCGTCACTTTTTTTCTCTCTTTTTCTTCTTCCACCCACTCCCCCAAGTCTCCCCATCTCCAAGTCTCCAAGTCAATACTCAATCGAAGATAAAAGCTCACTACCTAAATCTAATCTCATCAGAGAATAAAACCCCACGTCTCACCTACTCCGGCCAATAATAAGCATCTGAATACTCCCGTTTACCAAAAACAGCAGTGCCAACTCTAATAATAGTTGCACCTTCTTCAATCGCTACCTCCAAGTCATTACTCATTCCCATAGATAATTCCTTCATTTCAACTCCAGGAATATTTTCCGCAATGATACTTTCTTTTAAATCTCTTAACTTCTGAAAACAAACACGCACTTTTTCTAAATCTGCACTAAACAATCCAATCGTCATTAAACCTTTAATGTGAAGCCTATCCATCTGAACCACTTCCTTCACAAAATTTATCACCTCTTCAGGCTTTAATCCAAACTTACTTTGTTCTGCAGAAGTATTGACTTGGATCAACACATCCATATGCTCATCTTCAAATTCCAATCTATTTTGAAGACGCTGAGCTAAACGCATACGATCCAAAGAATGCAAACAACTCACTTTGTTTTTAATCAAAAACTTGACTTTATTGGTTTGTAGATGACCGATAAAGTGAGCAGTGTGAGGATGACTTGCTAAAGCCTCTGCTTTTTCTTCCACTTCTTGGATTTTATTTTCAGCTATCAAAGTTTCTCCCGTTTGAAATGCTTCCAAGATTCTTTCAGGTGTTACCGTTTTGGTAGCTAATAGAAGCTGAACCTCTTCAGGATCTCTACCTGCTTTTTCACATGCATCATGTATGCGTTGTTTAATTTCTTGAATTTTGGATGCAATAGACTCACTCATAAGATTTCAGATTAGATAAAGAGTTAGATTACTCTAATTTCAAAGTTAATAATAAAAAAACAGCCCACCATAAGTGAGCTGTTCTGAAACCTTAATATAAATCCTGTACTTCTTGACTATTTGGATATCTTAATTTAACTGAATATTGAACGCTTTTAATTTGGTTAGGAGCTAATTCTACCTCCCAAGTAATGATTCCTTTTTTCTCATCTAAAACACCATTATTCAATTCAGGATAAGTGATTTCTAAATCTTTCACTCTTGAAATAGGCACCTGTTCTTGCACCTTAATTTTGACACTTTCATTCTTTTGATTTTCTAATGTGATTTTAAAACCATATTCATCTACTTTTCTGGTTCCTAAAACTTTCTTCGATGACCAATCATTCACTTTTTCGCGTTTGACTTGAATACGCTGATCTGTACCTAAAGAAATATTTAAGGTGTCTTGCAATTGTCTTGGATTGAAATACGTTTTACCTATGTATTTATTATTATGTAAAATCGTCGCATTTCCTGGAAGGCTACTTTTTTGATCTTTAGCAACTACTTTAGCCACTAAATGAACCGCTTGTGACTGCCTCGGAATCACTAAATATTCTTTAGTAATTGGTATTTGAGATTGCTCTAAAGTCAGACTTTGCGACTGATTACTTGAAGCTAATGAAGTTGGTAATTGAATAACATACTCATTAAACATTTGTCCCTCTTCTAAAACCACATGGTTTTGCATTCCTCCATAATCTAAACTTTCCTGCATTATGCCATCTGCCTGAACATTAGTCCTACCTTTCGCCATCATTGTTGGCGCTGCACTTCTTTGTGCTGTAATATTTACAGGCTGAACAAATCCTAAAAACCAAGGACTCAGCTGAGGTATAGCTGCATAACTCATCGGATCTGAAGTAGCTAACACCAATGGAATTTTATTCCAATTAATACCTGTATTTTGTTTAACTGCTCCTTTAAACTGGAGTTGCAAAGTTGATTTTTGATCTTCTGTACTCAACTCATACTCAGGTTTCCAACTTGCAGCATTTGTAATATATTGAAATTCAATTTGTGCATTCATGCTTTGTTTGGTTTGCACTTGCAACACAATTTCTCCTAATTGTTGATTCAGATTTGCTTGTCCTTCATTTTGCAAACGTTGAATGATGATACTTTGATCTCTCTCTTTTTGTCTCCACTCCTCCACTTCTTTCAACAACACTCTTTGTTTTTTCAAATAACTATCTGTTATAGCATCCCATTGCGCAGCGGTTTGTTGACCACCTTCTGAAGACATGGTTGTTTTAGTCAACATTTGCAAAGTGGCTTCTATAGCTTGTTTTTCTTGTTGAATTTGTTTCAATTTCGCTTGTGCTTGAATCCATTCAGCAGAAGCGTTGGTTTTATTTTGAAGAATTTCTTCTTGAGTAGGTTGCCAACGACGGAAATTCACATTTAAAATAGTAGCACCTTTAGATATACCTACTTGTAAACTTTCATCTATAATTTGATTTGCGACATTTCTAATCACTACTTCAGACTGCCCTGCGGGTAATGTCAGTTTAGTTTGATGTTCTAAAACAGCTCCATTAAGGTAAATGGTTGCTTTTTTTAGATCTGCTTCTTGATTAAATTGTAGGATGGATTGAGCATTTAAAAAGCCTACACTTAAAAATAGACTAGCGCTCAAAAGTATTTGTTTCATGTATTTTTGTTTAAAATTAATTATTAATTTCTTCTTGTAGATATCATTTTCAATAATTTCCATAAACCATTTTTCAGTAAACAGGTATGAAAATGAAGCATGTAAGTTATATATACTGTTTTTCCTGCTTTTTTAAACGATGATTCCTAAAAGAATGTAAAACTTTAAATTTATGTACAAGAAATTTGGTTGACATATCAACTAACTCTATCTTTGCACTTCTAAATTCAAGTTTATGAATTGTCAAAATACCGATAAAGTGCTGAATGGGTTTTCCAATAGTTTTTATTTCCATGTATATCAAATCAATACTTCGATCATTAGTTTAACCTCAAAGTTAATTGATGATTTGGAATTAGATGTAAATCCGACACAATTACATGTATTAGTATCTATTTATTTAAGAGAAGGTTTAACCCAACAGGAATTATCCAAAATATTATATAGAGATAAAAGTTCTATTCAGCGTACCATTCAATCCTTTTTAAGAAAAGATTTAGTGGAATTAATTTCTGATCCCCATGATGGAAGAAGAAAAACAATCAAAACTACTGAAAAAGGTAATACCATTGGAGCTCAAATCCATGAAGTTTTAAATAAAGTAGAAAAAAAAATTCATACACTTTTAGAGGTTGAAGGAGATTACTCTACTCCCTTTAAAAGTATAGCAACGATTGCAACAATTTTAAATCAACACAACTGTCCAATATAAAACAACCCAAATTATGATAAAGTTATCGCCGAGAAGGTGGTTATTTCTTCTTTTTTTAGGCTCTTATATGTTTTCAAGCAATGTAAATGCACAATCAGAACCACAAACTTTACAAGTAAATTTACAAACTTGTATTGCGATTGGTCTGGAAAAGCATCCAAACATTGCAATAAATAAAAACAAAGTAGCCCAAGCGCATCAAGCCAAAAAAGAAGCATTAAGCGCTTATTTACCGCAAGTGAATGCAGAAGCAGGTATAGACAATAATATAAAACTACCTGTTCAAATTATTCCAGCAGGAACATTTGGACCTGGTACTCCTGAGCAAGAAGTTGCTTTTGGTACGAAATATTCTACCACAATTACCGCTCAGGTGAATCAAACGATTTATAATCAATCTTATATTCAAGGTATTAAAGCTGCCAAACCTAATACGGAATTAGCAGAACTTAATAGACAGCAAAGCGAAGAAGAGATTATATATGATATTGCGACTTCATATTTTCAAATTTTAGTGGCTAAAAAGCAATTAGAATTATTAGAAAGCAATCAAGAAAGATTAGAGAAAGTACTTACCGTGACGCAGTTACAATCTGATGTTGGTGTAGCTAAAAAAATTGATGTGAAGCAAGTTCAGGTCAACCTTAATAACGTATTATCTCAAATCACTTTGATTGAAAGAAACGTAAAATTAGCAGAGAATACTTTAAAGTATAACATGGGGATTCCTCAAAGTTTCGATTTAGAAATTCAAGATGAATCAAAATGGTTGGATACTAAACCTGCTCCTAAGTTGCATACGGAATTTGAATTAGAAAGCAACTATGACTACCAAATGTTAGGTAAACAAATTGAGTTGTTAACAATTCAAACTAAAGTGATTAGAGATCAAGCAATTCCATCTTTATCGGCTTTTGCAGCATATGGATTGACTGGTTATGGCGATAAAGCTAAAGACTCCTTTGACCCTTTAAGAGATTTTAGCATGGTTGGGCTTAAGCTTAACTGGAGTATTTTCACTGGTTTAAGACGTGATGCACAATATAAGTCTGCGAAAATTGACGTTGAAAATGCAAAAATCAACAGAGGTTTAATGGAGCAAGCATTAAGTCTTCAATTTCAAAATGCAGATGCTCAAATTGAAAGAGCTCAAAAAACGATTCATACCAATGAAAGCAATATGGAATTAGCTGCAGAGGTGTATGATAACACCACTTTACAATATAGAGAAGGTATTGCTTCTTTAAGTGATTTATTAAATGCTGAATTATCTTATAGAGAATCGCAAACGAATTATATCACTTCCTTATTGGATTACTATATCGCTGATTTAGATGTTGAAAAAACTAACGGCACTTTAAAATCATATTTCGAAAAACTAAATTAAACATTCATTGATTCATGAAAAATAGAATTATAATCATCATCGTTCTAGCAGTTATAGTAGGCGCAATTACTTATCGCTTAGCTACCAACAAGAGAACATTAGATGCACAAAAAGAAGTAACTACCGATGTTGATATTGCAGTTCCTGCAGCAACATATGTTTTAGGTAGAAAAACCATAGACAACAACTTGATTAAATCAGGGAAATTAATTCCTTTAAAAGAAGCAAGTATCATGTCAACTGGTAATGGAAAATTAAGTTCAGTGAATTTTGCATTGGGTTCTTATGTGAAGCAAAACGCTGTAATTGCTACGATCGATAGTCGTTTATTACAGTTAAACTTAGAAGCCGCACAACTAAATAAAGATAAAGCATCTAAGGATTTAACTCGTTTTCAACGTTTATTAGAAGGGGAAGCTACTACAGAATCCAGTTATCAGGATGTGAAATTCAATCATGATAATGCAAGTGTTCAAATTGAAACTATTCAAAAACAACTACAAGACAATCGAATCAAATCACCTATTAGTGGTCAGATTGTACGTAAGGATGTTGAGTTAGGAGAATTTGTAGGAGCAGGCGCAGTATTAGGTCATGTGGTTGACATCAGTCAATTAAAAGCCAAAGTAATGGTGAGCGAACAGGATGTTTATAGCTTAGAAGTAGGTAATAAAGTATCTGTGAGTACAGATATTTATCCTGGTCAAGAGTTTGAAGGTAAGATATCTTTTATCAGCGCTCAAGGTGATGCTGTTCATAACTATGAAGTAGAAGTTACCTTATCAAATTCTCAAAAGCATCCGTTAAAAGCCGGAACTTTTGCTTACGTGAATTTCAATCGTAAAAGCTTAGATGATTTATTAGTTATTCCTCGTAGTGCTTTAGTAGCAAGTATTCAGAACCCTTTTGTTTATATCATTGAAAACGAAAGAGCGGTAAGAAAGGATGTAGTTATAGAAAGAGATTTAGGTGAGTTTATTGAAATCAGTTCTGGTCTTTCTGAAGGAGCTGTTGTTATTATAAGCGGACAAATAAACATTTCAGAAGGGACTAAAATTAATGCTATCCAAAGCAATTAAATTGAAAATAAATAATTCATGAGAAAATTAACCGAATTGGCCGTAAATAGGCCCTTATTAATCACTGTAATTTTTACTGTATTAATACTATTCGGAGTTTTAGGTTATAATAATTTAAATTATAACTTACTACCAAAGTTTGATGCTCCTGTTGTTTCTATCATTACAACATATAGAGGTGCGTCAGCTGACGAAATAGAAAATACAGTTACTAAAAACATTGAAGATGCCGTTTCTTCCTTAGAAGGTGTGGATAAAATCACTTCTTCTTCCATGGAAGGCGCATCAATGGTTGTCGTTCAATTACTTAACGGTATAGATATCGATAAGGCACAAAATGATGCGCAACGAAAAGTCAATCAAATCCGGGCTTTACTTCCTCGAGAAGTAGATGACCCTATCATTAACAAGTTTAGTTCAGATGACGTTCCTGTTATCCGTATGGGTGTAACCGCAGATGTCGATGACAAAACTTTGTATGATATTATAGAGTTACAAGTCAGTCCTTTATTTGCTTCTTTACCCGGCGTAGGTGATGTAAATCTGATTGGTGGGAATGAAAGGCAATTAATTGTCAATGTCAATAGAAATAAATTAGAAAGTTACGGACTTTCAATTGGTTCTGTGGCCAATATGATTAATGCTGCGAGTTTATCGACACCTGCAGGAAAGGTAGAAACGACTGATAATGAATATGCTATTAAGTTTGATAGTAAAATCAGCGATCCTAATCAATTAAGAAACATTCCATTAATGCAAACGCCTAATGGCGGGATGGTTTACTTGAAAGACGTTGCTGAAGTGGTTGATGGACAAGAAGAAATAAGCACGATTAACCATATTAATGGTTTGCCTTCTATTGGTGTTCAAATTTTAAAACAATCGGATGCTAATGCGGTAGAAGTAAGTAAGTTAGTGAAAGAGCGAATTGAAGAAATGACGGCACAATTTAGTGACATCAATATCAACTTCAATATTGCTGCGGATCAGTCTGAATATACTTTAGATTCTGCGAATGCTGTTATGACGGATTTAGGTTTAGCAGTAATCATTGTATCCTTAGTATTGTTATTCTTCTTACACAGTTTTAGAAGTTCTATTTTCGTACTTATTGCATTACCTGCGTCCATGATTCCGACGTTTATTGCGATGTACTTATTTGGTTTCTCTTTGAACCTCATGACTTTAATGGCTTTATCTTTAGTTGTTGGAGTATTGGTCGATGACTCTATTGTTATTTTAGAGAACATCATGCGACACATGGAAATGGGGAAAAACAAACGTCAAGCCACACTTGATGGTCGTGCAGAAATTGGATTTACAGCATTGTCTATTACTTTAGTTGACGTGGTGGTATTCTTCCCAATGGCGATGGTTAGTGGTATGATTGGTAATATTTTACGAGAATTTGCATTGGTTATTGTAGTTTCTGTATTGATGTCATTATTTGTGGCCTTTACATTGACCCCGCTACTCGTTTCCAGATGGGGAAAATTACCAGAGCTCAATCCTAAAAAATTATGGGGACGTATATTTATCAGCTTTGAAAATATAATTACCAAATTAAGAGATGGTTATACGGGTATTTTAAAGTGGGCTTTAAATCATAAAAGATATGTTTTCGGCTTCATTTTCCTATTATTTGTAGGTACATTCTTATTAATTTCTAAAGGATTTATTGGAACTGCGTTCATGTCTTCTGGAGATCAAGGGGAGTTTGTAGTTCAACTAGAACTAGAACCTAATGCTTCTGTATATCAAACGAACATCAATGCTATTGAAGCAGAGAAGATCCTATTAGCTCAGCCAGAAGTTATTTCCGTGTTTTCAAATATTGGATATTCAGGATCTGGAATTGGAACGGTTAGTAATAGTAACAAAGCGGAATTGAACGTTAAGATGGTGGACAAACACGATCGTGCTATTTCCGCAGAAGCTTTTGGTGAGAAAATGGAAAAAGCTATTTCTCAATTACCTGGTGTAAAAGTTACGATTGCTCAAATGGATTTAACGGGTAATACTTCTCAATCTCCTGTTTCATTTATTGTCAAAGGAAACGATCGTGAAAAGAACAGAGCTTTTGCTGCTCAAATTAAAGAAATTGTAGAGCAAACGCCTGGAACGGTATATGTGGAGTATTCTACTGAGAATCCTAAACCAGAAATAGAAGTACTCTTAAACAGAGAGAAAATGGCGCTTTACGGCATCAATGCTTCTGAAGTAGGTTCTGCATTAGGGACTTCATTTAGAGGAAATGATTTATCGAAATATAAGCATGATGGAAACGAATATGACATTATGGTTAAGAGTGATCAGTTCAACAAAGCTAATATCAATGATGTTAGAGATCTGACGTTCATGACTATGGAAGGTGAGGCGTTCCGCTTGGGACAATTTGCCGATGTCAATGAAGTATTAGGAGAAAGTGTTCTTCAACGTCAAGATAGATTACCATCTATTGGTGTTAATTCAGGAGTTGTTGGACGTTCTGTTGGTACTGTTGGTCAAGAAGTAATGGATAAGATCAACGAACTGGAAATTCCAGAAGGTGTAAGTTGGATTCCATCTGGTGACTTAGAATTCCAGGGAGATGCATTTAGCAGTTTATTAGGTGCATTAGGTATTGGTTTCTTATTAGTTTACTTGATTATGGTAGCTTTATATGAAAATGCTATTTATCCGTTTGTTGTATTATTTGCTTTGCCATTAGCGACCATTGGTGCTTTCTTAGCTTTAGCGTTAACGATGAATGAGATTACGATGTTTGCGATGATTGGTTTAATCATGTTGATGGGACTGGTCGCAAAGAATGGTATTTTACTGGTCGATTTTACGAATCAAAGAAAAGCGGAAGGTGCAGGCCTTGTAGAAGCTTTAATTGATGCAGGTAGAGAACGTTTCCGACCTATTGTTATGACTACCGTTGCGATGATTTTCGGGATGCTTCCAATTGCTATGGCTACAGGTTCTGGCGCAGAAGTTAAGAACGGTATGGCTTGGGTAATTATTGGTGGTTTAACGAGTTCATTATTACTTACTTTAGTGGTTGTTCCTTGTGTTTATTATGTAGTAGATACGATGCTCAATAGATTTAGAGGAAGGAAAAGAAAGAAGTTGAGAGCAAAAGTGTTGCTCAGACAAGAAGAAGAAAGCCTTCAAGTTTAATATTTAAAAAAGAGACTGTAATTATTTACAGTCTCTTTTTTTTGTTTTAGAGGATAAAAGCTACATTAAGAATAAATAATTGGAGACTCGATCATACTCTATCTATTTAGGGTATTTTTATCCTTTGTAAATGGAAGTTAAATAAAACAGATTGAAAAATTTTGTCCCAAAATTAGTAGGAATTCCATATTCTAAAATCCTCTCTTGTCTGAACACGATTTATAAGATGTGAGGATAGTCAAGATTTTATATTCTTAAGTTCGTTTTAGTTTCTTCACTTATCTTGTCCATCTTATTTATCTTAAAAATCTTATTCTGACGTTTTGCAAATAACTCATAGTGTTAAATAAAATTTCAATATTAAAAATCCTTATGATTGATGAATATGAGATGCCTTGTATTGATAATTTAAACAACTGATTAAATTAAACCGCTTGAAAAATTTTGTCCCAAAATTAGTAGGAAGTCCAAAGTGGAATGGACAGTTTATTCGGCTTTGCTTATCCGTCTTTAAGCCGTAATAATGCAATACGTTTGACATTGTTAACCGCTCTTTTATCTCACTTATTTCCATAGTAAAATTATTTTTCGCCATTTTGTACATCGCAAAAGCAATTAAAAATGTACAATTAGGCAATCATATAAATGACAAAAAGGATAATTGTTGCTCAAAATGTACTATATGGCTATATTTGTATTGTTTACAATCTGATAATAAAATGAGTTTAGCAAGCAACATAAAGCGTTTAAGAGAAGAAAAAGGGCTACTTCAAAAAGAAGTAGCTACCGAAGTAGGTTTAGGGATTTCGCATTACTCCAAAATTGAAAACGGACAAAGAGAGGCTTCCGTAGAGCTGTTGGATAAACTTTCTAAATTCTACGGCATTACCATTGATCAAATTGTACATATGGGTAGCGAAGTACCTACCGAGATAACCCTCGAAGATAAAACTGCTAACGAACAGGTTCGTTTAATTGCAGAGCTGGACGAAAAAGATAAATATATTATTTTCGGAATGATTGAAACAATGCTTACTAAAAAGAAGTTTAAAGACTTCTTTCAGAAAAATGTGGCTGCTTTATAAAAGCTAATTTGGGACTTCATTATTTTAGTATACTTTAAAATTTACTACTATTTCTCCTTTTACAAGAGAGTCTGCAGGTTCATATATAATCAAGCACTTTTCGTCGTACCAATCGGTTTCAACTTTTTCGTCTACAGTTCCTTCTAAGTCTATAAAATGTTTTCTCACGAATGGAACGTGGCTGTAATACAGTTTGCCTTTGCCTTGTATATTCCCTGTAATTTCTAGCTCCATTCTTGTGATATTAGTACCTGTTGTTCCTGCTTCCAAAATATCTTCAAAAACCTTGTTAAGCTCTGGATATTTTTTTCCACCTACATTTTTATTATTCATATTACAAGAGCAAAGAATTATTATTGAGAAAAAAATTAACAATCTCATATACTATTATTTATTTTCTTTAAGTATTTCTTTTCCAATTTCTCTAGATGTATCCCTCCTCCGGATATCACCCTCCTTAATTTGACTACCATCAGACTTAATAAGCTTATTGTTTTCATTGATTATCAGAAAATCTCCTTTATCCATTCTATCAAGAATAATATCTCTCAATTCTTCAGGAGTTGCATTCGGATTGTTTCTCCCTATCTCAATACCAACATCGTTATTATGAATATCCATATACAAATCCGTACTAATTTCATCAATGGGGCGTTGAATATTCGTGAGCATCTCCCCATTTTTGAGAAAATCTTTCCCCTGCCTCTTGAGTACTTGTAGCCATCCAAAAAGCATGTCGGAATGCATCACTTTCATCTCCTTTGCCTTGGTGTCCAAATGTAGCTTTAGTCATTTCAAAAGCTTTTCCTGCTTTTTTTTCAATAGTCTTAGCCTTATAAAATTGAGGATCCCAAAGTATAATATTTTTCTGTTGACGGTTTAATCTATCCCATTTATCATATAGAGGATCTCCATTAACATTAACTGCAGCTCTCCCATCTGGGTCGATGTATCTTATAGGATTATTATTGAATGCAGCGTATGGTGATTGCCACGGAAATTCATCCGCTAACGGATCCACACTCAACCACCTTCCCACTCTACTATCATACATCCTCGCTCCAAAGTCTAAGCTATTCCCTAACCCTTTCATCTCATTCACCTTTTCCTGCCCATTAAACCCAAACCTATATTTATCTCCCACCTCATCACACACCCTCACCAATACCTCCGTCTCCACCCAGTGACCA
>SMEQ01000015.1_pt1 | contig 62305 bp, 62 predicted proteins | sample 2456281 | NCBI WGS metagenome assembly SMEQ01 (sample SAMN10132596, study PRJNA489261) | soil metagenome | isolation source: day1 antibiotic-loamy sand soil ammended with raw manure from dairy cow... | place: USA | collected 2015-04-01
AATCGAAGCGACCATTTGTGAAGGCGAGAGTTATGTATTTAATGGGATTCCTTATACTTCTGCTGTAAGTTTGCTAGATAACGTTACAGATACATTTGCAACGTTAGGTTGTGATAGTATTGTAACTTTATTATTAAATGTAAATCCTATTGAAACGACTACGCTTAACGAGTCGATTTGTGAGTATGAGACTTTCTCTTTTGGTGGTCAAAGCCTTTCTGCAGCTGGTACTTATTTTGATACTTTACAAACTGCTTTAGGTTGTGATAGTATCATTACTTTAAACTTAACAGTTGATCCCTATATTACCAACACAATCGAAGCGACCATTTGTGAAGGCGAGAGTTATGTATTTAATGGGATTTGACAACACTCAATGAGTCGATTTGTGCAGGCACTACTTTCTCTTTTGGTGGTCAAGATCTTTCTGTAGCTGGTACTTATTATGATACTTTACAAACTTCATCAGGTTGCGACAGTATAATTACTTTGGTTTTAGGTATTGATGATTTCTTATCGGGCACTTTAGAAGTGACTATTTGTGAAGGTGAAGATTTCGTGTTTAATGGTATTACTTATACTTCTGTGGTTACTTTACAAGATAATGTTACAGATACTATAGCTACTTCAACTTGTGATAGTATAGTTACTTTAATATTAAACGTGAATCCTGTAGAAGCCACTACAATTAATGAGTCAATTTGTATTAATGAAACCTTTCCTTTTGGCGGTCAAGATCTTTCTGTAGCGGGTACTTATTATGATACTTTACAAACTTCATCAGGTTGCGACAGTATCATTACTTTGGTTTTAGGTATTGAAGATTTCTTAACTAGTACTTTAGAGGAGTCTATTTGTGCTGGAGAGAGTTTTGTGTTTAATGGTATTACTTATACTTCTGGGGTTACTTTACAGGATAATATTACGGATACTTTTGCAACTGCCGGCTGTGATAGTATAGTTACTTTAATATTAAACGTGAATCCTGTAGAAGCCACTACAATTAATGAATTGATTTGTCCAGGCACTACTTTCCCTTTTGGAGGTCAAGATCTTTCTACAGCTGGCACTTATTATGACACTCTAGAAACTTCATTTGGTTGTGATAGTATCATTACTTTAATTTTGGATATTGATGATTACATCACGAGTACTTTAGAAGAGACCCTGTGTGATGGAGAGAGTTTTGTGTTTAATGGTATTACTTATACCTCTGGGGTTACTTTACAAGATAATATTACGGATACTTTTTCGACTGCGGGTTGTGATAGTATTGTCACTTTAGTTTTGAATTTCAACCCTGTGCAATCTTCCACAATTAATGAGCTGATTTGTCCAGGTACTACTTTCTCTTTTGGCGGTCAGGACCTTTCTACTGGAGGAACTTATTTTGATACTTTACAAACTTATTTAGGTTGCGATAGTATCATCACTTTGATTTTAGACATCGATGATTATATCATGAGTACTTTAGAGAAGTCCATTTGCGAAGGTGATAGCTATGTTTTTAATGGAATAACTTATACTTCTGCTATTACTTTGCAAGATAATATCACGGATACTTTTTTGACTGCAGGTTGTGATAGTATTGTAAGTTTAATCTTAGATATAAATCCAGTCTATTCAGAACAAGAAGTTTTGGAGTTGTGCGCGTCTGAATTGCCTTATCTATGGAATGGTATTAATATTCCAGGTGGAGTAGTTACGCAAAATGATTTTGATTCAATAACTTATACAACAGTAGAAGGTTGTGATAGTGTGATTTCACTAAATCTTGTTATTAATGATACTTTTCAGTTTCATGAAACTATGACTGTTTGTAGTTCGGATTTACCAATAACTTGGCATCAGTATACGTTTGATTCACAGTTAGGAGTAGGGTCATATACCGAATCTGCAACATATCAAACTTTGGAAGGATGTGATAGTGCTTATTTTTTGACTTTAAACGTGAAGCAAAGCTATCAGCTTTCACAAGATACAACTATCTGTAGGGATAGCTTTCCTTTCACTTGGCATGGTTACGTATTTACTAATGAGGAAGCGACAGTATTAAGCCCGCAAATTCCTTATGTGGCGAGTAATAACTGTGATAGTATAATTTCTTTAAATGTAAACGTCTTTCCAACACCAGAGCATTCATATATATATGAAGAAGGGTGTGAGTCTATAGTTTTTGAAGGGAATACCTATAATCAAAGTGTTACTTTTGTAGATACAATTTTTGCGCAAAGTGGTTGTGATAGCTTAATTAGAAACATTGATATATCTGTTCTTCCGACCTATTACGAGAAATTAGTACTTGATTTTAGTGGGTGTGACAGTGTAGTGTTTCAAGGGCAAACCTATTATTCAAACACCCAAATTATAGACACGTTTTTTACTATTCATGGTTGCGATAGCTTGGTGAAAGAGACAAATATTAATATTAATCACTTTGATCTACAATTAAATGCATCACTTGATACAGTCTATAGAGGAGAAGTAGTTCATCTTGAAACTAATGCCTCTTCTGCATACTCAGTGTTAAGTTGGACGCCTGTTTCATTATTTCCTTATCAAAATGCGACTAGGCAGTATGTTTTATTGGAGGAAAGTGGATATATAGAAGTTTCTGCAAAAAATTTAGAAGGTTGTGTAGATACCGCATCTTTATATCTCTATTTAAAAGAATTAGACAAGAGAGTTTTTGTACCTAATGCCTTTTCTCCAAATGATGATGGGTTGAATGATGAGTTTGGTCCAGAAATTCCAGTAAATAGAGGCTATATGATAGAAAACTTCTCTGTTTATAATAGATATGGTGAAAGGGTTTTCTTTAGTTCGGGACAGCTTAATAAAAAATGGAACGGAACGCTACGTGGAGCTCCTGCTGATATGGGTGTTTATTTTTATGTACTAGTAGTTCGTTTCTTGGATGGTGATAGATTCGAGGCAAAAGGAGAAGTGAATTTGATAAGATAAAATACAGATCGTCGATTGGGATATTATAGCCCTATAATTTAATATTAAAACCTCAGTCAATTACTTGGGTTTTTAAAAAACTCAGAGACTTTAATCTATATGATAATAATAATCTCTATCTAAGGTGGTTTTAACATATTTTCATTCATGAAAGTTTATTTCTAACGCAAATGCTAACAAAAACCAAAAAAATAAAAAAATAAAAAATAAAAGCTAATAGCTATGAAGTGTTAAAGTAATATATTAAATTTAGTTTTAAATTGCTAATGTGGCTATAACTTAAATGTATTTATAACCCTTTAAGATAATAGAAACATTAGAACAAAGGGTATTTAAGATTACTCATACATCTTTAAACATTATTTTTTAAAAAGTAATTTATGATCAATCGTCAGACTATATTTCTTTTGATTTTGAGCTCATTGTTAGCTTTTAGTGCTAATGCGCAGTTTCCGGCACCATACTGTGGGTTTTTTGCCAGTAATACAGAACCTATAACTTTGGTTCGATTTGCAGGTATTGAGAATTATACCTCTAATTCAACCAATGCGTCCGATCATGAAGATTTTACAGGAATATCCGCATGTGTGATGCCAGGGTCAACTTATACAATACAACTTCAAGGTAATACAGATGGGAGTTACACTAATTATTTCTTTGTTTATATAGATTGGAATCAAGATGGTAATTTTAATCAAGCTAATGAACAATATCTTATTGGATCACTTAATAATTCCAACGGTTCACCTGGAAGCCCAATATTAAGTGGTTCCATAGCTGTTCCTGCAAATGCTGTACTTGGTTCAACTCGAATGAGAGTTGCAAAAAACTTTAATAGTTCTGCTCATATTCCATGTGGAAATATAAGCTTTGGCCAAGCAGAAGATTATACAGTTAGTGTTGGGACGCCTCAGTTAACTCAAATTGGATACACTACGTCATTGGGCACTTTTGGACAGTTAAATAATGCTCACACGAATAATGCGCTAACTAACTGGAGTAATGGGGTTTGTAGAGGGTCTGGGACAAGTACTACAATACCAAATTTACAAAATGGAGTGGGCTATGTAGCAGAAAATAACACTGCAGCTGCTAGCTGTTCCCCATTTTTATCTACTGCATATTTACAAGTATGGGGACAAGGTGTACTATGTAATAACTTAGGTCCTACGTCAGGTGTTGCCTCAAATACTGTTTCATTTGTTGCTAACTTCAATGGATCACATCTCTTAAATATATCCTCGAACTTATGTGGGTCTACGGTTAACTCTAATTGTCAAGGTGGTTTGGGACATGACTTTACAGGGCAGTCAGCAGCATTAAGATATCGACAAGCCACTACGATTACCAATACGACATCTACAGATACACTTTGCATAGGAAATAGCAGAACCATTTCATATACATTGAATGGTGATCACAATAACCCTGATGTAGAAGTGAACATCACCCAAGGTGCAGGTTTAGGGACTTTTGCAAATAACACATTTACACCAACACAGTCAGGTTTAGTTACAGTAAGAACAAAAGTTGGTGTATTACATGACGATGCAAGCTTTTATATCACTTCGTTAGATACAATTAGTGATGCAATGACTTTATGCCAATCTGAATTACCTTATATATGGAATGGTGTAACAATTCCTACAACAGCCTTAACAGGTGATATATTTACAACGACGTTATCAAGTCAAGAGGCATGTCCTGATGTGTATAAATTAGAAGTGACTATTCACAATGACTATGATTATGATGAAACGCATAGTATTTGCTCAAATGGGTTGCCATTTACTTGGCATGGACAAACTTGGGGTGCAAACGTAGTTCCAGGTACTTATAACCATACAGCGAGTTATACAACAATAAGTGGATGTGATAGTATTTATAACTTAACTTTAAATGTACATCCAGTTTATGCCGATGTAGAGTCTTTAACGCTATGTAACTCTGAACTTCCATATGTGTGGAATGGGATAAATATTCCAGTAGGAACAGTGTCTAACCCAGCTTATGATTCTGTAACATTAACAAGTCAAAATGGATGTGATAGTAGTGTAGTGTTAGCTTTAACTATTAATACTTCATATCATCAAACAGCAATTATAACAATTTGCGATGCTGAGTTGCCATATACTTGGGGCTCGGAAACCATACCATTAGGTACAGTTAATGGTCAAATATTTAATTACAATTACCTTACACAAGAAGGCTGTGATAGCAATTGGGCTGTAGAGGTGTTTGTTAATCCTACATATTATGAGGAACTAGATGTCATTATCTGTGAAGGAGAGATTTATCAAATTGGAAATCAGGAGTTTACTCAGCCTGTGACAAATCACACAGTTAGTTTCCAAACTGTGGATGGTTGTGACAGTGTGTTCGTATTGAATCTGCAAGTTAATGATTCTATCAGCATTCCTTGGGATGGAGGTGTAGCAGAGTTGTGTGAAGGAGATACTATAGTTTTAGATGCTACTACACCTCATGTAGATAATTACAATTGGAATACTGGTGCATTGACTGGAACTATTGATATTACTGAAGGAGGAATTTATGCAGTTCAGCTTGTTGATCAGGACGGTGCGTGTGCAGCAAATGCAACTTATGAAGTAATTCAAAGATACAAACCCTATATCCCTACTTTAGCATCAGGTACATATTGTGAAGGAGATACAGTTGTCCTAAATGCAGGAGCTGCAGGATACAAGTATTTGTGGTCCACAGGAGATACTACTCAGCATCTTAAAGTATTTGAAACGGGCGTTTATACTGTAAATGTTGAGTCTATTTATGGTTGTGAATCTACAGCTTCAACTGAGTTTGAGTTTTACCCGAAAACGAATTACGATAATTGGGAAACGATGCATATTTCAGGTTATAAGTATCAATTTATTTTACATAATCCAAGTAATATATTAGCCTACCATTGGGACTTTGGAGATGGAAATACCAGTAATTTGCCACAACCTATACATGAGTATGAAGGACCGGGAGTTTATACAGCTTTCGTAACATTAACTGGGATGTGTGGGGATTCAGAATTTTATCAAATTCTAACTTTGGATAAAAGTGTTGGTATTAATGAAGTAGCTAGTGATGATTATTTAAAAATTTATCCTAATCCTACAAAAGATATTTTAGAGGTTAATTTAAAAAATGATAATGATAAAATTATCCATTATAAAGTTTGGGACACGAAAGGTAGATTAGTACTTGAAGAGCAAGATTTAAATCAATCTTCTGCAAAAATCAATGTGGAGTCCTTAATAGCAGGTGCCTATGTGATTGAAGTTATTTCTGTTCATCAGTCAATAAAGAAAATGTTTATAAAGGAAAAGTAGGAAATAAGGTATTTATTCCGTGCTTATTATATATTCTTATTTTCAAAGATGTGGCTTTTTGTTTTACATCTTTAAAAATAGAGGTAAAATAAATATGCATAAAAAATTAAAAAGTGTTATGTTTTTAAGGATTTGATGATTACATTTAAAGGTCTATAATTAGATGACTTTTAAATCAAATTGATTAAATTGAAAAAATATGACAAAAATATACTTTCAAATAAGTATAATAGGACTACTTATCTTGATGTTTTGTGGTGTTTCGAATGTAAATGCTCAAACACCCGAATATTTTTATGGAGACAGTGCAAGTAACAATTCCTTCCCACTCAATACAAATACAAGTAACAAGACACAGTGGCTGTATATTGTTAGTGAATTCAATACCGCACCACCACCACAAGGACTTATAACCAAGGTTTATTTTAGAAGAGCTTATGCATATACGAATAGTAGCACTTTTCAAAACTTGACTGTAAAGATTGGAGAGATTCCAACTACACAAACTCAATTTTCGAATTCCACTTTTATAACGGCTAATATGCAACAAGTTTTTATGGCGTCAACTTATACCATAGCTGCGGGTGCTATAGATGAATGGTTTGAATTGGAATTAGATACGCCATTTCTTTATGATGGAGTATCTAACCTTGTTGTTGAAATGTCTCAATCGGGTTATACAGGTGGGGTTTCAATAAGAAATGTATTAACTGGTACAACTAATAGAAGAATTCATGGATTAGTTGGAGGCACCTCTGGTAGTTTAGTGACAGGACCTGTAGATATAGGATTTGATATGTCTGCAGGGAATGTAGATGTTTTAGATATTGGCGTGGATGAAATTGTATTAACAGAAGAGTTTTGCTTTGGAGAAAGCCAAGATGCTACTTTAACGATAAAGAATTTTGGAGTCTTTCAAGTAGATACATTTAATGTGGGTTGGTCGATTAATGGATTGCCACAAACGCCATTTGGATTTAATCAACTGATTGATACCGCGGGTGGAGCTTTTGACGAAACAGTTGATATCACTTTGACTGGACTTGATTTTCCTGATGGAGATTCAGAAGTGAAGTTTTGGACTTTCTTGCCAAATAATGACGATGATGAAAATAATTTTAATGATACCATAACTGTCGATCTTTTAGCAAAAAGTTACCTTACTCCTATCACAGAAATTCTATGTGAAGGAGATACCTTAATCGTCGCAGATACGTTTTTTACCGCAACATTAGAAGATTATGAATTGCTTCTTAGTAGTGTAGATGGTTGCGATAGTACGATCTTGATTAATCTATCTATAAATCCTCCCATTTCTTATCCATGGGATGGAACGAAAGTACAATTGTGCGACGGGGATATTTATACAATTAATGCACAACATCCGAATGCGAATTCTTACATGTGGAATGACTTAAGCGTGGCGCCTTCTAAAACAGTTAATAGCGCAGGAGTCTATACTGTTCAAGCTACAGACGAAGATGGGGTGTGTTCGGTAACCGCTTCTATAGAATTGGATTATAAACCTTTGCCTCAAATAACTTTCCCGACAGCGGCTATTTATTGCCACGGAGATTCTGTGGTATTAAATGCAGGTCCAGATGGAGTAAGTTATTTATGGTCAAATGGAGCGACTACTTCTTCTATTAAAGTGGGAGAAACAGGCTTGTATGAAGTGGTTGTTGAAAGCGAATTTGGTTGTGAAAGTACAGAAAGTATTCAGTTGGATTTTTACCCTTTGCCAAGTTTTGAAAACTGGGTAGCAGATGAAATTGGTACTTATAAATTCCAATTTATTTTAGAAAACCCTAATTCGGTTATTGCATACCATTGGGATTTTGGTGATGGTACGACGAGTACTTTACCTCAACCGATTCATCAATATGAAGGACCGGGTGTTTATACTGTTTTCTTAACGCTTGAAAGCATGTGTGGAGAAGCTAATTTCTATAAAATAATGGAAATGGCTGTGGATATAGATGAACTTGAAAAAGGAGATAAATATTTGAAGATTTATCCGAACCCAGCTAAAGATCTCTTAGAAGTGAGTTTGGAAAACAACTATGATGCCATTCAATATTATAAAATTATGGATGCTCAAGGTAGAGTAGTTCTGGAAACAAAAGATATCCATCAATCAGCAGTTCGAATTAATATCGAATCTTTGAGTTCAGGAACCTACTTTATTGAAGTAGTTACTAAAGAGAAATCTATTAAAAGAACATTCATTAAAACTAAATAATAATAGTAATTATTGGTTTTTTATTTACGCCCCTCAGGATGAGTCTTGAGGGGCGTATTTTTTTAACGTAAAACAAAACAAAACAAAACATAAATTAAATATAAGTTTGATTTTGATGCTTGAATAGTTATATTTATTATTCATTTTAAACTAAATTAAATAAACATGAAAAAAAAATTACTTTAAAAGAAGTATGCTAGCCATACTTGGTATAATGCTTTTCGGAGCATTTGGCTTAAATGCGCAAACACCTGATTATGATTATGGGTTAGGAACAGGGGATAATTCTTTCCCTTTGAGCACAAATTCTAATAATAAGGTACAGTGGCTTTATGTCGCTAGTGAATTTAATACAACAGTTCCTGAAGAAGGGCTAATTACTAAAGTGTATATTAAAAGAGCAGATGGATCCAGTAACAATAGTATTTTTCAAAACTTAACTATTAAAATTGGTCAGGTTCCTGCTACGATGACTCAGTTTGCTAATGCAACTTTTTTAACAACAGAAATGACTGAAGTTTTTTCGGTAGCTTCTCATACAATTCCTGGGGCTTCAGCAGACTCCTGGATGGAATTTGAATTAGACAGTCCTTATTATTACGATGGGCAGTCAAATCTTGTAGTTGAGATGTCTCAAACAAGTTATACAAATGGGATTGGAGTTAGAAATATACAGTACGGTACAACTGATCGAAGAATTCTTGGACCAGTAGCTAACGCGACTGGACTATTGGCTACGGGTCCTGCAGATCTTGGTTTGGACATTACGCCATTAGGACCTTTGGATATAGGTATTGAAGACTTGGATATGGAAGAAGAGTTTTGCTTAGGAGAATTACAAGATGTGGAATTAACTATTGAAAATTTCGGCGAAAGACAAGTAGATACTTTTAGTATTGGCTGGTCCATTGACGGTTTAGTTCAAACCCCTTTCGGTTTTAATGAAGCACTAGATACCATTGGTGGTGCAAATGATCATACTATCGATATCACTTTAGAGGATTTAGATTTTCCGGCTGGGATTTTAGAAGTGAAATTCTGGACTTTCTTGCCTAATAACAACGATGATGAAGATCCAATCAATGATACAATAACAGTTGCTATTGAAGTATTTGATTTTGGAGTGCCGAGCTTTGACAGTTGGGGCGCAACCGAATTAAATGAACTTGAATTTCAGTTTTCTGTAGTAAATCCTGTGGATGTAACAGAATACTACTGGGATTTTGGAGATGGAAATAACAGTAGTTTAGAAGACCCTATTCATATCTATGCTGAAGCCGGAACTTATATTGTGACTCTAGAACTGGAAAACAATTGTGAAGAAGCTACTTTTGATCAAGAGTTAGTGGTGACAGAAGAAGGGGTTAATATTCATGAGTTGGCGAATGGGAATAAATATTTAAATGTTTATCCTAATCCAACTAAAAACATGTTGAATATTACTTTAACTGAAAGCAATGAAAATCATATTTATGCATGGAAAGTTATGGACGTAAAAGGTAGTGTAATCATTGAAAATAACACTAATAATGACTTGAATGAACTTCAAATTGATGTTTCAAACTTGAGTACAGGTAATTATTTTTTGCAAGTAAAGACCGTTAAAGGAAATGAAACTGTTCAATTTTCAAAGCAGTAAATAAGAAGTATAAAACTAAAGTAAAACCCTCCACTATCAATAAAGAAATAGTAGAGGGTTTTGTATTTTAGAGATTTTTTTTTAAAAAACTAAAGGAAAAGACTGCGTATTAAAATAGGGAAGCTTGTTCAGAGTTTGTAGGGGCAGTATCTAATGAAGATATTTTCTCTATTTTTCTTTCCCAAACGCTACTAATTCCTGTTCTCGGAGCCACTTCAAAATGAATATCCGTTAATTTAAGGTCTAAAAAAGTATTTAAACAAAGCTCGGTAGTATTGTTTTCATTTGATAAATGACTTAAAAATACTTTTTCTAATTGTTGAGAACGATGATAAGTGATGAGATGTTTAGCCTCGTCGTTAGATAAATGACCTAAGCCACCTGTAATTCTTTTTTTTAGATGATAAGGATAAGAGCCATTTTCTAACATATCTGAATCATAATTAGATTCTAAAAATAAAACATCGCATTTGTTTACAGCGGCTGTTACGTTATCACATATTTTACCAATATCAGTCATTACACCAATATGATAATCTTCATAAGAAACAATAAAGCTATAAGGGTCTATCCCATCATGATGTTTTGTAAATGCTTGAATACTAAAAGGTCCAACATTAAAAGGAGTGTCATCGAAGAACTCTAAGTTCAAAATAGGATGCCTAAATTTGGTATGAGTTTTTTGATTCGTAATTACTTTAGTGTAGTATTTTTTCTGAAAGGTTTTGATGCCTCGGATGTGATCTGCGTGTTCATGACTTACGATAATCGCTGCGATATGTTCAGGAGTTTTTCCTATTTTAGCCAGTCTTTGCGTGGTCATCCTTGCAGAAATTCCTAAATCAATTAATATTCCTACTTCTTCAGTGCCTATATAATAGCTATTGCCATTGCTTCCAGAGTTCAGGGAGCATACTTGTAATCTATTCATGAAAATGATATTTATGATTAGGTAGGATATCTTTAATTAATATTTTGAAGTTATTAAAAATTAATATTACCTTTGCACATTCAAAATTAAACAACTTATCCTAATTAACGCATTTGGGAGAGTTTTTATCTCGATAATACCAAAAAAATTAGAACATGGCTAAAGAAGTATCAGGCTTTGTAAAGTTGCAGGTAAAAGGTGGACAAGCGAATCCTGCACCACCAGTTGGACCGGCATTAGGTTCTAAAGGAGTTAACATTATGGAGTTCTGTAAGCAATTCAATGCTAGAACTCAGGATCAACAAGGTAAAGTATTACCTGTAGTGATCACCGTTTATAGTGATAAATCTTTTGATTTTATCATTAAAACTGCTCCAGCGGCAGTTCAAATAATGGAATTGGCTAAGATTAAAGGAGGTTCTGAAGAACCAAACCGTAAAAAAGTTGGTAAATTAACTTGGGCTCAAGTTGAAGAGATCGCGAAAGATAAAATGAACGATCTAAACTGCTTTACTGTAGAAAGTGCTATGCTTATGGTAGCAGGTACTGCAAGAAGTTTAGGAGTTACGGTAACAGGTAAAGCTCCTTTCTAAGGAAAACTTTAAACTTTAATCTTTAAAAATTATTGTCAATTATGGCATCCATTACGAAAAAAAGAAAAGCTGTAGAAGCTGAACTAGATAGAACTAAAGTATATTCATTAGAAGAAGCCTCTTCCTTAATGAAAGAAATCAACACCACTAAATTTGACAGTTCTGTTGATTTACATGTTCGTTTAAATATTGATCCACGTAAAGCAGATCACGCCTTAAGAGGTACAGTGAGCTTGCCACATGGAACAGGGAAAACAAAAACTGTTTTAGTTTTATGTACTCCTGACAAAGAAGCAGAAGCTAAAGAAGCAGGTGCTGATTTTGTAGGTTTAGATGAATTTATAGAAAAAATCGAATCAGGTTGGACTGACATCGACGTTATTGTAGCAACACCTTCTGTTATGCCTAAGATTGGGCGTTTAGGTAGAGTTCTTGGACCAAGAAACTTAATGCCTAACCCTAAGACTGGAACAGTAACTAATGATGTTGCAAGTGCAGTAAACGATGTTAAGGGAGGGAAAATCTCTTTTAGAGTAGATAAGGCAGGTATCATCCACGCTTCTGTAGGACGTGTTTCTTTTGAGCCAAATAAGCTGAAAGAAAACGCACAAGAACTAGTGAGTACATTAATAAAAATGAAGCCAGCTTCTGCAAAAGGGATTTATGTGAAAAGTATCTACATGGCAACCACGATGAGTCCTGGTATCCAAGTAGAACCAAAGAGCATATAATCTCATTCGTTTTGAATAAATTATTCTATTAAATAATACTCTAAAGAGTTTAAAATACAAAATCAATGAAACCAGCTGCGAAAAATGAAGCCATTGAGCTTTTAAAAGAAAAGTTTGGTCAATATAATAACTTTTATATTACAAATACAGAGTCCTTGTCAGTGACTCAAATTAATGATATTCGTCGCGCTTGCTATGACAAAAATGTTGAAATGCAAGTGGCAAAGAATACGCTTATTCGTAAAGCTTTAGAAAGTCTTAATGACGAGCGTTATACAGAAGAGTTATACAATTCATTAAAAGGAGTAACTGCTTTAATGTTTTCAGAATCTGCAAAAGAACCTGCAGTAATTATTTCTTCTTTTAGAAGTGATTCAAAAGGCGAAAGACCAGTTTTGAAAGCAGCATTAATTGGAGAGGACGTTTTCATAGGTGATGATCAATTGGCCACACTTAAAAGTATCAAATCCAAAGAAGAGCTTATTGGAGAAGTTATCGGTTTATTACAAGCTCCTATGGGTCGCGTAATAGCTGCATTAGAAAACAAAGCACAAGAAGGTGGAGAAACTGAGGAAGCACAAGATGCAGAAACAGACACACCAACAGTTGCTGAAGAAGAAGCTCCAAGCGAAGAGTAATTCTCATTAAATTAGCTTCCATTACTTAATATATATTAATTAACAAATTACAGAAAAAATATAATCATGGCAGATATCAAAGCATTAGCTGAGTCATTAGTAAATTTATCAGTTAAAGACGTACAAGAATTAGCTACTTTCTTAAAAGAAGAATACGGAATCGAACCAGCAGTAACAGCAGTTGCAGTTGCAGGTGGTGGTGAAAGTGCAGCAGCAGAAGAAAAAACTTCTTTTGACGTTGTATTGAAAGGTGCAGGTGCTTCTAAGTTAGCAGTTGTTAAATTAGTTAGAGAATTAACTGGTTTAGGTTTGAAAGAATCTAAAGAATTAGTTGATAACGCTCCAAGCCCAATTAAGGAAGGTGCAACTAAAGAAGAAGCAGACGAAATGTTCGCAAAATTAACTGAAGCTGGTGCTGAGGTTGAATTAGCGTAATGCTTCTTTAGAAACTGAATTTAAAAAAGTAGTACATTCGTACTACTTTTTTGCTTATTAGGAATAAAAATATTGATCTAAATAATAGCTGATTATCAGCGTGTTATGAAGTCTCGGGAAAATAAAGCAATATAAGTTTTGGACATATTAATTCCTATGTCTATCTTTGCAATCCCCAATACATTTTAATTCCCGATCAAGTAAAATGTAGTTGAGGCTACTATTATTGATTAGAAAATTATAACAACAATGTCGCTAAAACAATTAAGCTACAAAACAAAATCTGCTAATGAAACCATCGTAAAAAGAGATTGGTACATAGCAGACGCAAGCGGTCAAACTTTAGGAAGATTTACTTCTAATATTGCTGCAGTATTGCGTGGAAAAAACAAACCTTACTATACTCCCCACTTTGATTGTGGTGATTACGTAATTGTTATTAACTCAGGTCAAGTGACTATGAGTGGTAATAAGTTGGAAAAGAAAGAATACCAACACGTAACAGGTTATCCTGGTGGACAACGTACTGAAGTTGCTAGCAGCTTAATCAAACGTCGTCCTAATGCTGTAATTGAAAAAGCAGTAAAAGGAATGTTGCCTAAAAACAGTTTAGGTCGTGCAATGTACAGAAAGTTGTTTGTATATGAAGGAACAGATCATCCACATACAGCTCAACAACCTAAAGAACTTAAATAATAATAAATTTCCTTTTTACTGAAATAGGAAAAAAATATATTCAATGGAAAAACAAATAAATGCAGTAGGCCGTCGTAAAGCAGCCGTAGCAAGAGTATATATTAGCAAGGGTACAGGAAACATTACTGTAAACAAAAAAGAATACAAAAACTACTTCCCAATTATGTACTTCCAAAATCAAGTGGAATTACCTCTAAAAACAGTTGAAGTAATGGAGTCTTTTGATATTGTGGTGAACGTATATGGTGGAGGTCCAAAAGGACAAGCAGAAGCTATTAAGTTAGGAATTGCTCGTGCTTTATGTGAAGTTGACGTAGAAGCTTACCGCCCAGCGTTGAAAAAAGCAGGATTATTAACAAGAGATGCAAGAGTAGTTGAACGTAAGAAATACGGTAAAGCTAAAGCTCGTAAAAGCTTCCAATTCTCTAAACGTTAATATTCGACATATTACAGTACAAGGTTTTTGTACTCGAAATTTATATTATCTTTTATCTAAAAATATTTTCCGAAAATGGAAGAAAATAAGTCATTACATCAACAACTTTTGGAGGCTGGCGTACACTTTGGTCACCAGAGAAAGAAATGGAATCCAAAAATGTTGCCTTATATCTTTGCAGAAAGAAATGGTATACATATCATTGATTTAAACAAAACTGTAGAAGCATTAGAAACTTCAGCAGCTGCTTTAAAAGAAATTGCAAAAAGTGGTCGTAAGATCATGTTCGTAGCTACGAAAAAACAAGCGAAAGAAATTGTTTTAGACGCAGCACTTCAAGCTAACATGCCTTACGTTACTGAAAGATGGTTAGGTGGTTTGTTAACCAACTTCCAAACTATCCGTAAGAGCGTTAAGAAAATGCAACACATCGAAAAGATGTTGGAAGACGGTACATTGGAAAATGTAACTAAAAAAGAACGTTTGACTTTGACAAGAAGCAAAGAGAAAATGGAGAAAGTGTTAGGTGGTATTGCTAAAATGGGACGTGTTCCATCTGCAGTATTTATCGTAGATACTTCTTATGAACACATTGCTCTTGCAGAATCAAATAAGTTAGGTATCACTACTTTCGCAATGGTAGATACTAACTGTGATCCTACAAAAGTTAACTTCCCTATTCCAGCTAACGATGATGCAACTAAATCAATTAGTATTGTAACTAACTATTTAGTAGCAGCTATCTTAGAAGGATTAGAAGAAAGAACACAAGATAAAGATCAAGAAGAACAAGATCAAAAAGAAGCAGAAGTAGCAAAAAAGGAAGCAGCATCTAAAAAAGAAACTGCAACTCCTAAAGCTGAAGAAGCTCCTAAAAAAGAAGAAGTAACTCAAGAAAAAGAGGAAACATCTAAAGAAGAAGAATCAGATAAAGAGTAAAACTGATTTTTTTAATATTGTAAAACGACCTATTTTATAATAAGTAGGTCGTTTTTACTTACTCATACCTAAATATTTTATGATAAGAGAGGGACGAAAAATAAATAAAGATTTTTTGATTCGATACTGTTCTTGCCCCTTGCTTATCATGTTACCGAATGTAATTTAAGCAACGCATGACAAAATTTTCAGAGTTTGGCTTAGCCGAACCAATTTTAAGAGCCATAGAAGATCTAGGCTTTACAGAGGCAAGTCCTATCCAACAAAAAACAATACCTTTATTAACCCAAGAAGAAACCGATATTATCGGATTGGCGCAAACAGGTACAGGTAAAACAGCCGCATTTGGCTTACCACTTCTTCAAAGTTTACAAGAAGATAATTCAAGAAATATCCAAGGCCTAATCATTAGCCCTACAAGAGAACTATGTATTCAGTTAGAAGAGGAAATTGTTAAGTATAGCAAATACCTACCTTTCGTGAAATCTGTAGCTGTCTACGGAGGAACACCGATTACTGGTCAAATTAGAGATATCAAAAGACATCGTCCACAAATTATTGTGGCAACTCCAGGAAGATTAATTGATTTAATCAACAGAGGAGTTATCCATTTGGATCAAGTTCATACAGTCGTTTTAGACGAAGCTGATGAGATGCTAAACATGGGTTTCAGAGAAGATATTGAATCTATTCTAAGTACAGTACCTGAAAATAGACAAGTTTGGTTGTTCTCAGCTACAATGAATAAAGACGTGCGAAGAATTGCAAGTCGTTTCATGAATAGCCCACAAGAAATCTCTGTAGCAGCAGAAAACGTAGGTAATGAAAATATTAATCACCAGTATTTTGTGATTAATCATCATCAGCGTTATGATGCACTAAAAAGATTATTAGATTTAGTTCCTGATATCTACGGAATTGTATTCACGCGTACAAAGCGTGATGCACAAGAAGTTTCGGAAAAACTGATGAGAGAAGGATATTTAGTAAGCCCACTTCACGGTGATATGGATCAAAATATGCGTTCTAAAGTAATGGAACGTTTCAAAAGTAGATCTTTACAAGTAATCGTAGCTACTGATGTGGCAGCTAGAGGAATTGACGTAAATGATATCTCTCACGTAATCAATTATGAACTACCTGAAGATCCAGAAATCTACACACATAGATCAGGTCGTACAGGAAGAGCAGGAAGATCTGGAATCTGTATGTCATTAGTAACACCAAGAGAAATGGGAAGACTAAGACAAGTAGAAAGATTGGCAAAAACTAGATTTGAAAAACAAATGGTACCTGATGGTAGTCAAGTTGTTGATCATAGAATACACGCTATCTTAGATGAAATTATTGCTTCTGAACCTCAAAAGGATTTTATTAATTTAGAAGATGAGTCTATTGCGGAAAAATTAGGTGCTTTTTCTTCGGAAGAGTTGATTGAAAAGTTGCTATGGATGCAATTGAAACAAACGATTCAAACTTACAAGAATGCACGTGATTTGAATGCTGGAGGAGGTTCTAGAGAAAGAGGTTCTGATGAACGTAGAGGTGATTCCACTTCAACAAGAATGTACTTTAACTTAGGTACTAAAGATGGAATGGATCCAGGAAGCTTAGTCGCTTTATTAGCGGATTCTGCAGATTTAGATGCTAAAACTGTATCAAGAATAACAGTAAGAGAATTAAGTAGTTTCTTTAATATTCCTAATGAATCTGTGAACTTGGTAACTCAAGCTCTTAAAGGTCAGACTATAAAAGGAAGAACAATACGTATTGAAGAAGCGGATAATAAACCACAAGGTGGCGGAGGTCGTCCAAGATTTGATTCCCCACGTAGTGGAGGAGGAAGAGAAGGAAGACCGCCAAGAGGTGCATACGGTGGTGGTGGCGGTGGAAAGTTCGACAATAAAAGAAGAGGGGGAGGAAGAGATTCTGCTCAGTATTCTAAGTCGAGAAAACAGCCTAAATAGATAAATTAACAAGCAAAAAGGATATATCTTTTAAATTTGTATTATCTTTGTACATCAACAAACACATGAAGTATGGGTTTTGGTTTAATAATTTGGTCGTGGTTAGCTTGTACAGCCTCTTTGACACCAGGTTCTAACATAGAAAATTGTCAAGAAGCTATTGTTCAACAAGTGGAAACAAACGTTTCTAAAAAAGTGGACAAAACAGGTATAGCTAGCTTTTATCACGAAAAGTTCGTAGGTAGACAAACAGCTACAGGTGAAATTTTCTCTAATGAGGAATATACCGCAGCAAGTAACTTCTTTAAACTAGGAACTTATGTGAAAGTGACCAATACCAAAAATGGCAAACATATTTTTGTCAAAATTAATGATAGAATGGGACACCCCACTCGTGTTATTGATTTAACAGAAAGAGCAGCTAGAGATCTCAACTTTCACAAGCGAGGAATTGTCAAAGTAGAAATTGAAGTGGTTCCGAAAAATGAGGGACGCAGACAAGTCTTAGCTCAGAATGGAATTGATGAAGGAGCAGAAACTCCAAACAACGTATTTTAAAAGAATTATTTTTATAAAAAGCCATCAATTTACTTGATGGCTTTTTTTTATAACACTATTGAGACCTTCTTATACCTTGTTCACCATAATTAGGAGAATAATAATTAACTTTGTAAGGCATAAAAACATATAGTATGGAGCAACATGTAGCATCCTCACATTCTCTTTTGGAATTAGCCAATAAGGACGCATTATTAATAAAAATTGCAGATAAAGTATTTAAACAAGAACGCATAATTCCAGGAGAAGGAGTCTATCTTTTTGAAAAAGCTTCAGTCAACTTTGTAGGTGCTTTAGCTAATTATATACGAGAAAGAATGCATGGAGATACGACTTACTATAATCGTAATTTTCATATTGAACCTACTAACGTTTGTATTTTTACTTGTGCTTTTTGTTCTTATTCTAGAACTTATAAGAATAAAGAAGATGGTTGGGAATTGAGTGTCCAAGAAATGTTGGACATGGTTAAGAAGTATGATAATGAACCAGTAACGGAAGTGCATATCGTAGGTGGAGTACACCCAAGAATGAATTTGGATTTCTTCTGTGAACTCATCGCTAAAATTAAAGAACATAGACCTGATTTACATATCAAAGGCTTCACCGCAGTTGAATTAGACTACATGATCAGAAAAGCAAAACTTTCTTATAAAGAAGGCTTGCAGCAAATGAAAGAAGCAGGTTTACAATCGTTACCGGGAGGAGGAGCTGAGATTTTTGATGCAGATGTTAGAGCGCAAATTTGTCCAGATAAAGTAAGTGGTGAAGGTTGGTTAGAAATTCATCAAGCTGCTCATGAGCTTGATATGCATACGAATGCAACGATGTTATATGGACACGTTGAAACTTATGAACATCGTATTGATCATATGGAACGTTTGAGAGTTTTGCAAGATCAAACAAAAGGTTTCAATTGCTTTATACCTTTGAAGTTTAGAAATGATAATAATGATATGTCTCATATTGAAGAGGCATCTATCATAGATGATTTAAAGACTTATGCGATAGCAAGAATATATTTAGACAATATTCCTCATTTGAAAGCTTATTGGCCAATGTTAGGTAGGGAAACAGCTCAAATGACATTGGACTATGGTGTAAATGATTTAGACGGTACGATAGATGATACTACTAAGATTTATTCTATGGCCGGTTCAGAAGAACAGAACCCAGCTATGTCTTCAAGCGAAATTGAAGCATTGATTCAAGAAGTAAGAAGAACGCCAGTAGAAAGAGATTCGGTTTACAATAAAATTGTCCACGAAAAAGTAGAAGACTAATAAAACTCTATTATTTTAATATTAAACAGCAGTAAAGAAAATCTTAACTGCTGTTTTGTTTTATTTAAGAAAATAAAATAAATATTAATATAATAGGGTTTCCCCTATATGATAATTGTAAGATTGTTTTTATCTTTAAAGTTCAAAATGAAAATAGCTATGAGAAGATTTACTCACTTATTGATATTTGGTGTTGTTTTAATGACAACAGCATGTTCAAGTTCTAATAATGACAAACCTAAAACAAGTAAAAAGAGTAAAGAACAAAAAGAAGAACCTATAGTAGCTACGGCTAAAATTAATTTTGTAGACGATAATAGAAAAGAGGATTTTAAGGGTCAAAAAGCCAATCAGTTTTCACCCAGTCCCAAAGATGATGTAGTTGCTGATGTGACAGAAGTAGAAGGAACTTGGGCGATGCGAATTATATTTAAAGATAAAACTACGAAAACTGATATTGCTATTATTTTAGGAAGACATGAAGGAAGTACGGCTACTTTTAAAGCAGGTACTTATGATGGAAATAATAAAGACTTTTTCATTATGTATCAAGTATATGCTGGAAAGGATATCTATAACTCACAACCTAATATGGAACATGCTCTTTATAAGGATGAAAATATCATAAATAATGCAGTGTTGACCATTGATAAAATTACAGAAACAGAAATTGAAGGCTCTTTTTCTTTTGACGGCTATACTTTACTGTCTAGACCTATCAAAAAAATGGAAATTAAAGAAGGTCAATTCAAAGGAGTTTTGGTAGCTTATTAAGTAATAAAGATTTTTTGTAGGGGGAAGAGGCTGTTTGGTGTAAACTGAATGGTCTCTTTTTTGTCTATATGAATATAAAATAAAGTAAAAATCTATTTCTTAAAACCTTAAATTTTAAAAAAAATGGGGAGTGAGAACTCAAATATTGCCTTTAGCTTTATAAGAGAAATCATTACTTTGATCTTTTGTTAATCTTGAGAATCAATAAAAAATACAGGATATGAAAAAACTAACCCTTTTATTGGCAACTATATTATTTGCTCTCGTAGTAAATGCTCAGAAGGCTGATGTTAAAAAAGACGAGATCCTTTCTGATAGCAAAGCGATTGCGAAAATTGAAAGAGAAGGTTGTGGCGCACTGTCTCCAACTTGTAATTTCTATATAAGGAATTTTGAAGACGAGCCATTAATCACGGTAATCGCTTTAGATATGATAGACCCTTTACAATCCAATGTTGGGAACCCTGAAGGATTAGTCCGTTTTCTACGTTTCTCCTTTACAGGTATGAATGGGATCGCAGAAATTCGAAACCCTGCCATGCTCTCTACAAAATCTAAAGATGTAGCGCAAAGTATTGTAAAAGGTAGATTAATTAAAGATGGAAAATTAGATGAAGAAGCCGTAATGAACTTCATTCAAGTACATGGAGAAAGATATACAGACCGACAAAAAGAGATTAATCCCCAAGTTATTATCATTGAAGATAGAAGAAGATAGTTTTTAAATTTAGATTGTAAAATCTAAATTTTCATTTTAAACACAAATATTAAACATAAAAATAGCCCATGATATGATATCGTGGGCTGTTTTTATAAATCTAATGTAAATAATTGATGCTGTTGTGTTGATTAATAATCCTTTGAATCTCGAATAGGTTCTTTAACCTCAGGCCAAGTATCCATTTTAGAAGTCTTAGGATTGAATTTTAATTCCCTTTGTTTTCTTGAAGTTTGAGATTCCTCTTCACTTGCGAAGTACACTAAACTTGCAATCAATAAAACGTTATTTTTCAAGTCTTCAAAAGAAATTTTATCATAAGTATCTCTATTAGTGTGCCAAGTATAATCTCTGTAATCCCAAGATTTTGATTCTAAATAGAATGATGGAATACCTGCAGCTACGAAAGAAGCGTGATCAGATCCTCTATATCCAGGATATCCCGGGAAATTAGTTTGCACGTGTTGCGTAACTTCTTCTGGACTGCTTTCTAACCATCTTTCTAAATAATCATAAGCATCTGCAAAACCTTGACCAGCTAATCCAACAACACGACCTGTTCCGCTATCTTGATTAAAAACAACTTGAATTTTAGGTAGCATATCCGCATTGTCTTTCACAAACGCTCTAGAACCGTTTAGGCCTTGCTCTTCACTTCCCCATAATCCCACAATAATAGTACGCTTAGGATTAGGATATACTTTCTTTAAAATACGTGCTACTTCCATCATGGTAATAACACCAGTTCCATTGTCTGTAGCGCCTGTAGCACCATCCCAAGAGTCTAAATGTGCTGAAAGGATAATGTACTCATCTGCTTTTTCAGTTCCAGGAATCGTTGCCACCGTATTAAAAGTTGTGGTATTTCCGGAAAATTTAGAATCCGTATTGATTTTTATTTTAGTATCAATACCTTTTTGAGTGAGTCTGTAAAGCATACCATAATCTTCTATAGCTAAATCAATCGTTGGAATCGTTTTAGTTTTAGCATCAAATATTTTCTGTGCTCCTAAAGCTTCTGACCAATAAGACATCACTATAGCTTTTGCTCCGGCTTTTTCTAAAGCAGGTGCTAAAGTATAACGCATATTGTAACCACTACGGCTGATATTGTCATCAAATTTTTTCTTAGCTTCTTGTCTTGCAGTGATGTGTGCATCATAAGTTTCTTCTGTAGCGTGTTCTTTCCAATTATATAAAGGTCGTCCATCCGCAAAATAAGGCGACATGAGTACAATCTTTCCTTTTACAGAAGGTAACCAAGCTGCAAAGCTTGCACTGTCTTCAATGTGCTCAGGTAATAAAACTAAAGAAGCTTCTACTCCTTTTTTAGAAGTTGCCGGACTATAAGCCAGTTGCATGCCTTCTAATTGTTGAAAACGAGGGGAGGTCATTGAAAACTGATCTAATCCTCTTTCCCAACCTCTCCATGTTCCGAAACTTTGATTTTCTGCTTGGATACCCCAAGATTTGAAAGTGTTTGCTGCCCAATCGTGAGCTTGGTTCATGCCAGGAGTACCGACTAGTCGAGCACCTATTTCATCGATTAACTCGACGCCTAAATTTTCTAAATGAGAGTGTTCGTAAGCTTCTGTTTTAATAGCTTTCAAAACGGCTTTATCATTTTCGCTTACTTGTGCATAAACTGCACCAAATAAAGCAAAACCACAAAGGGTTAAGATTGTTTTTTTCATTGATTTTGACTTTTAGAATCTTTTTCTATTTCTTTTTTATATCGTTGAGCAGTTTTCTGGTCTAAGCGCTTTTTCAACGGCCACATGAGTAAATAATACAAAATAATACTACCAATAATAAAAATAGCGCCAGAACTTAAGACATAACTTATCCATTCTTTACTAAGTCCCAATCTTTTTAGATGAATGAGCCCTTTAATTAGGGTTAAGATAAATCCAAATAAACCGCCTTGAATTAAAGCATAGCGAATTCTTTGTTGATGCATATTTTAATAATAATGGAATATAGTGACAGCCCTTTGAAAGATTCTAAAAATAATAAATTATATTTACTTTTGAAGAATTTACTCCTCAATTATGGACAATAAGTGGATATCACTCAATCAAATAAAGAATCTTGTAGGTCTAACCCTGGCTTTTATACTTTTTTTGAGTTTTTCAGCCTGTAAAAAAACTAATTACGAGCCAGGAGCACTAGAGGTTACTTTTTCGGTAGATACATTTATGTTTGATACAGTGTTCACAGAGCAAGGATCATCCACTCGAGTTTTGAAAATATTTAACCACAGTAAAAAGGATGTGCTTATTGAAAGTATTTCATTTCAAAAGCAAGAGCAATCTCCATATACTTTAAATGTAAATGGTCAATCAGGAAAAAGTGCTGAAAATATAAAAGTTCTCGCGCAAGATAGTTTATATGTATTCTTAAGAGTATTTATCGACCCTACGAATGAAGACAATCCTTTTGTTGTAGGTGATGAACTCATTGTTAGGTCGAGTGATGGCCAAAAATCTTTACCTATTTTAGCTTTCGCACAAAATGCAATTTATATTACAGATAGTGTGTTGCAGACACAAACGTGGACTGCGGAAAAGCCCTATATTATTTTGCAAAATGCTTTGATAGGTGAAAATGAAACACTAACTATAAAAGAAGGGGTGTCTGTTTATATGCATGCAGATTCCAGATTGTTTGTCATGGGAAGTCTTAAAGTAGAAGGAAGTTTAGAACTTCCAGTGAGTTTCTTAGGAGATAGAATTGATCGTTCCGTATTTGTGGGAAGTCATGAAGATTTACCAGGAGAGTGGGGCGGCATTTATATTATGGAAAGTAGTTTTGGAAATGAAATTGATTATGCCATTATAAAGAATGGAGGAAATAGTACAGTGCTTGGAGAAAGTCGAGTTATGGCTGCATCGATTCAAATTGATCATGCTAATCATCAACTGAGTCAGCCTAAATTGCGTTTAACTAATTCCGTAATTCGAAGTTCTTTAGGCTACGGGATTTTAGCATTTAATAGCAGTTTGTACATGGATAATTGTATCGTAGCACAATGTGGCGCAGAGAATGTCATGTTTTTTGAAGGTGGTGACTATACGATTTACAACAGTACTATTGGAACACTTCCTGGTGGGTTTTTAGCCAATACCTCTTCTTATTCTTTAGCTTTATTGAATTTTTTTCCTATCAGTGAAACGGAATATACTTCCGCACCTTTAAAAGTGGATGTAGAAAATACCATTGTATATGGTCATAACGAAGGAGAAGTATTGGTAAATGAAAAATCAGACCACACTTCTCAAATTAAAATACATTATTCATTAATTAAAATTGAAGAACCTTTACCGACAACAGTAAGTCAACAAGGAAATATAATTAATTCAGATCCGAAATTTACAGATTGGTTTGAACATGATTTTAGTCTTCTAGAGGACTCGCCTGCAAAAGGAACGGGTATTCAGGTAGGATTAAATTATGATATTTTAGGACAAATGAGAACAGCTCCTTTTACGATGGGAGCCATTCAATAAAATAAATAGAATTTATGAAAAAGATATTGCTTGGTATTACTTTTATGTCACTTATTGCATTTAGCCAGGACGCGAATGCACAAAGAAGAAATCCGAAAGTACAAATAGGTGAAAAAGCACCTGAAATTGCATTGCCTAATCCATCAGGTGATACTATAAGGTTGTCTAACATCAATAAGAAAGCCTATGTCATTGTAGATTTTTGGGCAAGTTGGTGCGGTCCATGTCGTAGAGCCAATCCTGATTTAGTAGCGATGATGAAAGACTTGGAAGGAGTGAAATTGAAAGATGCGCCTAAAGGTATTCAGATAGTAAGTGTGTCTTTAGATAGGAATGAAAAAGCATGGTTAGATGGAATTAAGCAGGATAATTTATATTGGGATAATCACATCAGCGATCTAAAGTTTTGGAGTTCCGAAGCTGCAGAAGATTTTGGTGTACAAGCTATTCCAACTGTTTTTTTATTAAACCCTGAAGGTGAGATTCTAGGACAATATTACAATGTTTACGCACTTAAAAAGGACGTAGATAAATTAGTGAAATCCAATTCGAAATCATCCAAAAAAGTTAAAAGAAAGTCTAAACAATGAAGTCTAATCCGCAAAAAGTAGTGTTAATTACAGCACCGTCTGGATCGGGAAAGTCTACGCTAATTAATAAACTCTTAAATGAGCATCAGCATTTTGGATTTTCAATTTCTGCTACTACTCGTGCCCCGAGAGGGAAAGAAGTGGAAGGAGAGGATTATTATTACATTAGTTCAGAACAATTTAAAAAAGATATTGAAGCCAATGCATTTTTAGAGTGGGAAATGGTTTACGATGGTTTGTATTATGGTACTTTCAGATCAGAAATAGATAGAATTCAAAAGGATCATAAAATACCTGTTTTAGATATTGACGTTCAAGGTGCTTTGAGTTTGAGGAAAGAATTTGGAGACAACGCACTGAATGTGTTTATTAAAGTGCCTAATCTAAAGATTTTAGAAGAAAGATTGCAAAAACGCGCTACGGATTCTGCAGAGAAAATTGCAGAAAGAGTTGTAAAAGCGGAAGAAGAATTAACTTATGAAAGTGAGTTTGATGTGGTTATTGTCAACGATGACCTGAATACAGCTTACGAACAATTAAATGAAGAGATACAGAAATTTTTAAAAGCATAATGTAATTTAAAGTCTAAAATCCTTTGGGTATCACTGACTGCAAAGCACAAAAACATTATTATTAAAAAAGGTACTTGTAATATATAATTTTATTAATTACTTTTACCTTCATTCACAAGTCAGAATATTATATAAATATGAGAAAAATTATATTGGGCAGTTTATTTGTAACCTTTTTAATGGGGTGTGAAAAAGAATATAGTGTGGGCGATGTGCCAGAAGAAAGAAACCCTTTACAAGGAACCTTGACTTATGATCTCAACGGTGAGCAAATGGTAGCTGATGCGAAGTTTGTGAGTAATTCAGTTGACGATAATGACGTAAAGTCTTTGGTTATAATAGGAGAAAAGTACAGTCAAGATAAAATCGGAGAAAGATCTGATATTCTTACCATGTCGATCAATTATTATGAAGGACCTAAAATGTATGCTCCTGAAAACTACTTTTCATCCACTTTGAAATTAGGAAGTCAATGGTATCACCCATTTGATCCCGCAGCATTAAAGAATTATATATTAGTTCCCATGGGTGGAAATGAGGAAGAACCCACTGAGTTTTTGACTATTGAAAGTGATGGAGATAACTTTAAAGGTACCTTTGAGTTCAAAATGGTTTATTCAAACCCTTCTGACCCTTCTCAAAAAGACACGCTACATATAGAAAATGGGAAATTTGATATCCCTAACTAAAAATTTTATTTTAATAGGCTATAACGGTATTCTGAGTCATTTAGAATACCGTTTAATTTTTTAAATCATGAAGCAGAAATCAATTTTATCTATCATAGGAATGGTTCTTTTAGGCGGATTTTTTATTTTTTCCGCGATTACTAAGATGATTCCAAATGTGAATTATTTCGATCAAACTATTCAAACCCAGTTAGGCACTTCTAATCACTTGTCCGCTTTTTTAGCTCGTTTTATTGTGGGCTTAGAGCTCTCCTTGGGGATTCTTTTGATTGCACAACAAAGAGGGAAGAAGCAATGGATCCTAAAGGGGACTTTCGTGATGTTGATAGCTTTTACATTGCATTTGTTCTTGTTGTATGTAAAAGAAGGAAATGATATCAATTGTGGATGTATGGGGGATTTTATAGAAATGTCTCCCTTGGCTTCTATTGGTAAAAACATTGCGTTGATTATTTTAAACTTATTGCTTCTATTAGGATTTAAATATGCGAATAGTTATTCTTTAAAATCAGGCACTCAATTGATGCTATTGGTACTTCCTATTGCAGGGATATTCATGATGGATCCTATGGGACGTTCTCCAGAAGTGGAATGGGAAAAGGTTTTGAATGTGGGTACTGCTTGGGATAAAAACCCGGAATTAATAGCAGGTAGAAGCCTTGCGCCTTTTTTAAGTCTTACTTGTGGTCATTGTTTAGATGCTGCGAAAGAATTAAATCAACTCAAGAAAGAATCTCCAGACTTGCCTATTTTTATAGTTTTTCAATCGATGTCTTCTCCAGAAGCAACACAGGATGCCTTAATGAATTTTGAAAGTGAATCAGGTGTTTTAGAAATGCCGATATATTTTGCAGATAGAAAAGGTTTTGTGGATTTTTTAGTGAGTTTAGGGCACGATGGTGTTCCTGTGATGATTTGGCTTCAAGATGGTAAAGTTTTCAGACATACTTCAGGGGCAAAAATTGATTTTAAGGAGATCAATAGTTGGTTAAAGTGATGAAATAGCTGGTTTATAGCCTTATTTTCTAAGTAGTATCAAAATTTAACATCTATAATTTTGATTTGTCTAATCGTTTTGTAAGTTTGTTATATATAGTAAGATAATTTATTAAACCAAACTAACTATGACCAAGACACAATTGATTAGCCAAATGGCTAAAGACGCTGGTATTACTAAGGCGCAAGCTGCAGAAGCATATGCTTCATTTACTAATAGCATTACAGATACACTTAAAAAAGGTGATAAAGCAACATTAATTGGCTTTGGTACTTTTTCAGTATCTGATAGAGATGCACGTACTGCAAGAAACCCTCGTACTAACGAACCTATCAAGGTTCCAGCAAGAACAGTGGCAAGATTTAAGCCAGGTAAAGCGCTTTCAGAAGCGGTAAATACTAAAAAATCCAAGAAGAAATAATTTCATTTTTTGGGAATTTAAAACCTCTCTTGTAGAGGTTTTTTTTATTGTAACAGTTTTTTATTTCAGTGAAAGATATTTTTATGCGAAACTATTTGTTTAGTTTTAAAAATAGATATACATTTGCAATCCTGACTTGCTGTTAAGCTAAGTCAATGTCTTATGCCGCGTTGGTCAAGGGGTTAAGACGCCTCCCTTTCACGGAGGAGTCACGGGTTCGATTCCCGTACGTGGTACAAATTAAAGTGTCAATGGATTTATATTATTCATTGACATTTTTTTTATTCTCAAAAGTGAGTCTTTTTTTGATCGTTGAGTTTTGTTAACTTAATTTCAATATAAAGCCTCCTAAACATAGGGTGTTTTTTAATAAAAGCTATTTCAAGAAATTAACTATATTGTTAGTGTATTTTCGTTAGTTTTGCTAATAATATTCTGATCGATAATTAATATTTATGAATCTTAGAAAAGGTTTTAGAAAAGAGCCCGAAGTATTTACTTTAGCGCTGAATGATATTTTATTTATTTTGCTTTTCTTCTTTTTAGTTATAGCGACTTTGGCTAACCCTAATGTCGTAAAATTAAGTATACCTAAAGCAGAAAGTGATACTCAAGCCAAACAAACAGTAGTGGTTTCTATTGATGAAAACCAACAGTTTTATGTGGGAACTAAATTAGTGGACCCTATACACTTGCCTTGGGAGATACAAGAAATACTAGATAAAAGTCAAGATATAGAACCAACAGTTGTGATAAATGCAGACAAAGTAGCTACTGCAGATAATATCGTAACGGTCATGAAAGCAGCACAGCAATTACAAATCCGTACGGTTTTAGCCGTAGATCAAGAAGTGTCAAAATAATATGAATCAGGTATTAGTAAAAGATTTAAAGCATACAGAATATGGAGAAGCTTGGGATTACCAAGAACTTCTTATGAAGAGAGGATTAGATATCAAATCTTTACGATTTACGAATCCTGAATTAACGCCTGACCCTATTCTACATTATTTACTTTTATGCGAACATCCTCATGTGTACACCTTAGGGAAAAGTGGAGTAGTTGAAAATTTGCTTATTAATAATGAGCGAATGGAAGATTTGGGTGTGACGTTCTATAAAACAAATCGTGGAGGAGATATTACTTATCATGGTCCTGGTCAATTAGTAGCTTATCCTATTTTGGATTTAGAACAATATGTTACAGACTTGAATAAGTATATGCGTAATCTGGAAGAGGTAGTTATTAAAACAATAGCTGCTTTCGGAATTGTCTCCTCAAGATCAAAAGGAGAAACTGGAGTTTGGATAGATGTAGAAGATCCTTCAAAAGCAAGAAAGATTTGTGCGATGGGCGTACGTTCCAGCAGATGGATTACATTACATGGCTTAGCTTTGAATGTTAATACGGATATGGAGTTTTTTAACCATATCGTGCCTTGTGGGATAGTGGATAAATCAGTAACCAGTATGCAACAAGAGTTAGGGCATCCTGTGGATTTCGAAAAAGTAAAAGAAGTGTTCTATGAAGCTTTTGCTGAAGTGTTTGAATCTGAATTAGTACATAAGACAGTAGAAGAAATTTTATAGTTAACTAAATATAGAATTGATTAAATATTTAACCCCGATGAAGTGAAAACTACATCGGGGTTTTTTAAGCTATTGCAATGAATAAATTTAATAGGTTTTTGGAATTTGAATAAACAAGAATTTTTATTTCAAAATCTCATCCAGTGGAATTACTTCGCCATCTAAATCATATTCTTCCATGAGTTTTTTGACATCATCAAAACTTGGATGTGTGAAAAATACTTGTTCTATTTTCAAATCTTCAATTACTGAAAATAAATTTTGCAAACGATGTTGATCTATTTTTTCAAATAAGTCATCTAATAATAATAAAGCATGTATGTTTCTTTCCAGCAACCAAGACCATTGTGCTAATTTTAATGCCAAAAGAAAAGTTTTCTTCTGTCCTTGAGAACTGAATTTTTTGACGCTATTCCCATTCATGAAGAAATCCCAATCTTCATTATGTATTCCTTTTGTGGTTCTTCTTAATTGCAAATCCGTCTTTCGTTGTTCGAAATAGAACTGATCAATGTCTTGATTTTCATTTATAACACAATCGTAAACGATATCAATACTTTCTGCATTTCCAGATAGCTTCTCATAGAAATCTTGTACAATTTTTGGAAATACGTCTGAAAAAGCACTTCTTTTCTTAATGATATAGTCACTGTGTTGCGTAAGTTGTGTGTCATACACATCTAACATAGTTGCTTGCATATTCTGATAAGGCGTTGCTTTCAGATAAGCTCCTTTTTGTGCTAATGTTTTTTGGTATCCCAATAAATGTTGTAAATATTTTCCATCTTCTTGCGCCAAGATGCCATCTACAAAACGTCTTCTGAGATCACTACCAGAATTAATGATATTAATATCGTCAGGAGCAACCATTACGGCATGAAAGTGTCCTAAATAATCATTGTTTTTATTTAAAAGTTCATCATTAATCCACCATTGTTTTTTACTTAAGTCATACTTGCAGATCGCATGATATTCTTTATTGTTGACATCCCAATAAGATTCTAATCTGAATCCATTAGTTTGATAATGAACGTTTTCTGCTTCTTTAAAGTTGAAATAACTTTTGGTATAACACAGATAATATATGGCATCTAAGAGGTTAGTTTTCCCGATTCCATTCTTTCCTGTGATGGCTATAAATGGACTATTAAATTTAAACTCCTGATTCAAAAAGGATTTAAACTGAGTAAGTGATATTTTTGTTAACTTTGTCACGAATAATAGATTAATCAACCCGCGATTTATTGCTTTGGTTAGAATAAGTAAAGATAGTTCATAAATTGTTTAGCGGACTATTATTGTTTGTTCTAAAGATTTTATATTTTCGCATAAATTTAAATATAAGTGAAAAAGTTCGAAAAAGAAACATACTTAGAATGGTACGAGTCGATGTTGTTGCAACGTCGATTTGGAGAAAAGGCAGGTCAATTATATGGAATGCAGAAAATCCGTGGATTTTTACATTTATATAATGGGCAAGAAGCTATATCTGCAGGTATGATGACAGCGTTACGTCCAGATGATAACATCATTACGGGTTATCGTGATCATGGTTTGGCTTTAGCTAAAGGTTTGACTGCTAATGAATGTATGGCGGAATTGTTTGGTAAAGAAACGGGATGTACTGGTGGAAAAGGTGGTTCAATGCACTTTTTCTCTAAAGAACATCGTTTTTTTGGAGGACATGGAATTGTAGGTGGACAGATTGGTTTAGGAGCAGGGATTTCTTTTGCAGATTATTATAAAGGTAATGATCGTGTAACAGTTTGTCTGTTTGGTGATGGTGCTGCACGTCAAGGAATGCTACATGAAGTTTTTAACTTAGCAGCTATGTGGAGTTTGCCTGTAATCTTTGTTTGTGAAAACAATCATTATGCGATGGGAACTTCTGTAGAGCGTTCTACTGCAGGTTTAGAGATTTATAAGTTAGGAGAACCTTACGGTATACCTTCTTCTCAAGTGGATGGTATGAAGCCAGAAACAGTTCATAAAGCTATAGAAGAAGCGGCAGAAAGAGCGAGAGCAAAAAAGGGACCTACATTCTTAGAGATTCAAACGTATAGATATTATGGACACTCGATGAGTGACCCTCAAAACTATAGATCTAAAGATGAGTTAGCAGATTACAGAAAGAAAGACCCTATTGAGAAAGCATTAGCTAAAATCAAGAAAAATAAATGGGCTACTCAGGAAGAAATCGACGCTATTGGAAGTAAAATAAAAACCATCATTGATGAGTCAGTGAAATTCGCAGAAGAAAGTTCCGTGCCTTCTGATGATAACGTTTACGATTCCATCTATGTGCAGAAAGATTATCCATTTATAAAAGATTAATTAATTCAAAAATACAAATTAGTAGAATATGTCAAGTGAATCAAATCAAGGGGTGATGACGAAAAGTCTGAAAACCATTGTTACTATTGCAATAGTTGTCATCGTAGCCGTTGGTGGTTATTTTGGGTATCAAGAATGGGTTACTAAACCTAAAAATGAAAAAGCTGCTGCAGCTATGATGGAAATGGAACGTTTTTTCCAAAATGGGCAATATGAAGAAGCAGTAAATGGAGATGGGTTAAATCAAGGTGCTTTATCTATTATTTCTCAATATGGGAGTACTAAGTCAGGAAACCTAGCGCATTACTATGCAGGAATGAGTTTTTTACAATTAGGTGAATATCAGCAAGCTATAAAGCATTTAGATCAATATAATGCAGCTTCAGGTACAACTTTACAGGTGTTAGCAGAAGGTGCTAAAGGAGATGCTCATCTTGAATTAGGTGAGGAAGATAAGGCTATTGCTTCTTATCGTAAAGCAGCAGAATATAAAGATCAAATTGCTTCGCCTCTTTTCTTATACAGAGTGGCTATGCTATTAGAAGCTAAAGATCAAAATGATGAAGCTGTAAAATATTTATTGCAAATTAAAGAAGAGTATCCAGAAAGTCCACAAGCTTTAGAAGTGGAGAAATACTTGGCATATTTAGGATTTGTAGAGTAATTTTTAAAAAAACTTCTAAAAATAGACATACTTTTAAGTATGTCTATTTTTTTTATCAATCCTATTAATTACATTTGGTTAAATATTGTTTATATTGTTATTCTATTAATTATGGTAAAATCAAAATTTTTATCTTGTATGAAACAACGCATCCTTAAAGGCACAACATTATTATTATTGTCCCTTTTTATGATTTCCAGTAGTGCTAATTCTTTTTATAAAACGCCCTATAAGTATAGGAACAGTGGATCCTTTGAGAAGGGTACATCAATACTGTCCTTGAGTTATGGCTTTGATTACCAACATGGATTTAAAGATAAATTCTATGTGGCTAATAGTCACTTAGGACCTTTTCAAGCTCAAATTGAACAAGGAGTTTTAGAGGAATTAGGGGTTGCTTTTAGAATGGGCGTAGCTTTTTCTGAAGGTAAACACATGACTTATCAATTCAATACTACTTCATTCACTTTAGGCTTACATGCCATTTATCATTTTAATCGTTTTATTCCTTTAGAATCGTTAGATGTATATGTAGGTGCAGGTGTAGGAGGTAGATATAATGTTTTGGCATTTGAAAGAAATGAAATGACAGGTGTGGAAGAATTTAAAGTGAATCCAGTAGCCTTTTTAGGTGTAAGGTATTATATCACACCTAACTTTGGTATTTATGCGCAAGGTGGTTATGATGGATTTAGTACTATTCAAGCAGGAGTGAGCTTTAGATTCTAATAAATAAAACAATCTATAAAATCCAATACAATTTCAATGGTTACCATGGAAATTTTTATTAATTTTGCAGCACAATCTAAAACTTAAATCATGCAAGAATTCGGTATGAAAAATCCTTCGGCTAAATTAACACCAGAAGGGTTAAATGTCGCAATTGCACATTGGAATCTATCACCAGAAGAGCTTTCTAATAAATCAATTGAATTAGGACAAGGTGTTTTGAATGACACTGGAGCTTTATGTGTAAATACAGGTAAATATACAGGCCGTTCTCCAAAGGACAAATTTACTGTTATCGATGATATTACTCGCGATACAGTTGATTGGGGTGCTATCAATATCCCTATGGAGCCAGAAGTGTTCGATAAGTTATATCTGAAAGTAACAGATTATTTAAAGGATAAAGAAGTTTGGGTAAGAGATGCCTATGCATGTGCTGATCCAAAATATCGTTTAAATATTCGTGTAATTAATGAGGAGCCTTGGGCTAACTTATTTTGTAACGATTTGTTTTTAAGACCAACGGAAGAAGAAATTAAAACTCAAACTCCAGATTGGCATATTATCCAAGTCCCTTCTTTTTTAGCTAATCCTGAAACTGATGGAACAAGACAAGGAAACTTTACAATTGTAAACTTCACGAAGAAAGTAATTCTAATTGCCGGATCTGCTTATACAGGTGAAATGAAAAAGGGTATCTTTAGTGTACTGAATTTCTTATTGCCTAATAACCATGATGTTTTATCCATGCATTGCTCTGCAAACGAAGGAAAAGACGGTGATGTAGCATTATTCTTTGGATTAAGTGGAACAGGTAAAACTACATTAAGTGCCGATGCTAATCGTGCCTTAATTGGTGATGATGAGCATGGTTGGGCTGACGGTTCTGTCTTCAACTTTGAAGGTGGTTGTTATGCAAAATGTATAGATTTAAGTGCTGATAAAGAGCCTGAAATTTATAATGCTATTAAGCCAGGTGCTTTATTAGAAAATACGCGTTTCTTTGAAGACACAAATACTGTGAATTTTGAAGACGCTACTATTACAGAAAACACACGTGTAGCATATCCAATAGAGCATATTGAAAATGCTAAAGAACCATCTTTTGGTGGAGATCCGAAAAACATTTTCTTCTTAACATGTGATGCTTTTGGTATCTTACCTCCAATAAGTAAATTGACTAAAGGTCAAGCAATGTATCACTTCTTGAGCGGTTATACTGCAAAAGTAGCAGGTACAGAAGTTGGAATTACAGAACCAGAAACTACTTTCTCTGCTTGTTTTGGTAGAGTGTTTTTACCATTACATCCGACTAAGTATGCTGATTTGTTAGGTAAAAAACTAGAAGCTAATCCAGATGTGAATGTTTGGTTGATCAATACTGGATGGAGTGGAGGAGCTTATGGTGTAGGAGAGCGTATGAGCTTGAAACACACTAGAGCTATGATTACTGCTGCTATGCAAGGTAAATTGAATGATGTGGAATACGATGCACATCCTGTTTTTGGTGTTTTAATGCCAAGAACATGTCCAAATGTACCTGAAGAAATCTTGAATCCTAGAAACACTTGGGATAATAAAGAAAACTACGATAAGAAAGCAGTTGAATTAGCCGATTTATTTATTAATAATTTTGCTCAATATGCGTCGGAAGCTTCTAAAGAAATTTTAGATGCTGCACCAAAAGCAAATCAAAACGTTTAATAAAACGCATTATTGACTTATTATATTTAAGTGCTTACCTTTGAAGGGTAAGCACTTTTTTTATATGAAAAACTTGAAATTAGCCTTGCTGCAGATAGCTTATAAAGGTAGTCTGGAATTGCAAAAAGAACATATCGAAGAAAAAATTAAGCATTTATCTAAAGAAGTGGTCCTGGTAGTTTTACCAGAAATGTCTTTGTATGCATCAGAAAATGGAGCATATACCATTGAAGAGAAAGAAGAAACCTTGGAGTTTTTAGACGCACTTTCAGAAAAATATAAAAAAGTTATTATTGGTGCTGCCATTGTACGTGATGGAGATATAGTTAAAAATAGAGCTTATGTAGTTTATCCAAACGGGGTGCATACCTTTTATGATAAACATCAATTGTTTGGTCAGGAGCAAGAACTCATTTGTCCTGGTCATAAACATCTTATTATTCAAATTAACGGATGGAAGATTTTGATGCAGATATGTTATGATTTACGTTTCCCGGAATGGAGTAGGATGAATGAACAAACGTATGATGCTATATTGTTTGTAGCTGCTTGGCCTAAGAAGAGAATTCATGCTTGGGACGTTTTATTGCAAGCTCGTGCGATTGAAAATGTAAGCTATGTACTAGCTGTGAATCGAACAGGTGGGTCTTATTCAGGTCATTCTCAAGTGATTAATCCTTTAGGAGAAGTACTCGTGAAGGAAATTGAACAAGAAAGTGTGATAGAATACCATTTACTGCATAAAGAATTACAAGAAATGAGAAGTGAATTTCCTTATTTGGACACTCGGGATCGTTTTTTAATATTACCTGAAGAAGAATAATCTACAAAATTTATAAAAGGTTTTTCTCTTAGAAAATGAAGACTGTCCGTCACCGTTTGAAACTCTTTTTTAATTTCATCAATCAAATAAAACGGAACGTCAGGTAAGAAAATAATTTGTTCGTCATTGATTTCGATCTCGCTTATATTATGCTCTTTGAGATCATCATATCCTAACAACCTGATTTGTAAAGGAGCCTTACTTTTCATTTGTGATATGCCATTGGTAATGTGCATCATGGGGAGTGAAATGTCTTCCCAAAGCGTCCATTCAAATTGGTCCACATGTTTTAATTGATACCCTTTTTCTAATGGTGCAATATTGTATTGATAGATGTCTTCATTAGCGCCTGGAGGGTGTAATAAATATCCTTGTTGATTCATTTTGATAAATATATAATACGATTGCCTTTGTTGAAAGATAAATAAAAAGTTCTCTTTACTTTTATAATGTTGGTCTTGAAGATAAACAACCACCAATAAACTCAATATCACCGAACTGCCAATCCAGTATTTTAATCCTTTTTTATATACACTCAGCATAATTGCAAATACTAATAAATATATCAATGCTAAATCAATATTAGAAATTTGAAAGGATTGAAATAGATCAGGTGTTAGATAACTCAACCATTGTATAATACTGTAAAATAGGTCTGTGATATAGGAAAGTATTTGACCTAATATAATGCTCAGTTGTGGATGTATGAAATACACTCCAATAAGAATAAAACTTCCTGATAATAGCAGAAAACTATAAATTACAGCGGGTATATTTGCTAACAAGACCAATAAAGGGAAGCTATTGAAGTAATATAAAATTAAAGGAAAAACTAAAATTTGAACACTTAAACTTATGGATATAATGGCCCAAATATAGTTGACCACTTGATGTTTCGAATTATATAAATTTTGAATAGATGGATTAAAACAAAGTATGGATAATACTGCTAAAAAGGACAATTGAAAACCTACATCCCATATCCAGAGGGGTTGATAAACTAACATAATCAAAGCGGTAATAATCAAGTTGTTGATGGAATATACTTTTCTATGTAGAAATATTCCAATAATTCCCAAGGTAAACATGCTAGCTGCTCGAATAGCTGAAGGAGGGAATTTTGTAATAGCGATGTAAGTCCAAACCAATATAAAGGCAAGAAGAAAAACTGCAATTCTTCCTTTATTGTTTTTGATATAAGGTATTAAGAATAGTAAAAAGCCACAAAGTATGGAAACATGCATTCCTGAAATGGCAATAATATGAGAGATGCCAGTTTTGCTAAAATGAGTCCTGAGTTCCGGATTCATTTGTGTTTTTTCGTTTAAAAGCACTGCACTCATTAAAGAGTGCGTCGTAGGGTTGGGAATGCTTTTATTTAAAATGTCTTGAACTACATGGCGTGCCCTTAATAACAAAGGAAGTTTGGCTTTATTAGACGCATGATAAATTAGTTGATCCTCACGTAAAAATACTTGATGAAAATAACCTCTATTGTGCATGTATTTTTGATAATCAAAATGGTATTTTGAAAAAGGCGCTTGGAATTCATTTAAATAAGTTTCGAAGATTAAAGTATCGCCATAGGACAGTTTGTTAATGCCTTCTTTTTTGCCAAGTAAATAGATAGGTATCTTTCCTTCTGCAGCATTCCATTGAGAAATCGAATCTGTTTTAATACCAATTACTTGTGCTTCATATAACACTGAACGTTCTTTTTCTTCTCCTTGTGAAAGCAGTCTTACTGCTAAAATATGTTTTTCATTATTTTTTAGTTGATGTGTGTAATTCGAAGTGACGTGTTTGGTATTGCTTTTTTGCATCCATACATTTCCAAATAAAAAAGCGGTCACAAATAAAAGCACGTGAAACGAAGTAGTAGATAGCTTCTTACTAATTAATAATAATAGGCAAAGGCCTATAATCAACATTATATAATTGTAAGGAATTTCAATTAAATCAGCTAATAATAATCCTATAATATAGGGCACAATGATTCTAACCAATGGGTAATTGGAAAAGGTCCATTTATTATAATGATGATCAGACATGGTGAGATTAGTGAAATATTCATATATTTACATACTAATATACGACAACTATTCCATTCTTACCATTTACCTTTAAAAAGGTCTTCTTCTGCTTTTCTTTTTTTGTGCTACTCGGGCTTCTTTAATTTCCGGATACTTTGCATTTTCTGCTTCTAGGTAAGCTACCCATTCTTCAACAGTTTGTGCATCTTCTAAAAGATATTCTCCCACTTTTGATCTGATAAGTCCAGAAAGGTGGGCACCCACATGGAGCTTTTGTCCTATATCATGTGCAAATGATCTGATATAAGTACCCGTACTACAATTGATTTTTAATTCAATCGTTCCTGTCTCAAGATTAAGATCAAGAATATCAAGCGTATGAAAAGTAACAGCTCTCGCTCTAAGCTCAACGTGCTCGCCAGCTCTTGCTAGCTTATAGGCTCTGACGCCGTCTTTTTTTATAGCAGAATGAATAGGAGGGATTTGTTCTTGTTCTCCTAAGAATGTGGTAATACAGTCTTCTATTTCCTCTTTAGTGAGGTGGCTAAAGTCTTTTTGATCTTCCAGAGGAGTTTCTAAATCATAAGAAGCGGTAACTGCACCTAATTGAATAGTTGCAATATATTCCTTATCCACTTTTTGAAGAAATTGGATTTGCTTCGTCATTTTTCCTGTGCAGCAAACTAATAGCCCTGTGGCTAAAGGATCTAAAGTTCCAGCGTGTCCAATTTTAGTGTGAATCAACCATTTTAATTTATTGATGGCATCAAATGACGTCCAGTTCATCGGTTTGTCAACAAGAAGAATTAGTCCTTCAGCGATTTCTTGTAAAGTAGGTAAAGCTTGCTTCATGGTGCAAATATAATAGATTTTGACTTTAAAAAACAAAGGCCCTACTTAGAGTAGAGCCTTACATGAAAAAAAACTATTTTTATTTATTAGAACTTAGGACAAGAGAAGTTATATGATCTTTTCATTACTTTACTAATGAATCCATTATATACTAATGATACTTCATAAGCACCTTGATTTTTAACAGTACTTGCTAAGCTTGATGTAGTTACGTCGTAAGAGAATCCGATACTCATATTCGTCCATTCTAAACCAATATAAGGAGCAAATGCATCTTTGTATCTGTACCAACCTCCAAGGTATAATGTTGTATTACCAACATCAGTACCATGTCCAGGGTTTAATACAAATCCTACAGCACCACCAATTAGATATTCCCAAGCCGAACCTTGCTGTACATAAGTCGTACTCACATAAGTCGTGATTTTTTCATTCACATCAAATGAACCTCCTAAAAATCCAGCAAAACGTTGATTGATTTTTAAATCAACAGTCTCATTCGTGCTTGAATTTAAGAAAGTCTCTTCAGGTCTTGTTAAGTGATACATAGAAAGACCACCATATAAGGTAGCATTTTCTGAAATCTTACCACTATATAATAAGCCTATATTAAAATCAGGATAGGTTAAATCTGTATTTGCAAAATCTTCACCCGAAACCGGATTTAAATAATCAGGCATCGTTGGATCAAACTGACTACCAAAAGTCAACTTAGAGAAATCGATAGATTTTTGAACTAAATAACCTTGTACACCAAGTGAAACAGTATGTTGTTTGTCCATTCCAAATGCTTTATGATAGGCTAATGAAATTCCTAAAGTCGTATTTTGAAGTCCACCAGAACCAGCTTTATCAAAAAGACCTAAAACTCCAATACCTAAAGCGTCTCCTTCTGGTAATTTACCTCTTAATAAAGGCATATCATATGCGACAGTCCCTGTAATATAAGGATTAGGAGTTAGGCTATACCATTGGGTTCTAAAGTTAGCTGAAGCCCTCCAATCACCATCAATTAATCCTGTTTGAGCAGGGTTAAGTGTCAAAGGTGATTTAAAATACTGAGTAAAATGCACATCTTGAGCGTTACTTACTAAGGCAATGCTGCTAATAGTTAATATGCTAAGTAAAAGCTTCTTCATAAAAAGTATATTTTAAGGCAAAAATATTTATTATTAGTAATTGTATAGCACAATATAAGTTTTCGATTTAATTAAAGCAATTAAATTAAGCAATATTTATTTAAATACTGTAAAAAGACTTTTTTAAGACTGTGTTTTGTTTCCATATGCTAAGTCTCCAGCATCTCCTAAGCCCGGTACAATATAGGCTTTGCCTGTTAATTCATCATCAATATCGCCTGCCCAAATATGAACCTTAGGATATTTTCTTTTTATTTTTTCTAGTCCTTGAGTACAAGCAATTGCGGTTACTACATGTATGCTTTTAGGATTTCCTAACTCTAAAATTCCTTCAATAGCTAAAACCATTGAAGAGCCCGTTGCAATCATGGGATCAGTTATGATTAAATCTCTATTGTTAATTTCGGGAGCTGTAATATAGTTTTGAGCTATAGAAAAGCTGCCGTCTTTATGATGTTTTCTAAAAGCCGCCACAAAAGCCGCATCAGCATGGTCGAAGTAATTTAATAAACCTTGCTGTAAAGGAATACCAGCTCTTAAAATAGTAGCCACAACAGGATGGTTTTCAATAATACTACATTCATGAGATCCTAATGTAGTTTCGGTACTAACTACCTTATAACTGATCAATTTACTAATTTCGTATGCAGAGACTTCTCCAATTCTTTCTAGGTTACGACGGAATCTCATTCGGTCGTTTTGAATAGATACGCTACGAAGTTCGTGCATCCATTGAGTTATTAAAGAGTTATCTTGGCTTAAGTTATGAATCATAGTTGTGAATTTACGCTAAATTAATAAATAAATAATTGCTAAAGTAAACTTATCTAAATCATTGCTATCTAATTATCTTTATAGCTTTAAAGCAAGAAAGTCTAAATATGAGAAAAAAAGTTTGGTATAGCATAGTGTTAGGTGTTTTTTTTCTGTTTGCAGCTACTTCATTATTTGCTCAAGAAGACAATCAATCTAATAATTCTGGAAGAAGATCCTATGATACTTTAATAGTTTCAGCTGTTGTAGTAGAAGGGGATACTTTGCCTTTTAAGTTTTTGAATAGTGTGCCGATTTATGGAAAGATGGATCCTCAAAGAGCTGCAGAACTGCAAAGATTAAGATATAATATAATGAAGGTGTATCCTTATGTTTTAACTGCAGTAGATGTATTACAAAAGGTAGATGACGAGTTGCTTAAGATAGATAAGAAAAGAGACAAAAGAAAATATATTAAAAAAACAGAGGCCGCATTATCAGAACAATTTAAGGAGGAACTTAAAGGTTTAACGGTCACTCAAGGGCAATTGTTAGTGAAATTAATCAATAGAGAAACGGGTAGAGAAACTTATGACGTAATTAAGCAACTCAAAGGTGGGTTGAATGCAAGGATTTATCAAACGACAGCTTTCTTCTTCTCAAATAATTTAAAGAATCAATACGATCCTTTTGGTGAAGACGCGGATATCGAAAATATAGTCATAGATATCGAACCGTATTTCAAAGGTCAAAGAAGAAATGTAGTGTTACCTAAAAAATAAATAATGAAAGTTGATATTTTAGCCATTGGCGTACATCCAGACGATGTGGAATTAGGCTGTAGCGGCACTTTAATAAAACATATACAAAAAGGATTTAAAGTTGGGATTTTAGATCTCACTGAAGGTGAACTTGGTACTCGAGGAACAGTAGCGATTCGTTATGAAGAATCTGCATTAGCGGCGAAAAGAATAGGTGCAAGTTTTCGTGATAACTTACAAATTAGAGATGGTTTTTTTGAGAATAATGAATTAACTCAACGCGTTTTAATTCAAAAAATCAGACAATATCAACCTCGCTGGATTATTGGTAATGCGCCTTTAGATAGGCATCCTGATCATGGCAGAGCACATGAACTGATCAAAGCTGCTGTGTTCTTAAGTGGCTTAAGGAGAATAGAAACTTTTTCAGATGACGGTTTGCTTCAAAGTCCTTGGAGACCTGAAAAAGTGATGTCTTACATTCAAGATTCCTATATAGAACCTGATTTTTATGTAGATATTACCGATCAGATAGAAGCTAAAAAAGAAAGTATCCGAGCTTTTGGATCTCAATTTTTTGCGGAAGGTTCCGATGATCCTCAGACGTATATTACAAGTCCTTTATTCTTGAAGAAATTAGAAGCGAGAGCTTTGTTGTTTGGTCAAAGAATAGGCGTCAATTATGCGGAAGGATTTTTGTCGGATCGCGCTATTGGAGTTCAAACTTTAGATCAACTCTTATAAAGGAATAGGTCTAAATATAGATTGTTCTTTTTATCTCGAAATAATATAATTACTTTTGCAAAAACTAAAGCTATTTTCATGCAAGTTCAAGAATTGAAAGATATTGCTACGGTTGTACGTAGGGACATAGTTCGTATGGTTCACCAAGTTCAAAGCGGACATCCAGGTGGATCTTTAGGGTGTACTGAATATTTGGTAGCCTTATACTTTAAAGTGATGGAACACAACCGTGACTTTAATATGGACGGTACTAATGAAGATATTTTCTTCCTGTCTAATGGTCATATTTCACCAGTATTGTACAGCGTACTCGCTCGTTCTGGGTATTTTGATACGGAAGAATTAAAAACTTTCAGAAAAATCAACTCCAGATTGCAAGGTCACCCGACACCTTATGATGGATTGCCTGGTGTAAGGATTGCTTCAGGTTCTTTAGGTCAAGGTTTAAGTGTTGCAGTTGGTGCAGCGATGGCTAAGAAAATGAATAATGACCAGCATTTAGTGTTTTCAATGCATGGAGATGGGGAATTGCAAGAAGGTCAGAACTGGGAAGCTTTGATGTTCGCAGCTCATCATAAAGTAGATAATATCATTGCAGCTATTGATTATAATTTACAGCAAATCGATGGTCCTACTACTCAAGTAATGGATTTAGGCGATTTAAAAGCAAAGTTATTAGCTTTTGGATGGGAAGTGCTTGAAGTAGCGAAAGGAAACGATATGGAAGAAGTGTTAGCAGGTATAGAAAGTGCTAAAACATTCGTCGGAAAAGGAAAGCCAATTGTTATTTTGTTGCATACAGAAATGGGTGCAGGAGTTAGCTTTATGGAAGGAACTCATGAATGGCATGGTATTGCTCCTAATGATGCGCAATTAGAAACAGCACTGTCAGAATTGCCTTTAAGTGAAGGAATGAAAGATTATTAATCACTGACTTTCAGTTTTAAATATTAAAGGGCAAGGGCATATTTAAATATACCCTTGCCCTTTCTAATTATAGTTTAATTATCCTTAGATAAATCAATAATACTTATTCTACATCTTTAGGGTTCACACTATCTTTCACTTCATCCATAAAAGATTTAGCGGGTTTAAAGAATGGGATAGTATGTTCCGGGATTTCAATAGCAACATTCTTTTTAATATTTCGACCTACCTTAGCCGCACGTTTTTTAACGATATAGCTACCAAATCCTCTGATATAAACAGGCTCGTTCTGAGCTAATGAACTTTTGACTTCAGTAAAAAAAGTTTCTAAAGTAACCAGAACATCTACTTTTGGAATGCCTGTCTTCTCTGCAATTAATGAAACCATTTCAGCTTTTCTCATAATATGTGTGTTTTAAACTTAGGTTTATAAAAATAAATCATTTTAAACCAATTACCATATATATCAAAGTTAAATAAAAACTTTAAATTAATAACAAGATATTTATGCAACTAGTTGTTAATGAGCTTAATGTATTTATTGAAAATAACTCTATTATTCATAACTAACAATATAAAATATCTTATTGTTGTATGACTGCTCATTTCTTTATCGATGGAACATGACAATTTTGTATCTTTGTCGTCATTATATATTATGAGAGAGACTCGAATGCACCTTAAGAAAAGCTTAGGACAACACTTTTTAATCAATGAAGACAGATGTATTGATATTGTGGAATTGTTGCCTAAAGAAAAACCATTAAATGTTTTAGAAGTAGGACCAGGTGGTGGTGCTATAACGAAATACATCTTAAAAATTCCAGGTATAAATTATCGTGCTATTGAGGCAGATCATCAGAAAGTTAAATTTCTACAAAAACAATTTCCTGCCTATAAAGATGATTTTATTTTAGGCAGTTTTTTAGAAATGGAGAAACCTTTTGACGAGCCTTTCGTTGTGATAGGAAATTTTCCTTATAATATTTCTAGCCAAATCATGTTTAAGGTATTAGAATGGGTGCCTGACGTAAGTCATATGATTGGAATGTTTCAAAAGGAAGTGGGTAAAAGAATTGTAGCAAATCATGGAACAAAAGATTATGGCATTTTAAGTGTGTTGACAGATTTGCATTTTGATAGAGAGTATCATTTTGATGTGCCACCGGAAGATTTCAGGCCTGCACCAAAGGTGAATTCAGGAGTTATCAGATTAGATTTTATTGGAAATCGTTTCGAATTGGAAAATGAAGCTGGTTTTAAAAAGTTTGTAAAAGTTGCTTTTAGCCAAAGAAGAAAAACACTTAGAAATGTATTGAAATCACATTTTGATGCAGAGGTGTTAAATGATGAGTTTTTTAATAAGCGTATAGAACATGTGTCTATTCAAGAATTAGTCAATTTATATAAATCGAAGTATGAGTCTTAATAAACAAGTTTTAATAGCTACAAGAATTGCACCATCTTTTGAACAATGGCTTCAAGATAAAGGCTATACTTTAAGTTATTATGAAGATATGGATGCTCACAATTTTGCTGATTTTGAAGCTATTGTGACTTCTAATAAGTTGTTTTTGCCTAATGAAGTTTTGAATCGTTTCGAAAACTTAAAGTGGATAGGCAGAATGGGTTCTGGAATGGAAATCATTGATATGGATTATGCCAATGCGCATCATATCACTGTGAAAAGTAGTCCGGATGGCAATGCCAATGCGGTAGCGGAACAAGCTTTAGGAACTTTGTTAAGTCTTTTCCACAACATTACTTCTTCTGCAATGGAAGTGAAAGAGGGGATTTGGCAAAGAGAAATTAACAGAGGATATGAGATTACGAATAGAAAAATAGGATTAGTTGGTTTTGGGAGTAATGGCAGTTTGTTCGGTAGGAAGGCTGCTCAAATGGATATGGAAGTATTTTATTTTGATCCTTATTTACCGGAAGATTTTTCTTGCGATTATGCTCAAAGAGTGAATTCTTATGAAACTTTGATATCAAAGGGGATAGATGTTTTGAGTTTTCATGTCCCTCAAAATGAATCTACTTATCATTATTTTAAGTTAGCAGATTTAGCATTAATTCAAAAGCCCATTTATTTATTAAACCTTTCCAGGGGTGCAATTGTAGATTGGAAGGCTTTATATCAAGGGTGGAAAAATCAGCAAATTATTAAGGCTGGTTTAGATGTTTTGGAACAAGAACCTTTATCGGAAGTATCGAGTTTGCAGTGGGAAGAAATGCATGAAATGATTCAAAAGGGAGATCTTATACTGACGCCTCACGTTGGAGGTTATACTTTTGAAGCCATTGAAAAAATGGGATTGAGTTTAATGAGACAATTAGAGCCTCATTTATAACAAAACATTTATTGAGAAAAATCATTTTTATAAATTAATATTTAATGCTTATCTTTGGATAGACGCAACGCGCTTGATATCATTTCGAGTGCGTTGTATTTTTATTAATGTATATACCAAAAAAATACTTGCTATGTCAAATATAAATTATGTAACTAAAGAGACTTTAGACGAGATGCAAGATGAGTTGAATAAACTTAAAACTAGTGGAAGAGCTGAAATTGCTAGTGCCATTTCAGAAGCAAGAGATAAAGGAGATTTACGAGAAAATGCAGAGTACGATGCTGCTAAAGAAGCACAGGGCATGCATGAGGCGAAAATTGCTCAATTGGAAGAAGCTATTTCTAAAACAAGAATAGTGGATCCAAAGGACATGGATATGAGTAAAGTAACCGTATTGAGTAGAGTTAAAATATTAAACTTAAAAACAAAAAAACATATTGTTTATCAATTGGTTTCTGAAACGGAAGCTGATTTGAAAAAAGCGAAATTAAGTGTTACTTCACCTATTGGGAAAGCGTTAATGGGTAAGGAGCCTGGAGATACCGTAAGTGTTACTGTTCCAGCGGGCGTATTAGAATTTAAAATTGAAGAAATCAGTATTTAATATGAGTAGTATTTTTTCTAAAATAATACGCAAAGAAATTCCTGCGTATATCATCAATGAAGACGATCATTTTATTGCTTTTTTAGATGCATTTCCAATGCAAAGAGGACATGTATTAGTCATTCCTAAAAAGGAAGTCGATAAACTATATGATTTAGAGGCCGATCTGTTAAGTCAGTACTTGGTTTTTGCTCAACCTATAGCACATGCTATAGAAAAAGCATTTCCATGTGAGCGAGTAGGTATGAGTGTAGTTGGACTTGAGGTTCCTCATGCGCATTTGCATTTAATTCCTATTAATAAGATGAGTGATATGGATTTTACTCAAAAGAAATTAGAGTTTAGTCCTGAAGAGATGGAGGCGATAAGACAAGACATCATTCAGTATTTATAATATATTTTAAAAGCCTCTAAATAAACTTAGAGGCTTTATTTTTTACAGCTAAAAAGTAAATTTATGTTTTATTCTTTTAAAGGCTTTATTCCTGTAGTTCATCCAAGTGCTTATGTTCATCCACAAGCTGTTGTAACGGGTAATGTTGTCATTGGTAAGGATGTTTACATTGGTCCGGGTTGTGCATTGAGAGGAGATTGGGGAGGTATTGTGATTAAGGATGGTTGTAATGTGCAAGAGAATTGTACGATTCATATGTTTCCTGGTGTAACGGTAGTTTTAGAGGAAAATGCGCATATTGGTCATGGAGCGATTATTCATGGTGCTCATATTGGAAGAAATGTCATGGTGGGCATGAATGCAGTGATTATGGATGATGTGGTGATTGAAGAGGAGTGTATTATTGGAGCCTTGACATTTGTAACAGCGAATACAAAGATTCCAAAAAGATCATTAGTTGTTGGAAATCCAGGAAAGGTCATCAAACAAGTATCTGACGATATGATTGCATGGAAAACAAAAGGAACTGCGCTTTATCAAACTTTGCCGGAAGATATGAAGGAGCATGCTGTGCTTTGTGAGCCACTTGCTGAACTTCCAGAAAACATACCGGAGCAATCGGTATTGTATGAAAGATGGAATCAAATAAAAAAAGGATAAGTAAAATACCTATCCTTTTTAAAAACAATTTGGTGATTTATATTATAGTCTGAATGTCATTCCAATAGTCATAGCACTCAAGTCGTTACTTCCTGTTTCGCCAAATACAGCAAATTTAGGAGTAAAGTACCAACGAGCACCTGCTCTTGCAATATACATCGCACTACTGCTAGTTTTAGATTCGTAGTAATTGTTAGAGTAATTATTTGTTTTGATTTTCATTCCAAATCCTAAACCTGCATATACGTCTAATTGATTCACAGGAATAAGTTTATTGAAATGATAATAACCTATCGCTCCAATCGCCCATGTGTTTCTGTAATGCGTATATTTCTTTTTAGTTTTTGAAGAAAAAGATACCCCACCAAAACCACTGATTCCGATTTCATCTATGATACCATGTTCGTATTGAATATATAAAGGTCCAAAAGGAGGCGTATTACTGATACCATTATAATTTACTAATCCAACACCTACGCTCAGGATGGAGTGATCAGCGCTAAATGAACCGCTATTTCGAGACGCATAGGATTGTTTGTAGAAGTTTCTACCACGATCTTGACTCCAAGCAGTGTTTACTAAAAGTGCAGTAGTTAATAAAGTTGTTAAAAGTAATGTCCAACGTTTCATAGTTTGTGATTTGTGATTTGTGATTTGTGATTTAATTTAAATCAGGTTAGTAAATAGGTCTATTGCTATGTTTGCCTTTTTGTAAAAGTATAGTAATAAAACAAATGGTCACTGTAAAGGTTTGCTAAATAAGGAATCTTTAGGAATTAAGAATTTTAAAAGAAGAGAAATTAACATATTGACAATGAAAAATAAAGATTATCAAGTTTGGGGTAAAGAATTAATTGCGGATGGAGCTATAGAACAAATGGGTAATGCTATGTCTTTGCCTATTAGTCGTCAAGGCGCATTAATGGCTGATGCTCATGTGGGATATGGCTTACCCATAGGTGGTGTTTTAGCTACGGATGTGGATAAAATTATTCCATACGCGGTGGGAGTAGATATTGCTTGTCGTGTGAAATTGAGTGTTTTTCCAATTAAAGCTAAAGAGTTGAAAACACATGCCGAAAGTTATAAACATATCATCTTGAACAACACCAACTTCGGTATGGGTGGCGTAATCCATGAAAAAGTGGATACGAGTTTATTCGATCGAGCGATTTGGCAGGAATTACCTATTTTAAAGAAACTCAAAAATCGGGCGATGCAGCAATTAGGAACTTCTGGTTCTGGGAATCATTTTGTGGAGTTTGGCGAGGTTCGTTTTGTAGATGACATGGATGGTTTAGTGGATAAAGACTATGTATATGTAGGATTATTATCCCATTCTGGGTCGAGAGGTTTAGGTGCTAATATTGCAAATCATTATTCTAAAATGGCGATGAATGAAAGTGATTTACCCAAGAACTTAAAACATTTAGCTTGGTTAGATATTAATTCTGAATTAGGTCAGGAATATTGGATAGCGATGAATTTGGCAGGAGATTATGCTTCAGAGAATCATCGTGAAATTCACGATAAAATCATTCAATCTTTAGAATGCCAACCCATATTTCAGGTAGAGAATCATCATAATTTTGCTTGGATAGAAAAGCTAGAAAATGGTGAAGAGGTGATGGTTCATAGGAAAGGGGCCACGCCTGCGGGAAAAGGGGTATTAGGATTTATTCCAGGTACTATGGCTGATCCTGGATTTTTAGTAAAAGGATTAGGCAAGCAAGCATCACTTAATAGTGCAGCTCATGGTGCAGGAAGGCATATGAGCAGAAGAAAAGCCAAGTCCACTATTGATCCAAAAGAATGGAGACGTTTTTTAGATAAAAAAGGAGTTCAATTGTTAAGTGCAGGTTTAGACGAAGCGCCTATGGCTTATAAAAACATTCAAGAAGTGATGAATGCGCAAGACGATTTGGTGGAGATTCTTGCACGATTTAATCCTTTGATTGTAAAAATGGCTGAAGGGCATGAACGACCGGAGGATTAGGGAATAATAAACAAAGAAAAATAAGTTAGGCGCTAAAGTGTGATCATGTAGATATTGCTTTAGCGCTTTTTTTATGTAAAGTTGGATTTATCTGATTTTACTACAGGTGTTTACTATGTTAATATCTACGAACAAGGTCAATTAATTCAAAGCTTTAAAATGGTAAAACAATAGCATTTATCGACTTGAAAGTTTAAAAGCTCAGGGGTTTTCTCTTGAGCTTTTTTGAATAACACGGTAAAATGTGAAAACCAGATGCAATCACTCAAAATGAGATTAAACTTTAATAATAAAAGAAATCAGAATTGTAAGCGAGTGAAGTTTTAAGAATTACAAATTAATGCTTACATTTGCTTATACTTTTAAATAAAATACAAACTTACTCTTATGGCATACGATATCATCGTTATAGGCAGCGGTCCTGGAGGATATGTAGCTGCAATTCGCGCTTCTCAACTTGGTTTTAAGACGGCAATTGTAGAAAAAGAAAATCTGGGTGGTATTTGCTTGAACTGGGGATGTATCCCTACGAAGGCACTTATGAAGTCTGCAGAAGTTTTCGAATATATTTCTAACGCACAAGATTATGGATTAAGTGTTGAAGGCACAAAAGTTGATTTTGACGCGGTAATTAGCAGAAGTAGAGGTGTTGCTGATAAAATGAGCAAAGGAATCCAATTCCTAATGAGAAAAAATAAAATTGATGTCATCGACGGACATGGTACTTTAGTTTCTGCAAAAGAAGTTGAAGTAACAGGTGCTGATGGTACAAAGAAAACTCATGAAGCAAAGCATATCGTTTTAGCTACAGGTGGAAGAAGTCGTGAATTACCTTCTATGCCAATCGATGGTGAAAAAATCATTGGTTACAGAGAAGCTATCGCATTAAAGAAGCAACCAAAATCTATGATCATTGTAGGTAGTGGTGCAATTGGTGTAGAATTCGGATACTTCTATCAAGCTTTAGGAACTGAAGTAACTATTGTTGAATACATGCCGAATATTGTGCCTGTAGAAGACAAAGATATTTCAAGAGAATTAGAGAAATCATTCAAGAAGAAAGGAATGAAAATCATGACTAATTCTTCTGTTGAAAAAGTAGAAAAAACAAATGCTGGTGTAAAAGCTACAGTGAAGACTGCAAAAGGGGAAGAGGTTTTAGAAGCGGAAGTGTTATTAAGTGCAGTTGGAATTACAGCCAATATTGAAAATATAGGTTTAGAAAAAGTAAATATTACTACCGAAAATGGCAAAGTAGCTGTTGATGGTTATTATAAAACAAATGTTGAAGGCGTTTACGCTATCGGAGATATCGTTCCTGGACAAGCTTTAGCACATACTGCAATGAAAGAAGCAGTAATTTGTATCGAAGCTATCGCTCAGAAAGAAGGTAAATTTGATGAAATTCCTGAAAAATTAGATTATGGAAACGTCCCTGGATGTACTTATTGTTCTCCAGAAATCGCTTCTGTAGGTTTGACTGAAAAGCAAGCTAAAGACGCTGGATTAGAGATTAAAGTGGGTAAATTCCCATTCTCTGCAAGTGGTAAAGCAAGTGCATCAGGAAACACAGATGGTTTCGTTAAAGTAATTTTTGATGCTAAGTATGGCGAGTGGTTAGGAACTCACATGATTGGTGATAATGTTACAGAAATTATTGCACAAACTGTTTCTGCACGTAAGTTGGAAACTACATGGCACGAGCAATTAGATACTATTTTCCCTCACCCAACTATGAGTGAAGCGATTAAAGATGCTATCGAAGTTGCATTAGGACGTCCTGTTCATATGTAAAATAAATTAGTGGAATTATATGAAAGGCTATCGATTTTTTCGATAGCCTTTTTTTTATGAATTTTTTGAGTTACGAAAGCTCGACAAGCTTTGTGCAGTAAATAACTACTTCTTTTGTTATCCCAAATCTTCATTTAAATCAAGAAGAATTTTAAAGAATTTCAATAAGGCATTTATTTACATGCATTCTTTTCGCTATATTGTAAGTGCACTCTATTTCAGATGTTTTTTAAAATGAACATTATGGCTTACAAATTGGGTTTTTTAATAAGCTTTTTATTGTGGAATTATTCCTTGTTTGCACAACATGATTTACAGCAAGGACCTTATCAATTTCAACATTGGGATGCCACGTCTCTTGCAGGAACTTATCCTGATAACATGATGTTTTATTTTTTAGCAACCACCTCCGATCCTACTGCTCAAGATGATTTAGCAGATGCGTATAATTTAGCTTATAATTTGACGAGCAGTTCAAGAGTGAGAGGTTTGGGTGCCGATGGGTTTTCCATGCTAAATACAGCGCAATCACAACATCATCCTGCTGCTTATCAATTAGGAGCGACAGTATTAAAACTGAATACTATTGGTCGCTATGATATTACCTTAGATTGGACTGCGAAAACTATTCAATCTGGTGGTAGAATGTATGTCTTGCAATTATTTTATCGTGTTGGTAATCAAGGAAATTGGACGGCTGCAGTAGATCTAAATAATGAGGATGTTATTTATCAAGCAGAAGCCACAAACGGTTCAGAAACTGCTTTGCCAACTTGGGCATTTCCAACTGTTTTAGAAGATGAGCCAGAAATAGAATTGATGTGGAAATATTACGAAAATCCCAATAGTTTGCAACAAGGCGGCAGATCTCAGTTGGCCATTAAGTTTATTGCAGTGAATTCACAAGGTACCAATGATCCAGAGTTTGATTGGATTCCTCAAAATGAATATACCATTCAACAATTTAACGAAGAGGCTATTGATTCTGTACTATTAGTAGGAGAAAACTGGAACGCACCTATAAATATAGAAGTCAATGCACCCTTTGTAATCAGTTTTTCAGAAAATAGTGGTTTTTCCAATGCACTTCAATATGTATCTACGGAACCAGAAGAAGATTCTGTGATGGTTTATATTCAAAATCCCAATCCGGAAACAGGTTGGTCACTTGCAGAAATTGAAGCCACAAGTATTGCACAGGTCGCTGTTTATGAACATTCATGGTATAGGATTGAAGCTGTCTTGCCAGACCCTTTGATTTTGGCAGACGAACATTTATTTTTTACCGAATGGTCGCCTTACGCTACTGCAGGTAGTTTTCCAGATCACATGACTTTTCAAATGGCTGCAGGAGATGATTATCCTTCATTCTCTATGCCTTTGCCATATGATTGGAAGTGTAAATATAATCTAACTTCACGTTCAAGATTTGAAGGGGAAGGAGATTGGGGCGTCGTTTTTAGAAATACCTCCTCACCTCAATGGGATGATTGTTATGGACAAGGAGAAGATCTAAATCAGTTTGTGGGCGCAGTAACTTTATTGGCCAATACTATAAATGTGGATTCGGCAGTTTTGTCGTATTATATCATGATGTTTGAGCAAGCTGATGTGACAGAAAAAAGAAAATATGTTGTTGAGTTACAATATAGATTAAGTCCTCAAGATACTTTTCAAAGCTTTTCAGATTCGACATGGCATCCCGCTTTTGAGGTATTGAATTATGATGAACATTTTATGCATATCCGTTTACCAGAGTCTTTGTTAGATCAGGAGTTTTTGCAATTCAGGTGGTTGTATTTTGATGTGGATCCTAATGTTGGAACCGGAAGTCGTCCAAGTTATAGATTAGATGAAGTGAGTTTAATTAATTTAGCATTACCTATTGAAGAAGAGGACGAAGATGATGATGTCTCCATAGAAGAAATAAATTCCAATTCATCCACTTTGGGGTATCCCAATCCAGTTCAAAGAGAGGGGGTTTTGTATTTTAAAAAGCCATGGTCTGGGGTGATTTATGATATACAAGGTAAAGAAATACAGCAATTATATCAAGTAGACTATTTTGAACTTAAGGGAATACGTTCAGGTATTTATTTTCTTAAAAATATGGATGCTAATACTTATCAAAAAATAATCATTCAATAAAAAAAGGCACTGAAATGAATCAGTGCCTTTTGATATTATAATAAGCGATGTGAATTACTTGCTTAATTTAGCTTTTAAACCATGGTCTAAAGCTTCTAAGAATTGCTCTGTATTTAAATAGTGCTCTTCTTTAACTTCAGAACCGTGGATACAAACTGCTAAATCTTTAGTCATTTTACCACTTTCAACAACTTCGATACAAACTTCTTCTAAAGCGTTTGCGAAATTGATTAATTCTTGGTTATTATCTAATTGACCTCTGAATGCTAAACCACGCGTCCAAGCAAAAATAGATGCGATTGGATTTGTAGAAGTTGGATTCCCTTTTTGATGTTCTCTGTAGTGACGAGTTACCGTACCGTGAGCTGCTTCTGCTTCCATTGTTTTTCCATCAGGAGTAACTAAAGTAGAAGTCATCAAACCTAAAGAACCAAAACCTTGAGCAACAGTATCAGACTGAACGTCACCGTCGTAGTTTTTACAAGCCCAAACGAAATTACCATTCCATTTTAAAGCAGCAGCTACCATGTCGTCAATTAAGCGATGTTCATAAGTAATGCCGATTTCTGCAAACTTTTCTTTAAACTCAGTTTGGTAAACTTCTTCGAAAATATCTTTAAAGCGACCATCATATTGCTTTAAAATAGTGTTTTTCGTAGAAAGGTATAAAGGCCATTTTTTGCTGATTGCTTGATTGAAACAAGAGCGAGCAAATCCATAAATAGAATGATCCGTATTATACATTGCTAAAGCAACACCATCACCTTCAAAGTTGTAAACCTCAAATTCTTGAGTTTCACCATCTTCTCCTTCAAACTTGATTGTTAATTTTCCTTTTCCTTTAGTTACAAAATCTGTAGCTCTATATTGATCACCAAAAGCATGACGGCCAATACAAATAGGAGCAGTCCAGTTAGATACTAATCTTGGAACATTATCAATGACAATAGGTTCTCTAAAAACAGTACCATCTAAAATGTTACGAATAGTACCATTTGGAGAACGCCACATTTGTTTTAAACCAAATTCTTCTACACGTTCTTCATCAGGAGTAATGGTTGCACATTTGATACCTACACCATATTTTTTAATCGCATGAGCCGCATCAACAGTGATCTGATCATCTGTTTCATCACGACTTTGAATGCTTAAATCATAGTATTTAATATCTAAATCAAGGTAAGGTAGAATTAATTTATCTTTAATAAACTTCCAGATAATACGGGTCATTTCATCGCCGTCTAATTCTACTACAGGATGTTCAACTTTAATTTTTTCAATCATAAATAATAGTTTTTGAAACGAAATTTGATTTTAGCAAAGCTACTAATTTATTTGTACATCTCAATTGAGAAACTCAGATTAACAGATTGTCTCTTGTTTTAATATCAAAAATATCAATTTTTGAAACATGACGTATGCCAGGCACCATTTTAAGCAAAGAAATAAATGCTGCATCTAAGTCATTTGTCAATGGACTTGCATAGATGTAATCAAAATTGGATAAGTCAGGAATCAGTAAGGACTGATTTACTTTGTTTTGATAAATATAACCAATCGACAATGTAGAAGTGAAATGAGTAGCTATTAATGCATGAAAAGACCATTTTTTCTCCGATTTGATTTGTGGTGTAGTGTCAAACAAAGATTGGATTTTAGATTTTTTAGGTGCTTTTTTAATGTTTAAAACAGGAATGTCAGTTTCTGGGTCTCTGGTAAATTCTTGACTTAAATAACGCTGTAGTAACCAACAAAGTCTAGCTGGTTTTACGCTTGAGATGATTCCGTAAAATTGATATTGCTCAAAAAAAGGATTTTCTTCCTCAAGTAAAAATAGTTCCATGGTGAAATTGCTGCTTTGCAAAAATAATAATTATTCATCAGAAACTTAACATAGAATGAAGTCATGTGAATAATTTTGATTAAATTTAATTTTTTAAAAACAAAAGAATACTATTCATGGAAAAGGATTTAACTGTTGATTTTCCTCATGTTCCTTATGGACAAACGGTGCATGGTCAAGAAGAAATAGATGCGGTAGTTGAAGTTTTGAAGACTTCTACTCAGATGGGCAAGAATGTACGTGGGTTTGAACAAAAAATAGCAGATTTATATGCTAAGAAACATGGTGTGATGGTGAACTCTGGTTCGTCAGCACTTTATTTAACCAATGATTTGTTGGGTTATGAAAAAGGCGCTGAAATTATAACACCAGCTTTGACTTTCTCAACTACTGTTTCTCCACAAATAAAGAAAGGATGGATTCCAGCGTTTGTTGACGTAGAACCTGGAACTTACAATATCGACCCTAACAAGGTGGAAGCTATGATTACGGATAAAACAAAAGCCATGATCATTCCTAACTTGATTGGTAATTTACCGGATTGGAAAGCTTTAAGAGAAATTGCAGATAAATATAATTTAGCTGTTGTAGAAGACTCTTGTGACACTTTAGGTGCAGAAATTGATGGAAAATCCGCTGGAATTTATACAGATATTTCTGTTACCAGTTTTTATGGTTCTCATATCATCAACTGTGCTGGAAATGGTGGAATTTTATGCGTAAACACAGATGAGTTTAATGATCGTGCAAGATTATTGAGAAGTTGGGGAAGAAGCTCTTCTTTATTCATTGAATCTGAATCTATTGAGAATCGTTTCAATGTAGAAGTGGATGGCATTCCTTATGATGCAAAATTTGTTTTTGAAGAACCAGGATATAATTTCGAACCTTCAGAATTAGGTGCTGCTTTTGGATTAGTGCAAGTGAAATACTTAAAAGACAATATCGATACTCGTGAAAAGAACTATGCTGAATTATTAGCATTCATGCAACAGTTTGAAGAGTATTTTATTTTACCGAAGCAATTACCTAACTCTCGTACAGCTTGGTTGGCGTTTCCATTGACCATTCGTCCGGGAGCTCCTTTCGATAGAAGAACGATTCAAATCTTTTTAGAAAATAGAAAAATTCAAACCAGAACCGTATTTACAGGTAATATTTTAAGACAACCAGGTTTTAAAAATATCGTATGTAAGACAGCTTCAGAAGGTTATCCAATGGCAGATGAGGTAATGAGAGGTGGTTTCTTAGTAGGATGTCATCATGGATTAAAACCACATCAGATGGATCACATTAAAGAAAGTATTGCGTTGTTTGTAAAGAATAACGTATAATATTTAATCTAATAAAACAGCTGAATTCTTGAAGAAGAGTTCAGCTGTTTTAATTATAATAAACTGTAATTTAATTTTTTAAGTTATTACTTAAGCTTACACTTACTTTCAGAAGTATAATTACCACTTGTAACAGAACTACTGGCTGCTTCACAAGCATTTTTAGCATCCTTTTTGGAAGCGTTTGATATCGAAAATGTTGAAGATGACACATATTGTCCGTTAGATAATACCTCACATTCACAAGAGTAATCTTTCTTACAGGAAATTAATCCAGAAACTAAAAAAAGCCCCATAAAAGCTGCTAATAATTGTTTTTTCATTTTTAATGAATTTAAGTTATAAAATAAAAGGCAATTATATAATGTTATTCTTGAATTTGCAAGCTTTGTTAACTTTATATTATATCTGACAATTTAGTACCTTTGTTTAGAATGATACCAATTCTATGAAGAGAGTATTTTATCGCATTTGGACATATTTTGCCTTATTACTTTTCGCAGTGACTTTATTGATCGTCATGATTCCTGTAGGTATTTCTTTATTATGGAAAGAACCCAAGAGAGGAGAAGTGCTTTATCTTGTTTTTAAAATATGGATGAAGACTTATTTGCCTCTGATTGGCGTAAGGGTAAAAGTCAAAGGATTAGAATATTTCAAACCTAATCAAGGTTATATCATCACTACAAATCATTGTTCTTTTTTGGATATCATGGTTACTGTTCCCTACATTCCTGGCCCAAGTAAGACTTTGGCTAAAGTAGAAATGGCTAAAATTCCTTTTTTTGGTTTGATTTATCGTGCAGGTTCTGTTTTAGTGGATAGAAAAAGTGAAAAGAGCAGAAGAGAAAGTTTGTCCCGCATGGGAGATGTGTTAAATAGAGGGCAGCATTTATGTTTGTATCCAGAAGGCACCCGAAATAAAACAGATTTACCATTACAACCTTTTTATAAAGGCGCCTTTACAACGGCTATTCAAACCAGTAAACCCATCATGCCCTGTGTATTATTAGGGACGAGTGATATTTTACCAGCATCTAAACCTATAACATTAAAACCAGGTGTAGTACATATGCACTTTTTGCCACCTATTGAAGTGGAATCTTATGCCGACATGGATAAAAATGAACTCAAAGAATTTGTTTTTAAACAAATGTGGGACTACATTGAAAAGCATCAAAGTGAAAAGCTATGAGAATAAGTATTATTGGAACGGGAAATATGGCCCATTATATTGGGGAGAGATTGTTATTCAACAACTTAACATTTGAAGAAGTAGTCGGGAGAGATATCAATAGGTTAGAAGCTTTCGTTGAAAAATATGGAGGTCAAGCTTGTAGAAGTATAGAAGAATTAAATGCACGCGTAGATATTATAATCATTGCTGTCAAGGATGATGAAATCGAAAATTGTGCGAAACAACTGAATGGTTTATCCGCAAAAATGATTGTGCATTGTTCTGGAACTCAGTCCGTAGAAGCATTAGGTGAATCTTTTGAAGCAAGAGCAGTGGTATGGCCGATATTTTCATTAAGTAAATTTAGAAAATCACCTTATCCTAAAAAAGTACCTTTAGCTGTAGAGTGGGAGGGTGAAGAGACTTACAAGGAGTTGTTGGAAGAACTTTTGGAAACTTTATCTAACGAAGTCTATTATATCAGTGAGAAAGACAGGAGTTTATTGCATTTAGCAGCTGTGTTTAGTAATAATCACATTCATCATTTGATGGTTTTAGTAGAAGAATTTTGCGAAAAACATGAGTTGCCCTTTGATGCTTTAAAACCTATCATTTATCAAACCGCTGCACAAGTAGAGAAAAGTCCTTTAAGGCCATTACAGACAGGTCCTGCGATTCGACATGATGAGCAAACAATCCTGCAACACGAAACGTTATTAGAAGATGAGGCGCAGTTGTTAGCGCTCTATAGACAGTTTGTGAAATCTATTCAATCATAAATCAATCATTATGCTCGATCAATTCAATCATATTAAAGGCTTTGTATTTGACATAGATGGCGTATTGACAGACGGTCAAATATATGTAGTAGAAGGACAAATTCCTTTTCGAGCTATGAATATCAAAGACGGTTATGCTTTGCAACATGCTGTTAAAAAAGGATATCCCATCATAGTGATTTCTGGAGGAAATAGTCAGGCATCCAAAATTCGATTAGAACGTTTAGGTATAGGAGATGTCTTTATCTCTATTCAAAATAAAGTGGAACTTTTAGAAGGATTAGCTGTGATGAACGGTTGGGATTTGAGTGAATTTGTATATATGGGAGATGATATTCCAGATTTAGAAGCCATGCAAATCTGTGGTTATAGAGCATGTCCAAAAGATGCGGTGGAAGAAATTAAAGCCGTGGCTACTTTTATTTCGACTAAAGAAGGTGGAAAAGGATGTGTGAGAGAGCTTATTGAAAAAGTATTGAAAGTACAAGGCTATTGGTTGCCTTAATCAAGTACAGTACTGATGATTTCGATGTCAATATAATAAGCGTCTTCCTTATTTTCTACATTTGCAGGTTTGGAAGGACTGTGGAAAAATAATTTATGAGTAGGCACCCAATGAGGACTTAAAATGGACTCTATCAAATCTATTTCAGAGGTTTCAAAAGACAAGGATACTTCTTCTCCGTTTTGATTCATAGCGCCTTTCGTCACGTTGATATTAGTGATGTTTCTTTGGGAGATAAAACGATATACATCCGGCCATTCATTTTCGAAATATGCTGAAAAATCATCATTAAGTCTGTTTTCAGAAAGTCTTACATATAAAGTGTCATGCATTTCTGCAGCATCCACTTCAGAAAGTAAAGGAATATTGAAATGGTTAGTAAAGCTTCCATTCAAGGTGTCAAATGTGATTTTTTCTTCTAAATATCCCTCTAAATAAAAACGTACAGGGTCAGTTGAATGAGCAGTTTGTAAAACGTAGAAACTGCCATCTCCTTCATTAGAAAGTGGCCAATCAAAAACTGAATTTTGTTTGATTTCAACATGTCTTAATGGATGATGTTTCAAACTATCATATATATGTCCACTGATAAATTGATAGGATGCAAATCCAAAATCGCCCTCCGCTTCATATAAATTGTAACCTGGATAAGCCGACTCTTTTCTATTACTTGAAAAATAGATTTTTTTACTATCTAAAGTGATACTAAGACCCATTTCATCCGCATAAGAATTGATTTTAGCCCCTAAGTTTTGAGGTTTATTCCATTGGTCATTTCCTGTTTTCTTACTTTTGAAGAAATCAAAGCCGCCAAAACCAGGATGTCCATCAGAACTGAATAAAAGATGTTCGTTGTCCACATGTAAATAAGGTGCGATTTCATTCCCTTTAGAATTGATTACTGGTCCTAAGTTTTCTGCCACAGCCCATTGTCCATCTTTAAACTCTGATTTATATAAATCATAACCCCCTTGTCCACCAGGTCTATCACTTGAAAAATATAGCGTTTTTAAATCCGGACTTAAATAAGGATGTAATTCATCATGATAGGTATTCACAGCAGGTCCTAAAGGTTTAGGAAAACTCCATGCTCCATTTTGATAAAACGAAAAATAGATATCACATCTTCCGCCGTGCTCTTCGCGATAAGGCTTTTGGTCGCATCTGGAAAATAAAATGTATCTACTATCAGGACTTACATAAAATCCTTCGTGTGGAGAAAGGTTGTTGAAAGGGAAATCCAACATTACTGGACTGGTCCATCCATAACAAGAATCCCAAATAGTGGTATAAAATCTACCTGATTGACTCGGACTATTTCTCGTATATAGGATTTGCTGCTCTTGAAATGCCAGATGTGGAAACTTCAAATCCAAAGAATCGTTCACGGCTTGATCCAGGTTTTTAATACTGATATCCGAATGGTTTTGGACATTTTGTAAGAAAGTCAAATTGTCTTGTAGAGGATGATTAATAGGTAAATTTGCTTTGAATTGAGCCACATATTGACGTAAAAGTCCTGTTTCATTCTCTTCTAATAACAATTGCGTGAATGGTTTCGCGATAATTTCAATACTTCTTGGATTATTTTGATTTGCGACACGTTGAAGTGTTTCGATTCGATCAGAGCCATTCTCACTCCATGTAAAGAGTTGAATATAATTTTGAACTGCAGATAAATCATTTCTATTTTCTTCTAAAGCTTGTGCATAGAGTTTTTCTGCTTTCTCATATTTTTTCTCATAAATGAAAAATTCTGCTCTTTTCACTTTTCGATCATAAGACTTCGACGTTACTACCTGCGCATGCATATTTGTTATACCTGCACTCAGTAATAATATCAAGATCCAAAAAAAGTTTAACTTACAATCTTTCATTCCGTCTTTTCATTATACTAAAACGTCCCCAAAATAATAAAAATTATAGGAATTCATAAACCTCTTTTAGCTTTCTCTTTTTAAATTTCGTTATTTTGTCTAAAGTAATCCTTAAAACTTACAAACTATGAGTAAATATCATCCTTTAAATGTTTCTATATTCGAACAGAACCGTAATCGCTTCATGGAAGTGATGGCGCCAAGTTCTTTAGCTATTTTCACTTCTAATCCTCAAATTTCAGAAAATGGCGATGCACTTTATGCATATAAGGCTAATTCTGATTTGGTTTGGTTGACGGGTATCACCCAAGAAAAAACGATGTTAGTGCTTTACCCAGAAAACGAAAATGGTCAAGGCAAAAGTATCTTATTTATTCAGCATCCGAATGAATTACTTGAAAAATGGAACGGACATTTATTAAGAAAAGACGAAGCGAAGGCTATTTCAGGTATTGACGACATTTATTATGTAGAAGATTTTGATAGCATGCTTAAAGTTTGGATGCATCATGCAGACTATTGTTATTTAAATACGAATGAAAACGATAGGTTAGATCCAGGTGCATTGAGAACGGACTTGAATTTTGTACATGAAATTAGAGCTCAGTATCCTTTACATATTTATTTAAGAGCGGCAAGATTGATGAAGGGTTTAAGAGCTGTAAAGTCTGCAGAAGAAATTGAAGTGATTAAAGAAGCGGTGAGTATCACAGAGAAAGCATTTAGAAGAGTCATGGGTTTCTTAAAACCTGGCGTGCATGAATTTGAAATTGAAGCCGAGATTACGCATGAGTTTTTGAGAAATAGAGCGACAAGACATGCTTATCATCCGATTATAGCTTCAGGTGGCAATGCTTGTATTTTGCATTATGTAGATAATAATCAGGAATGTAAAGACGGCGATTTATTATTAATGGATTTTGGTGCGGAATATGGCAATTATAACGCTGACTTATCTCGTACGATTCCTGTCAATGGGAAATATTCACCTCGTCAGAAAGAGGTTTACAATGCATGTTTAAATGTTCATCGTTTTTGTGCCTCTATTTTAAAGGCAGGTATGAACTATGCAGATTATATTGAGCAGGTAAATGAGGCTATGAATCAAGAGTTGATTAAATTAGGCCTTTATACGGCAGAGGAGGCAGCGAATGTGCCTGCAGGTGAAGAGCCCTTATTTAAGCGTTATTTCTATCATGGCATTGGACATCACATTGGTTTAGATGTTCATGATGTGGGTACAAGAAATCAGCCAATTGAAGAAGGGATGTATTTCACGATAGAGCCAGGTATTTATATCGCTGAGGAAAATATGGGTGTACGCATTGAAAATAATTATTGGATCACAAAAGATGGCAATATTGACTTGTACGGAGAAATTCCTATTACTGTCGAAGAGATAGAGCAAGCCATGTCAAAATAAAACTATGAAGGATATTAAACAACCGTATCAACATCAAAGAATTAATAAACGTGTGATTGTCAAGCCTAAAAAGGACAAGAATGATAAATTCATTATTGGCTTAGTGGTAGGCTTGATTATGCCGATTATTGGTGTTTTACTTGTTTGGGTATTGATGTATGCTGATTATTCACTTCCGGATGTGTTGAGGTTTTTTGTAGCCTTTGATAATCCGAGTTATATGACAGCGGCTTCCAAATTAATTTCTTTAGGGATGATTGCTAATTTGATGCCTTTTTATTTATTTTTAAATAAGAAGCGTTACCACAATACAAAAGGTATTATTTTAGCTTCTTTCTTCTATTTAATTTTAGTTTTAATGTACTTATGGGTGTTACAATAAAAATTAATTCTAAAAGATTTGGAAGTTCAAAAAAGTGCTAGTACATTTGCACCACGTCACTACGCAGTGACTACCTGTAATAAGGGGATAGTTCCATGGTGTAAGGGTAGCACAACAGATTTTGATTCTGTTTGTCCAGGTTCGAATCCTGGTGGAACTACAAATTCAACTGATAATAAGGGTGTTACGAAAGTTACACCCTTTTTTACACCCAAAAATCAGGTAGTATCCCTAAGAGTGTGTAATTTCTATCTTGATTTCTTACAAAGTTAAACATTATTTTCTTTTTTAGTTCCTAAGAATAAAGGGCTGCGGA
>SMEQ01000083.1_pt1 | contig 62205 bp, 58 predicted proteins | sample 2456281 | NCBI WGS metagenome assembly SMEQ01 (sample SAMN10132596, study PRJNA489261) | soil metagenome | isolation source: day1 antibiotic-loamy sand soil ammended with raw manure from dairy cow... | place: USA | collected 2015-04-01
AAAACGACCGTCATAACCTTTTAGCGTGTGTTCGTCTTTGATGGTCGATTCGATCTTTTTCCAATCCACACCAAACGGTGGGTTAGACAGCATGTAGTCAAATTTGTCGGCGTACAGCTGGTCGTTCGATAAGGTATTGCCTAGTTTGATATTAGAAACGTCTTGCCCTTTGATAAGCATGTCTGCTTTACAGATAGCATAACTCTCTGGGTTTAGTTCTTGACCAAAGGCACGCATAACAGCGTGTGGGTTAAGTTCGTGTACGTATTCCATACCCGAAGATAAGAAACCACCCGTACCTGCTGTTGGGTCATATATAGTGCGAATAATACCGGGCTTGGTTAACGCATCATCATCTTCCATAAAGACTAAGGCAGTCGTTAAACGCACGATGTCACGCGGGGTAAAGTGTTCCCCTGCGGTTTCATTAGAGCCTTCAGCAAAACGACGGATAAGCTCTTCAAACACTAAGCCCATATCATGATTAGAAACAGCTTTGGGGCTGAGGTCGGTTTTACGGACTTTTTGAACGACCTTAAACAACAAATCGGAATCGTTTAACTGGCCTAAGAACTCTGCAAAGTTAAAGTATTCGAATATCTCACGGGCATCTTTGGAAAAGCCTTGGATGTAGCTTTCAAGGTTGGCTTTGATATCGTCTTGCCCGAGCTTGGACAAATCCATTTTAGATACGTTGTAGAAGCTAAGCGTGTCGCCACTGATTTGCGTTGCTCTGAGCAACAGCTTCTCTTGCGCTTCTTCTGGCAAATTCATGGGCTTAATGCGCTCGTATTCTGCCAGCACCTGTTCCTTGCTTTCTTCCAGTACACCTTCTAAACGACGAAGTAGAGTGAAGGGTAAAATGATTCGACCGTACTGGCTTTGTTTAAAGTCGCCACGCAACAAATCAGCGATAGACCAGCAATATGAAGCAAGGTTATTCGGGGTGGTTTTATCTGTCATGAGATTTTCCGTAACTGTGAGGAGCAAGCCTCAGGCTTGAATTGGATTGAAAGGCAAGATTATAGAGGCACTATGAGACACTACCCACTGCTCACCAGTGGGCAACGATACCAGATTTCTGCATTACTAAAAACAAGACAATCGCTCACCAAAATAACAGAAGTGATTGGCATACATAAGTCGACTGCTTGTCGTAAAATACAACGCAATAAGGGGCCTCGTGGTTACAAGCCAAATCAGGCTCAACAGCTTGCTGAAAGCCGTCATAAACAGAAGTCTAAATGCTATTTAACGGAGCTACACTGGTCGATTATTGAAGACTGTCTAAAGCTGGATTAGAGTCCTGAGTAATTCAGTGGGTGGCTAGCAATCTGTAAGCTTTTTAGTGTTAGTCAAGAACGGATTTACCAGCACACATGACTCTTAGCAATTAAGCGGCTAGAAAAATCAGAGTCTTAGTTGCAGTCTCAATAATGATTTTGTCAATTAAGTATTGAGTTGTTTTCGGTAAAGAATAATAACGCTAATACAAGCTTGTAAAGGGCTGTTTCGATTACGTAATTACTCTGGCACTGTCAGAAAAGCGTACTAATATAAGTGTGTATATAAAAACAACAAAACAAGGTAATTATGTGATTTTAACAGCATTCAGACTTATCTTTTTATTAGTCTTGTCACTCCATGCTTTTCAATCTGTGGCTGCGCCAGTTTACCTAGGTAAAGATATTTCTTATCAAGTATTTGAAGATAAAGAGCACCAGCTTAGCTTTGAGGATTTTTTGCAGGTTATTGATGAAGGGCTGCCATCTTACAATGTGCCGTTTTCTAAGGGGTATGCGCGCCCTACCTATTGGCTTCATTGGTATTTCCCTAAAGACCTTTTTGCAGAGCAATCCAAGCTGCTCTTAATTGAACCTAATTTTCTAGACGCAGTTAACATTTACTACCGCCCCGTGGGTAATCAAGCAGCACCTTGGGTCATGCGCGAAGCTGGCGACCGTACACCAGGCATAAGGGGCGACCTGAACTATCGTTTTCCTGTATATAAGCTGCCAATGCTATCGGATCAAGATGATGGTTATGAGTTTATTGTACGTATTAAAACCACCAGCACTGTTATTTTTGATGCCAGCTTATGGGATACCAGTGAATTTACTGAATATTCGACTAAGCAAACCAGTAACTTAAGTTTTTATCTGGGGTTATCATTTTTGTCCACTTTTTTGGCCGTAATTCTAGCTATCATGTTACGCACACGCTTGCTTTGGTCGGTTGTTGGGTTTTCATCTATTTATATTCTTATCGCCTGCATACAAGGCTATGCCACTTGGCTTTTACCTAATATTACGTTTGCACTGCAACATTATTTAACCAACATTACTTCGCTTACTTCTTATGCTTTCTTAATTTGGGTAAGCACTGAATCGCTGAATATTAAAAAGCATTTGCCATTAATTTATAAAATCATGTTAGCGATTATGTTGTTAATATTTTCACAGCTTATTCTTATTCCTTTAGATGAATATGGGGCAAGTTTTGAACTTATTGGTATCTTATATCTTATAACGGCTGTTATTTTCTTCTTTAGCTTTTTTTATGTATTGAGCCGAGAGGAAAACAAAGTATTAACCTTCCTGTTTGCTGTTAGCCCCTTGGTTTGTTTCATGGCCAGTTTCTTATCACTAAGTATTTTATTTGGCTGGATTACTTATGACAGAAGAATTTATTTAGTTTGGCAGTATGTGCCTATTATTAATACGGTATTAGTTACTGTACTTGCCATGCTTAGACGTTATGAAGAAAAACGTTTAAAACAAGAATACTCACAGATGACACGCGAATTACAAATTGAAAAAGAAGCCGGCTTTCATCAACGTCAATTTATGGGAATTGTGTCACATGAGTTTCGCACCCCATTAAGCATTATTTCCATGGCGCTACAAAACCTGTATTTAATGGGGGGCAACAACAAAAACGTTGTAAGCCGTTATAAACGTATTCAAAGAGCAACCGAACGCTTGGTGCAGCTTACCGATAACTGTTTAGCAGACTCACGTATTTCTGCTAAAGCGTTGCATTTAGAAAAAGAAGAACTAAGTTGGGGTGCATTACTAGATGATGCATCGTCTTTGGCTTCTTTTTCAGAGCAACATAATGTAGTTATCTCTTACGCAGGAAAACTAACCGACTTTAATAGTCTCACTGACTACAAGTTAATGGGTGATAAAGCTTTACTACAGATTGCACTGGCAAATTTGATTGATAATGCAGTCAAACATACTTCCATCGGTAGTATTTATATTGAATTAAAACAAACTAAGGAACAATACATTATTACCGTTACAGACCAAGGAAAAGGTATTGCAGAAGAAATGGTTAAGCATATTTTTGAACGTTATCAGTATCGAAGAAATCCAGAGCAAGAAGAAACGGCGAAAGTTAAAAGCTACGGCCTAGGCTTGTACATATCAAAAGAGATAATAGAAGCTCATGGTGGCGCATTAGATCTCATTAAAAACACTCCTAAAGGCTGTACGTTTCAAATCTCACTTCCAAAAAACAAGATGAAATAGGAGAAGCAATGGTGAAGGTGCCTACGTTAGCAATTATTGAAGATAACCAAGACTTGCGAGAAGAACTAGAGTTTTTCCTTGAGTCAAAAGGTTATCGTCATTGGTTTGCTAGCAATGCCGAAGAGTTCTGGAAAAAATTACATTTAAATAAGGCTGATATATTTATAATCGATATTGGCTTACCTGGCGAAGACGGCTTTAGTCTTATTAAACATTTAAGCCAGCTAGGTGATTTTGGTTTAATTATCATGACCGCTCGAGGTGGCAAGCAAGATTATACAAGAGGCTTAAACTTAGGGGCCGACCATTACTTAGTTAAACCCATTAACTTTGTGGAGCTTAACAACATACTGGTGTCTTTATGGGATCGTTTACAACTAAATATTACCGACACCTCAACAGAAGTAAGACAGCCAGAAATTAACTCTGAAGTAAAAACCGAGAAAAAGTGGTTTTTAGACAAAATCAACTTTCAACTCGTAGCCCCAAACGAACAAACGTTGAAGTTATCTCAGCAAGAAAAAGAGTTATTAAATACTCTTATGAAGCAACCTAACCAAATTGTTAGCCGTGCTTTAATTAGTCAATCTTTATTCAACCATTTAGATAATGAAGACTTCCATCGAATTGATGTAATTGTTAGTCGTCTACGAAAAAAAGCGAAAGAAAAGGAGTTTGACCTCCCATTGCGCTCTATTTTTGGTAAAGGGCTAGTACTTGTGACCGATGAATAGAGTTGTTATCGATTTTGTATAGGCCATGAAAAATAACTAATAGCCTAGATTAATCGAGGCTATTAGTTGAGCAATCGACACTAATATTGATTAGTTTAAAAGTTAAACTTTCCACTTAACCAAAAACGCGGATCATTTCCTTTATTATCGGCTTGTGCGTCACCTCCCGAAAGAGCCCAAGCTAAGTTGGCATCAAATTGAAATGCATGCCAATTATAAATAATACCCAAACCTGCACCCGAAACACGGCGCTTGGAATTATCAATATCCCCTTTTTCTGTTTGCCCTGCGTCGATAAAGGTGTAAGGCGTAAGCCCATTCTGAGTGTTGTAGCGCACTTCCGCCTGAACCACCAAACCACGGCTGTCTGTTCCTTCTGAAACAGGATAAGCGCGTACCGCTTGCGGCCCACCTAACGAAAAGCTTTCTGAACTATCCAGCGCTTTTTGATCGGCCCATTGCGTATCCAATTTAGTAACTAGTGTTAAACGGTTAGCAAGGCTTTGCATGCGTACTAGTTGTAAATTAAGTTTAGTAAAACTTTGGTCATCTGAAGCGGTGGCTGTTTGCTCAATATTTAACTTGCCTGGGGTTAAAATAAATTGACCATACGTTATACCACCTCCTGCAAAACCATCACGTTTATCAAAACTAAGCTGTACGGGTAAACTATTACTGGAAGTCCCTTTTTTATAATTAAGCATACTTGCTTTATCGTCTAAATCTTTATACTGATAAGTTAAATGAACCGCCAAGTTCGCTTGTTGGCTACGGATAATGGGGTAACTTAAGCCTGCTGAACTCACTGCAGCCGTGCCTTCATAACCTTCAAAGCCCTTGCCTAACGTATAATCTGTATGGGCAAAGCCTACATTAGCGGTTAAGCCTGAACTGCCTATCGGCAGGCTGTATTGAATACCGCCTAACCAAGTTTCCTCACTGGAATATAACCACGAGAAACTCAGCTGATCACCCACAGTGAATAAGCGATTGGCCTTAACAGCACCACTGGCGCGGTAAGCACCTGAAAAGCGGCTGCCATGATTATCTAAAGCGACTTCACCAGAAATACGCTTTTCTGGGGAGACAATCACTTCTAAATCGCCAGCACCTACAGCAGCACTTGGACGTATAATAGGAACCGCTTTTACACCAGGCAAGTCGGTTATAATCAATAAACTACGTTCTAAAGGTTTAGAAGTAATAACTTCACCTGTTTGCAAGGGCGTTAAAAAAGTCTGTGCTTTATCGGCAAGCTCTGTATCTTCACTACTAGCAGCCACTTCACCAAAGCGACCTTCTACTACATGTATCTTTACTTTACCTTCTGCCAAGGTTTGGGTAGGTAATAACGCACGAGCAAACGGATAGCCATTGCTACGGTAATAATGAGTAATTTGATCGGCTAGTTGACGTAACCCTGCTAAGTCTTGTGGTTGTTGTAATGCTTCAGTTAGCTCTGTTAATAGCTCTTCTTCAGTGAAAAGAGTATTACCACTAAACGTTACGGTGGTGAGCTTAACCGTCTGCCCACCAGACTTAACCGTTTGCCCAGCATCACCAGGCAACTGTAACTCTAGGTCAGACTCTTTTGGAGCGACCTGACGAGGCTGATTTTGTTGTAAAATTTGCCCTGCACCCAAAGCCGCCTCTGCGGCTGTAACTGTATTGACTGCCAAAACAGCCAAAGTTAACACAGACAGCGGAAGCAATTTAGAAGGTAGTCTTTTCATTGTTTTATCCTTTAATTGAATCATCATAAATTACTGCTCGCTATCATTACTGTTATTAAAATCACCTAAGTTAATACCGCCAGCAAGTACCAGCATCTGCATAGCACCGTCGCTACCAGAGTTGGTGTTCGCCAAGCCTTCACTTTCTATATTATCTACTTCTACAAGCTCTAACCCGCCGTTTTGTTGAGATAAGCTTAGCGTCGAACCACCAAGGTTAACGCCTAATCCTGCAGATAAATTGGTTGGGATATTCGGATTAATTTGCTGTTGAACATTAGCAATAACCTGAAATGCTGTATTACTAAGACCATTAGTAGAACCGCCACCAGTAGTACCACCACCAGTAGTACCGCCACCTGTAGTACCGCCACCTGTAGTACCGCCACCTGTAGTACCGCCACCTGTAGTACCGCCACCAGTAGTACCGCCACCAGTAGTACCGCCACCAGTAGTACCGCCACCAGTAGTACCGCCACCTGTAGTACCGCCACCTGTAGTACCGCCACCTGTAGAACCACCAGTAGTGTTTTTAGAGTTAATTGCCCAAATTTTTGAACTTTCTGGTAGTTCTAATCGCCATGTATGCATGGGGTTTGTAACATTTTGAGTTGTTGTTTGAATATCCCAGCCGGCATCACTAAAGGTGTTGATATCTTTCAACTGCTCGTAAGATTTTCCAATTGCACCACTTACATTACTAACGCCGCCGGTAACCGTGGCATCATTACCAACAGCAGCAGTTGGGCTTTCTGAATTATGAGATAAATAAAACGAATCACTTACAGTAATTCTACCAACAGCACTGGATTCAACCTTACCAATAAAACCACCATAAACTACATCGGAATGTAAGTTTGAGAATTTCATATCTGAATAAGAGGTTTTTATGGTTGAGAGTGTTGCGTTATCGGATTTGAAGTGGCCAACTAACCCACCAATTGTTTTACCTAGAACACTGCCTGTTGAGTAGGAATTTTCAATATTAGAGTTTAAAGAAAAGCCAACTAAACCACCCGCTGTAACATTGCCAGTAAACTGACTGCCCGAAACGATTTTATTAGCATAGGTTTGCTTTAGGTTTGAGTTTTCCATGTAGCCAACCAGACCGCCTAAAAACTCTTTACCTTCAACCGAACTATTCGTAGCTTTTGTATAATCAGTTTCTGTGTAAGATTTTTCTACAGTTGAGCTGATAAGCTTACCAACTAACCCCCCTGCGTTATTATAGCTAGAAGATTCTATATTGCCTTTTGCATAAGCATTCGTAATGGTGCCAGCTTCAAAATAACCAACTAAGCCACCGAGATTAATACCACTTCCATTTAATGAGCTGTTAGACCAAACTTTATTAAATACAGAGTTGCTAGCTGCGCCAACTAAGCCACCAACACCACTGTTAATACTCATTGAGCTTCCGATAACACTACCCGAAGAAGAAGCGTTATTGATTGTTGTATTTTTTGCATAGCCCACCAAACCACCAACAAAATCTCCCCCTACAATATTAGTTTCAGTTAAATTAATATTTTGAATGGTAGCACCATCGGTATAGCCAAAAAGACCTTGATAGTCTTGACTAGAAGCACCAATATGCAAGCCTTGGATACTTTTATTTGCACCATCAAAGTGCCCAGTAAATGCGTTTGTATTATTACCTATTGCACCCCAGTTGATTGGGCTATTAATCTCTTGTAGATCATTAGCGAGAAGGTAGTGTTTTCCTAAGAGAGCCGTGTCCCCAGAAAAGTTGATATTTTGCAGTTGATTCCAGTTGGTGATGGTGTAGGCATTGCCATCGACCCCCATTCCGCCTGCGAAAAGTGTAGTGACTCCAGATTTATCTGCATCTTTTGTGACACTTGTAAGATAGGGAAGTAGCGCTATCTCATAGCCTGCGACAGCAGCTCCGCCACCAACAGCAGACCAGCCAGTTTTACCTGTAAAAGCTGTTAGTATTTCAGCTTTAGTTTTGCCTAAAGCACTATCTACCATAACAGCAGTATTTGTTTCTTTGTCATAAAATGAGTTAGTGGTATCTGTAGCACTACCATTACCGATCAAGCCACCCGTCAGCGAGGTTCCTGTAACACTGTTTGAGCTGTAAGAGTTTTCTAATTTGGCACGAGAAAAACTACCAACAAGCCCACCTACTTCACTAGTACCGCTGACTGATCCTGTAGCGTAGGATTTTTTTATGTTGGTCGGTGTACTAGGCTCCCCTGAATTCGCAGAACCTATAAGACCGCCTACTTTAGAATCACCTATTACACTGCCAACGGAATATGATGAACTTAAATTCGAAATACCTAAATTGCCAATTAAACCACCAACCGAGTACCCAACACCTGTAACATTAACAGATGAGATTAAGTGCTGGAGAGAATTAAATTGACTATAATCTCCAGAGTTACTTGTACCTAACACTCCACCGACATTGTTGTTTCCTTTTACCTTACCTTGTACAGAAACATTGGATACATCGCCACGTCCATAACCAATAAGGCCACCAACATAGTTTTTACCCTCTAAGTCAACATTGGTTAAATGAAGATTTTTTATTAAAGATGTTGTGCTTGTTGAGCCAAAAAGCCCTATGTACTCTTTTGAACTATTGTTTATATGCAAATTAGAAATAGTATGACCTAATCCATCAAATATGCCTGAAAACATGGCGCTATTTGTTCCTATGGGGCTCCAGTTATTGGTTGCTGAAACGGTAGATAAATCTATATTTGCACCCAATGCATAGTTTTTTGTTTTATCAGTTTCAATAGTTGAGTTTAATGTTGCTGCATCAGTTACAACTGTCCAGTCAACCACCGCACCATCACTACCCAACTGAGTAGAAAAATTCTGACCAGCCGTTAAATCAATGGGGGCGTTAATAGAATAATCAGATGTATTACCAGATGCAGCACTGCCCTGGCCATATAAAAGCTCAAGCTTTCCAGATGCTTGAATGCCTTGGTAACTTGTACCACTCCAAGCAACACTGCCTAGAGTTATTGAGTTGGCATCGGCAACAGCAATAGCACCCACATTTTTGGCGCTTAAGGTGTCGATATCATTAGTAGCAGATTTTAAATCGACTGTATTGGAATTAAGTATTAATAGGTTTTTAGCACTGATAGCACTGGTAGCATCAGAGATAATTTGTCCTTCGGAACCAGCGGTACCGTCTAACACCACTAACCCTTGGCTGGTAATATTGGAAGCATTGTTAATATTGATGGCATTGCTACCAGTATCTTTCTTGCCAGAAATTGAGATAGTGCCTGTACCTGCAGTAATACTGCCGTCTTTTCTTGTCCTTGCACCATCACCTAATGCTACCGCATCCGAAACACCCGACGAAAACCCATGTATGTCAATCGTTCCTGTACCGTTAGTTTTGATATCACTATTAATACTGACACCGCGTGCAAAAGTTCCGCTCTGGCCTCGGCCTCGAATGTTAATATTTCCACCCGCGGCATCAAGCGAACCGCCTAGTGTTACTCCACGAGTCTCCTGAGCACTTCCAGCTACACCTTTTGCATAGCCAGTGAGAGGATCAGTTCCACCGCCAATGGTGATATTGCCACCATTACTATGAACAGAAGAGTTTTCCTTTAGCCATACACTGCCAGCTTGTGTATCGGTTGCCTCTTGATCTCCGCCTGCACGTGCCCAAAAAACCAGGTTCAACTTACCGGATGTAGAGGATATTTCTTTACCAGCATCCACAATAATACTGCGGTCCGCTTTTAGAGTAAGCGTGGTATCTGTGTTACCACTGGTCACTTTAATATCATCATTAACAAAAATATTACCATTGGTTCCAGTTAAGGTGTCGCACGCGGCACCAGTACATGATCCAGTAGCACTGGTGTCTAAGGTAACGTTGTTTGTTTGTAACGCTGTAGCTAATGCTGCACCAGTAATATTACCGCCGGTAGCGGCGATAGTAATATCAACTGGGTCTATCAACCAAGTGCCGGTTTTGCCTTGCTTGGCCAGGGTAGTAACTTTTACATCGTTAATTTGCACCTTAGCCGCACTGGTTTCTATAAAGCCGCCATTGCCTTTATTGAGTGCGCTGGCATCGAGCGTGCCTGCGACTTGCACTAGGCCGCTATTCATATCGCCCATTAGCATAATAGTGCCGTCTTCACCGCTGGCTAGGGTTTGGGCCTGGGTAATGCCGGTGTGGTTAATAACACTGCTGGTCAGAGCATTGGCGGCTTTGGCGGTTAAATAAACCGTGCCACCATCGGCTTTAATTGCACCACCTTGTTCGATGTAGGTTTCTAGCTGCGCGGCTTCTACTTCGATTTTCACGGGGCCGCCAAGGTCTAATACAACTTTGCTACCCGCGCCTATTAGGGTGTTGCCTTTAGGCGTGGCAATGTTGCCAGTATTAATAATTTTGGCCGCAATCAACGCCACTGTGCCGTCGTTTAGGGTTTGAATATTGCCTTGGTTAATTACAGTGCTGTTACTGGTGCCTTCAAAACGGTAGTTACCGTTCATAAAGTTTTGGTTGCTAATGTTTAAAGTGGAAGCCACTAACGAGCCGACATCCACTCGCGCAGTTTGGCTAAACACAATACCGTTGGGGTTGACTAGAAAAACTTGACCGTTAGCGTTTAACGCACCACGAATGTTAGATACTTCATTGCCCGAAACGCGGTTAAGCGCAGCGGATTGAGCATTGGGCTGTATAAAGTTTACGCTGGCATCTTTACCAATAGAAAAGCTTTGCCAATCTACCACCATGTTTTGACTGGATTGGTTAATGGTCATGTTTTGACCGCTGCTGTTAATTTGCCCAGCACCGGCTTGCACCTGACCACCGGTAGGTAGGTTATTAGCTAAAGCAAGCGAGGGCAGTGTTACAACCAACAGACTGCCAGCAGTAACCTGAGATAGAAGGCTTTTAAGCGAAAGGCTGTTACCAGTGCTGGCTTTAGTGGCTTTACCATTACTGGATGCACACTCAGAAACGGCTTGCCATACTTGGCGAGTTTTATTCCATAAAACCTTAAAAATATTATTCATACACACCTCAAGCAATTTTTACACTATTAATAAACATACTTGAGTGTGGGCTGTGTATTTTTTATTTGTCAGTCTCAATTCTCTCAATACTCGCGAGTAAATGAAAAAAAATGCACTTTTTCTAATTGTTTTTAGGTGAAATAAGTTTATGAAAGTATCAATAACGCCAATGTAAGCTCGTTTTCAACTTGGATTACCCGTAGTCATAGGCGATTAGATCTGATATTTGTTCGTCTTGCTGGAGCGTCCAGTACCATTTTTACTGGTCAAGCCCAAGTGGACTCTTTTAATTGTTGCATCATCGGTATTGCTACTGTTTGCCGAAGCGTCTGTTGTTCCTCATGCGTTGCTTGGCTTAGTTACATTTTTCAATTTCACCTCTCACAAACATCTTTTCTTATTTCTTTGATTTTGTCTCGAACCCTATCCGTAAATTTATACAGCGTTAATACTCTTAAGTACCGCGTAACGTACTGGCAATGAAACTTCTCATTTGTTGGTAACCATTCAGCTGGACCTTTTGCACCTTTACTTCTGTTAGCTGACGCTGAAACGATAAACAAATTCCTTTCATCATTTGCGAAGTCTCTACGTTTTTCATTAGTCCAGGTATTTGCACCGTTTTCCCATGCCCACTTCAAAGGTACAAGGTGGTCTACATCTACTTTATGACCGTCATAAAATATTTGACCAGTGTAAGGGTCGTTCCAACGGCCACGAATAACACGGCAACCACTTTCATCAAGGGTGACGGGGCCTGTCGATTGAGATTTTAATAGTTCATGACGAGTATTGAGGCAGTTTTTGTTTTCATCAATCCAGTGCTGGAATGCGTTACGACTATAAGATGAGTTTGATGAAGCTTTAGACCTCTTATAGTTCGCTGGAAGTCTTCCACCACTTTTTAAGCACTTGTCTAAACTATCAAACGCTTTAAAGCTTTTAGTCCTATCGTAATGGGGGCTTTGTTGATCGTGACATATACCGGATGAGCTTTTCTTTACTACATCAGCATAAGATATAGCTGAAAAAAGTAGTAAAAACATGATCGATATTATTCTTGTATTCACGTAATTCCTAAGCATTAGCTAGCAGCTATCTAGTATAGGTATAAATGCTTAAGTATCTACGGTTTTATGTGGTTAAAGAGCCTCTAATGAACTGTAGACGATTCATTTCAACTCAAATTAAGCGTTGCACTTACGAGTTGAATTCACCGTTACATTTCTTCTATATATTCAATAAAGAACCTCTGAAAAATTCAGCACTGCTACAGCTGAACGAAAACTCGGTATTACATAAAACTTTGCTACACTGATTTTGTCGTAACAAATACTATGACTTAACTAAAAGGAATACCGAATGAGTAATTCAAAAGATGTAGTGGTGTTAGTTGGCAGCCTGCGTAAAGACTCGCTTAACCGTAAAATCGCCAAAGCGCTAATGAAGCTAGCACCAGCTGAGCTTACATTAGAAATTGTTGAAATAGGCGACTTACCTTTTTATAACGAAGATCTTGATGTCGGCGCACCACCTTCTACTTGGGTAAACTTTCGTGAACGTGTAGCACGTGCTGATGCCGTTTTATTTGTTACCCCCGAATATAATCGCAGTGTTCCTGCAGTATTAAAAAACGCACTGGACGTAGGTTCACGCCCTTATGGAAAAAGTGCTTGGGATGCTAAGCCTGGTGCAGTGGTCAGTGTATCGCCTGGTGCTTTAGCCGCCTTTGGTGCAAACCATCATTTACGCCAATCGTTGGTATTTTTAAATGTTTTCGCTATGCAACAACCTGAAGCCTATATTGGCGGTGCGGGTGACTTATTTAATGATAAGGGTGAGCTTGATAACGAAAGATCAGAAAAATTCTTGAAAAGCTTTATAGAGTCATTTGCAGCATGGGTAGCGAACTTTAACTAACAAGCCGCATAAAACAACTGAATGATATAAAACGCCATGCCCATTTGTTATGAGCATGGCTATTTGTAAAGTCTGTTTAAGTTGAGTGAAACTTCTTATTAAATCAGTTTTTGCTCACGCGCCATTGCCATAGCTGCTTGTGGGCCTGCCCATAGCGACAGCAGAATAATGACTGAAACTGGAATAGCAGTAATCACTATAAATTGCTGCAACACATTGACTTGCCCTTCGCCCATATACAGCAAGATTCCCGCCATAGTTGCCATGGCACCACCCCAGAAAGCACGAATCAGAAAATGCGGTTCATCATGTCCGGCGCCTACTACTGCAATGGAGTAACTCATAGAGTCGCCCGTGGTGGCCACAAAAATTGTAGTTAGCAATAAGATTGCAGCGGCCATCCATGCACCTCCTGGCAATGCCTGTGCCACGGTTAAAGTCGCAACGTCAAAAGAGAAGTTTTCTAAGGCTGCAGTCAGCTCCACCACACCGGTTAGTTGGTAGTAAATGCCCGATCCACCTAATAAAGTGAACCAGATGGTGGTAGCTATTGGTGCTAAGACAGCCACCGCAACAATCATCTGGCGAATGGTTCGCCCCCTTGAAATACGCGCTACAAAAATAGCCATTAAGGGTGCATAACCAATGAACCAAGCGAAGAAGACAGTCCACCACTTCATCCACCAAGTTGGTGCTGTTTCTGCGGTCATAGTCGCCATAGTGAAGAACGAAGTTAGGTATTCACCCATCGACTGAAAATATACATTAGTCAAAAACAATGTTGGGCCAAAGATATAAATTACTGCACCTATGGCCAGTGCCAGAAATACATTAAAGCGGCTCAGTATCTGAATGCCCTTATGAATGCCGCTCATAGCTGAGGCAATATAAACCGCCGCCAGTAACATCAATATACATAGCTGAGTGGTAAAACCATTAGTAATACCAAACAACACTTGCAGGCCGTAACTCATTTGTGTGGCGAGAAAGCCAATAGGGCCAACCGTTCCTGCAACAATGGCAATAACACATAAGGCGTCCACTACACTGCCAACCCAACTGGTAAGAATCCATTCACCAAACACCGGGTAAAGTAAGGTGCGTGGCTGCAGTGGTTTACCCTGATTATAATGCGCGTAAGCCAACACAATTGCAGTTAGCGAGCCTAATACAGCCCAAGCAAGGAACCCCCAATGCATGAAAGACTGTGCTAACGCCGGCGCGACTGCCGCAGCTGTACCGGCTTCGGTTTCAAATGCCGGTGGTGTCACTACTAGATGATAAATAGGCTCACCTGCTGCAAAGAACACACCGCCACCAGCCAGTAAGGTACACATGACCATCGACAACCAACGAAAGGTGGTTATTTCAGGGGCATCCAGGTTGCCTATTTTGGCTTGCCCCGCCCGCGACAATGCAATACCAATAGCAATAAAGAAGGTTGCCAGCAGTAACATTTGAAAGAACGTGCCCATATATTTGGCCGTCCAAGTAAAGCCAGCACCGATCAATGCAGTCAGCCAAGCGGTATCGTAAATAGATAGGCCAACGAAAAGCGCAATAAAGCCCATGGTTAGGGTCAAAACTATTGGATCACCGAAGCGATAAAAGGTGGCTTTTACAGAAGAATTGGGTAAAGCGGGGTGGGTAGCACTAGCAGAATGCGTCATTAGGTCCAACGTGTTTTTAATAAACGACCAATGATACGGTCAAGATCCTTTTTTGCAAGAAAACTGCTTAGAACTCTATGTAATTATTTTAACCCCTGTAACCAAGTATTGGCTTTTAAGTAGCTGTCATTGGCTAGCGATTAATCGATTTTTCATAACAGCTCTAATGGATCAAGCTAGCTCTGATTTAATATTGAGAATATTGTTGAGCGAGTTGCTAAGCCGGTAGCTTACTTGATTTAGTACCTTGAGCTGGTGTTAACTAAGTAATCAATAAAAGAACTAACTGGAGTTAATTATGGCTGGCGGTTGGACTAAAGATGGGGCAGTTCAAGATCAAATCGATGCCACTGTCGAAGATGCTGTCAATCAGGCAAGAAGTAATATTCCTAGCGGTGAGAGTGCCGAGTTTTGCGAAGAGTGCGACGCTGCCATTCCAGAAGCCAGACGCAAAGCCGTACCTGGGGTGCAGCTTTGCGTCACTTGCCAATCTAAAGTTGAAAGTGAAACCGTAGTTACTGGCGGCATTAATCGTCGTGGCAGTAAAGACAGCCAGTTAAGATAATCACCTTCCTTTATTAAATCGCCACCTGTGTAAGCGTAACTTTAAGCGCAGCCTAGCTGTTTTCAATCATCTTTTGTTTCATGGCATGCAAGGTATCGCGCAAGCGCCCTGCTTCTTCAAACTGCAACTCGCGGGCGGCTTTGAACATTTCGTCTTCCACTTTAGAAATTTGCTTACCGAGCTCTTTGCTGCTCATGTTATGCCAGCTTTGTTCTTGATACTCGGCTTTGCCGGTAGCGACTTTTCTATTGTGTTTACGGTCGTGCTTACTCTTTCTACCCGGTGCCGGTGCGGCTTCGAGTATGTCTTCGACCGAACGGGTAATCCCCAATGGGGTTATGCCGTGTTTTTCGTTAAACTCGACTTGCTTCTCACGACGACGGTCGGTTTCATCGATGGCACGCTGCATGGAATCGGTAATGCGGTCGGCATAAAGAATGGCTTTACCATTGATATTACGGGCAGCGCGGCCAATGGTCTGAATCAACGCACGGTCACTACGCAGGAAGCCTTCTTTGTCGGCATCGAATATGGCCACTAAAGAGACTTCTGGAATGTCTAAGCCTTCACGCAGTAAGTTAATGCCCACTAGCACGTCAAACTCGCCTAGGCGTAAGCTGCGGATGATTTCCACACGTTCAACGGTATCAATATCTGAGTGTAAATAGCGCACTCGTATCTGTTGCTCTTGTAAAAAGTCGGTTAAGTCTTCAGCCATACGCTTGGTAAGCACGGTAATAAGTATGCGCTCACCCACAGCGGTGCGCTTATTAAGCTCGTGGATAACATCATCCACCTGCCCTGTCGCGGGTCGAATTTCTATCTCAGGGTCAATTAAGCCGGTCGGTCTCACCACCTGCTCGACCACAGCGTCTTGGTGTTCTTGCTCGTACTTACCCGGTGTGGCAGATACATAAATGGCTTGCGGCACTATCGCTTCCCACTCTTCAAATCGCATGGGGCGGTTATCTAAGGCAGAAGGCAGACGAAAGCCAAACTGCACAAGGTTTTCTTTACGCGAACGGTCGCCACGGTACATACCACCAATTTGCGGAATGGTAACGTGTGACTCGTCCACAAAAACAATGGCGTCTTTAGGGATATAGTCGAACAAAGTCGGTGGTGCATCGCCCGGGTTACGTCCAGAAAGATAGCGTGAATAGTTTTCAATACCCGAGCAATAACCCAGCTCGCGCATCATTTCCAAATCGTAATTGGTGCGCTGCTCTAAACGCTGCGCTTCTACCAGTAAGTTATGGTCACGGTAGTATTGTAGGCGCTCGGCCAGCTCGACTTTAATTTCTTCAATGGCATCTAAAATACGTTGACGCGGGGTAGCGTAGTGCGTTTTCGGATAAACAGTCACACGCGCTAAGCGGTTGTATATTTCACCCGTGAGTGGGTCAAAGGTGCTGATTTGTTCAATTTCATCATCGAATAGCTCAATGCGTATGGCTTCATCATCACTTTCTGCAGGAAAGATATCGATAACGTCACCGCGCACTCTATAAGTACCACGGTGAAAGTCCATATCGTTACGGGTATATTGCAGCTCGGCTAAGCGGTGCAAAATAGCACGCTGCTCTAACTTATCACCACGTACCATGTGCAGCATCATTTTCAGGTACTGGTTAGGGTCACCTAAACCATAAATGGCTGAAACCGTGGCCACTATCACTACATCGCGGCGTTCTAATAAGGCTTTGGTAGCTGACAAACGCATTTGTTCTATGTGTTCGTTTACCGAGGCATCTTTGTCAATAAAAGTGTCCGATGCAGCTACATAGGCTTCTGGCTGGTAATAGTCATAGTATGAAACAAAGTATTCAACGGCGTTGTTGGGGAAAAACTCTTTGAATTCACCATACAACTGGGCGGCTAAGGTCTTGTTATGTGCCATAATAATGGCCGGTCGCTGAGACTGGGCAATAACGTTCGCCATAGTAAATGTCTTACCAGAGCCGGTTACGCCCAGTAAAGTTTGGCTGCGTAAGCCTGCTTTTAATCCGTCCATTAGGCCTTTAATGGCTTGTGGTTGGTCACCTGCGGGTTGGTAGCGCGACGAAAGCTCAAAAGTCTTGCTCATGGTGTTTCCAGTTATGCTTTTAATTAGATACAATTGTACAGTTTTTTTATGGCCTCATGCTGTTTCGGAAGAACCTTTTCGATTTCTTCGTACTGCATAGGTAAAATGTGCACACATATATTCACATATATTGAGGATACCACCTTGGATCTACAACTGTCTGATCGCGTACAACAGATCAAGCCCTCCCCCACGCTTGTGGTTACTAACCGGGCTGCTGAATTAAAAGCAGCGGGCAAAGACATTATTGGCCTTGGCGCAGGCGAGCCAGATTTTGATACGCCTGAGCATATTAAACAGGCAGCTATTGAAGCCATTAACAACGGTTTCACCAAGTACACTGCTGTGGATGGTACCCCTGGCCTTAAGAAAGCCATTATTGAAAAGTTTAAGCGTGACAACAACCTAAACTACGAAGCCAACCAAATTTTGGTGTCGTGCGGTGGTAAGCAAAGCTTCTTTAATATGAGCTTGGCTTATATTAACGATGGCGACGAAGCGATTATTCCTGCCCCTTACTGGGTGTCTTACCCAGACATGGTTAAAATTGCAGGCGGCGTACCGGTTATTATTGAAACCGACGAAAGCACTCGTTTCAAAATTACTGCCGAACAGCTAGAAGCGGCCATTACCCCTAAAACTCGTTTAGTGGTATTAAACAGTCCGTCTAACCCTTCTGGTGTTGCTTATACCATTGAAGAGTTAAAAGCCTTAGGTGAAGTATTAAAGAAACACCCACAAATTTTAATCGCCACCGATGATATGTACGAATACATCTGGTGGGCAGACTTCCCATTCAGCAACATTGTCAATGCTTGCCCTGAGTTGTACGAACGCACTCTGGTACTTAATGGTGTTTCTAAAGCGTACAGCATGACCGGTTGGCGTATAGGCTATGCCGCAGGCCCCGCAAAAATTATTGCTGCCATGAAAAAAGTACAGTCGCAAAGTACTTCTAACCCCTCTTCTATCTCGCAGGTAGCAGCAGAGGCAGCGTTAAATGGTGGTCGAGAGTGTGTTGTGCCTATGGTTAACGCCTTTAAAGAACGTCATAACCATGTAGTAAAAGCCCTAAACGAAATTCCTGGCTTTACCTGTATTGCCGGCGACGGTGCTTTCTATGCTTACCCTAACGCTAAAGGCGCCATGGAAAAGCTAGGCATCACAGACGACGTTGAGTTTGCTGAAAAACTGCTTACCGAAGCAGGCGTAGCTTTAGTTCCTGGCTCTGCCTTTGGTACTCCTGGTTTTATGCGTATTTCTTATGCAACCAGCATGACCATGTTAGAAAGCTCGCTAGAACGCATTAAGAAGTTTTTAGGTTAAGTTCTTAAACCGAACCGAACTTTAGGCGGCAATTAAACGGACTTATTGATTCATTATCGAGGGCTTTATTTCTCGGTAATGAATTGAGCCGCCGTTATCCTTTAACTTCCCCCCACAAACCGTTAGAATACGCTCCTTTATTTTAGCCAGTCAGAAGCCATCATGACAGACAAAAAATCCTTAAGTTATAAAGACGCCGGTGTTGATATTGACGCAGGTAACGCCTTGGTTGAACGCATTAAAGTGGTCGCCAAAAAAACAAGTCGCCCTGGAGTCTTAGCCGGCTTAGGTGGTTTTGGTGCTCTATTTGAGCTTCCTCAAGGCTACCGTCAACCCGTATTGGTATCTGGTACCGACGGCGTAGGCACAAAATTACGTTTAGCTTTAGACCTAAACAGGCACGACACCATCGGTATCGATTTAGTCGCCATGTGCGCTAATGACTTAGTCGTTGCTGGTGCTGAACCCCTCTACTTCTTAGACTATTACGCTACCGGCAAACTAAACGTAGACGTTGCTGCTGCGGTTGTTACCGGCATTGGTGTAGGCTGTGAGCAAGCAGGAGTTGCCTTGGTTGGCGGTGAAACCGCTGAAATGCCAGGCATGTATTCTGGCGAAGACTACGATTTGGCTGGATTTTGTGTCGGTATCGTTGAAAAAGAAGACATCATTGATGGCAGTAAAGTAAAAGCAGGCGATAAACTCATTGCTTTAGCCTCTTCTGGCCCTCATTCAAATGGCTATTCTTTGGTTCGTAAAATTCTTGAAGTTTCTAAAGCAGACTTAAATACAGAATTAGACGGCACAACATTGGCCGATGCTTTAATGGCACCGACTCGTATGTACGTTAAACCAGCATTAAAGCTAATTAACGCGACTGAAGTGCATGCACTTTGCCATGTGACCGGTGGTGGCTTCCAAGAAAACATTCCACGCATTATGCCTGAAGACTGCAAAGCCATTATCGACACTAACTCTTGGCAGTGGCCAGCCGTGTTCGATTGGTTACAAGAAGCAGGTAACGTTGCTACTGCAGAAATGTTCCGTACCTTTAACTGTGGCGTCGGCATGATTGTTGTAGTTCCTGAAGAAAAAGTAAGCGCTGCCTTGGCTTTACTGAACTCAGAAGGCGAACAAGCTTGGTTACTTGGTGATATTACCAACCGCATTAGCGACGAAGCTCAGGTTGAATTTACGGGTAAGCGCGCTCTATGAATTTTGGTGATGTAAAACCAGAAACTAAACCGAATATTGTTATTTTGATCTCTGGCAGTGGTAGCAATATGGCTGCCATTGCTGACGCATTAAAAGCAGAAAAGGTTGAAGCAAATATTGCTGCTGTTATTAGCAATAAAGACGAAGTTGAAGGTTTACAAAAAGCAGCTGAGCGTGGCATTCATACAGAAGTGCTTAGCCATAAAAACTTTGCTAGCCGTGAAGCTTACGACATAGCGTTAATTGAATTGATTAACCGCTTCCAAGCAGACTTAATTGTTTTAGCTGGTTTTATGCGTGTGCTTTCACCCACTTTTGTGCAATATTTCTCTAACCGCATACTGAACATTCATCCTTCTTTGCTGCCCAAGTACACAGGTTTAGATACTCATCAGCGCGTGCTAGATGCTGGTGATGCTGAACACGGTGTCACTGTTCATTTTATTAATGAGCAATTGGATGATGGCCCGAATGTAATTCAAGCTGTGCTCGCTGTAGATCAAGACGATACAGTCATTAGCCTACAAGAAAAAGTGAGACAACAAGAGCACATCATTTACCCAATTGCGGTTAAGTGGTTTGTTGAAGGTCGATTAAAGTACAACGGCAAATGCGCCCTATTAGATGGTCAAGAGTTACCTAAAAACGGCTTACGTTTATAGCCCATGCTCTTGCCTCATGGCACAATGTGCACCTTTCATTTCTTTAACAAAGGAAGCGGCTTGTGCGCTTTATTAGCTTAATAATAATATCCAGCCTAAGCATGTTTGCCAATGCTGTTGTCGTTTCTGACTTATATCAAGTACAGGTAGAGGTTGTCGATCAATCTCAAAACAGTCGTACTGAGGCTTTAAATGAAGCCTTACAACAGGTGCTGGTTAAAGTTTCTGGTAACACCGCAACCTTGCTAAACGAAGCGATTCAAACAGAAACTCGCCTGCCTGAAAGCTATGTTCGTAGCTACAGCTACACCCACAACCCCATTAATAATCAGCTCGAACTAAAAGTACTTTTCGCACAAAATCTTATTGATGGCTTACTGCGTAAAACAGAAAATCCTATTTGGGGACGTAGTCGGCCGCTGGTGCTAGTGTGGCAAGGGGTTGAAGAAAACTTAAAGCGTTTTGTTATTAACTCTGAACAAAATGCTTGGCATTATGAATTTGAAAAAGCCATGAATGAACGTGGTATTCCAATTATCTGGCCAAGTTTAGACCTTGAAGACCAAATCGCATTACCCCTTGCCAATTTGTGGGGTTTATTTCGTGATGATATTAGCACTGCCTCCGAGCGTTATTTAACCGATGCTTATATGGCCGGACGTTTAACTCAAACAGCCGATGGCATGTGGCAGTACTCTGGTTTCTTTCGCAGCGTACAAGCGCCACTCATTTTAAATGCTCTTGATGAAAGCAAACAAGCAGTGTTACGCAGTGTTGCCAACCAAGTAGCCAACTTTCTAGCAGAGCATTATGCTGTTCAAAGTAACACTGAAAGCAGTGGTCAACTGCTTGATATAACTAATGTAAACAACTTTCAAGAATACCAAAACCTATTAAATTACTTACAAGCTCACAGCGTTATTAAAGAGGTTAAGGTACTGTTGATAAAACAGAATTTACTCAGCTTAGAGCTTATTCTCACGTCAAGCTGGGAACAGACTTGGAGTACCTTAGCACTTGATCATCGCTTATTGGCAACCGATCAACCACAAACATATCAGTGGCAGCCTTAAGTTTTATGTTTGAACAACTCACTCTAGCCGTTAGCCTGCGTGACGATGCACGTTTTGCTAATTTTTTTGCGGCCAACAACCAGCATATAATTCATGCGTTAAGACAACAGTTAGCAACCGACGGCGAGCCCTTTATTTATCTTTGGGGAACCCAAGGTGTCGGTTGTAGTCACTTATTACAAGCAGCTTGTCATTACGCTGATGGCCTAGGTTTCCAAAGCATCTATCTACCCTTAGATGAGATGGCTCAGTACGGCCCTGAAGTGCTTGAGGGCATGGACAACCTACCCTTAGTGGCTATTGACCAACTACAAGCCGTGATTGGCGACCCTGCTTGGGAAGAAGGTTTGTTTCACCTGTTCAACCGTATACGCAGTAAAAATAATAAGTTGCTGATTGCCGCAGATAACGCACCCGCAGGCTTGGGCGTTCAATTACCAGATTTTTCATCTCGTCTAAACTGGGGCGTTACCTACCAAGTACATGCCTTAGACGACGAAGGTAAAGTACAAGCCTTATTATTACGCGCTCATCGTCGAGGGCTAAATTTGAGTGAAGAAGTTGCCCGCTTTATCTTAAGAAGAGGCAGCCGCAACAATAACGAGCTTTTTCAATTACTGGATGATTTAGATAGAGTATCGTTAGCGGAACAAAGAAAACTGACCATTCCTTTTATAAAAACACAGCTGGGCTGGTAAGCACATAAAATTACAGGAGGTTGTATGCGGCTATTAATCATTTTAGGCGTTTTGTTTTCACTACCCATATTTGCAGAAGAGCCTGCACTTACTCCTTTTTCGGCTTCTTATAGTTCGACGTATAAGCTTGGCTGGTTCACCTTAAATATTGACGGTAAAAGAGAACTAAAGCAGCTTGAAAATAACGACTGGCAGATTACTTTTGACGCTTATACCAATGGCGCATCTATCAACGAGAAATCCATTTTTAGTTTACAAAAAAATCAACTTGTACCGGTTGAATACCATTACAAAACAGGCGGCTTATTAAACAAACAACCCCAAGATATCGAGTTTAATGCTGCTAAAAAACTGATAAAAGACACGAATAACAACACAACTTATAAAGATATTTGGCAAGAAAACATACAAGACAATCTCAGCTACATTGTTCAAGCTTCTTTAGACCTAAGCCAAGGAAAAAAAGAGCTGCAATACCCTATTTTAAAATCAGATTATGTAAAAATATATTCTTATAAGGTGGTGGGTGAAGAGGTTATTAACACCAAAATCGGTAAACTCAAAACTATTAAAATTGAGCGTATTGGTGACAAAAAAGACCGTACCATCAGTGCTTGGTTTTCCATAGATCACAGTTACCAGCTGGTACGTTTAAACGAAAGTAAAAACGGTAAAACAACCTATCAGATCGACATCAGCAAACTTGAAGAGATATTGCCCTAATTTGCGTGGCTGGGTACACTCCACGCTTGTCTTTTTAGTCCTATTTTTACAACTGGTAACTCACAGGTAACCCTATGCGTCTTAGTGATGGTGATATTGAAAAAAGAATCGCCGAACACAGCATTATTATTGAACCCGCCCCAGGCGAGAACTCCATCGCTGGCATTAGCGTCGACTTACGCTTAGACCACCGCTTTCGTGTGTTTAATAATAACAGCGTTACCCATTTAGACTTATCCGGAGATCGCTCACAGTTAGAACAGAGCATTAACCGTGTAATGAGCCAAGAGATCTGTATTGAAGAAGATGAAGCTTTCTTTATTCACCCAGGCGAGCTAGTCCTTGGCGCGACCTATGAATCTGTTAGCATTCCTGATGACTTAGTTGGCTGGCTAGAAGGTAGAAGCTCACTGGCTCGTTTAGGCTTAATGGTACACGTGACCGCCGGTAGAATTGACCCAGGCTGGGAAGGCCAAATTGTTCTAGAGTTCTACAACAACGGCAAACTTCCTTTGGCTTTACGCCCCGGCATGGCTATTTGCGCACTTTCATTTGAAATGCTTTCTAGCCCTGCACTACGCCCTTATAACAAGCGTACCGATGCTAAATACAAAGGTCAGCAAGGTGCCGTAGGATCAAGAATAGCAAAAGACACTCAACAGCCAAAAAACCAATAAAATTATACAAATCAAAAAGATAGCTGTTGACAGAGGGAAAAATCATCCCCATAATGCGCCACATCTTAATTGATGTTCCCCGATAGCTCAGTCGGTAGAGCAGTAGACTGTTAATCTATTGGTCACTGGTTCAAGTCCAGTTCGGGGAGCCATTTTTCTTTAAGACCCTTCTTGTTTTACCCACCTCAAGTTTTTATAATCGCACTTACTCTTAGTGGTTTTCCTGCGTAATTATTGTTTTCTATTTTGAACCGATTCGTCGTGCGGATGGCTGCAAAAAACCTGATTTACCGTATCTTGATTAATGAATATTTCTTCTGAATTGGCGGCTGGCTATTACTAACAGCCTTTACACAAGATGGATCAGCCATATCTACGATAATTACTGCGTCCAACTTTTAGGGTTCATATCACTACATGCAGGGTGACTTGTTCAAATCAGACAATCCGAAATTCTTTAAACATGTAATATCATCTCATACATAAAACTATCACCCACAAAAAAGCGGCCGCAGCCGCTTTTAATGTTTTCTAATTATGCGACTTAGCGCCACTGGTTAAACTTCACGCTTATTGTAGAGATAGCCAATTATAATAGCAGCGACTACCACCAACTGTGCACTGACTGTCTGCCAAGTCGGGAACATACCCAACAATTCAATATGTGGCGCTGGTGCGAGGCTTACAGCCACCCAACCGGCTTCTTGCAAGGCAGAGATGCCCTTACCTGCTAATACCACTGCTAGTACCGCTATTAAAGCCGAGCTGGCTGAAAAGAAAGTGGCAATAGGTAACTGACGACTGGTACGAATTAACACCCATGCAATCACTGCTAGTAAAGCTACCGCAGACAACATACCCGCTATGAACCATAAGCCTAAGCCATCGGTCCATAAAGCTGCATAGAACAATATGGTTTCAAACACTTCACGGTAAACAGATACAAACACCAGAATAAATAAGAACCAAGCTGACTTTTTGCTTAGAGCATTCGACATTTTTGCGCGAATATATTCCTGCCAACGATTGCCGACACTCTTTTGGTGCATCCATAAGCCAACACTAAGCAGCATGATCGACGCAAACAGCGCAGAAAAACCTTCGGTTAATTCACGGCTAGCACCACTAATGTCTATAAAGTAACGGGCAACAAACCAAGTTAATGCACCTGCAAATAACGCCATTATCCAACCTGCATGAACATAAGGCATAGATTCACGGCGTCCGGCTTTACTCAAGAAAGCCATCACTGCCACTACAATAAGTAATGCTTCTAAGCCTTCACGTAATAACACTGTGAATGCACCCAAGAAAACGGTAGTAGCGTCATAACTGTCGCCACCCATAATTTGCTGTGCCTGAGCTAACAGCAAATCAATTTCTTTAGCTTGAGCGGTAGCCTCATCAAACCCTATGCCTTTACTTAAACCTGTACGGTAGACACCCATAGCCAGTTCAATTTGTATGCGTAAGGCGCTGGATTTTGTATTTAAGACAGGCTCTACCGGCTCAACACCATCCAAGTAAGAAGATAAAGCTAAGGCAATAGCGTTTTTACTGTCACCTTCTTTATAAGCATTAACACTAGCTTTCAAACGGCCTCGCGCTAAGGCGATACCCGACAATGCTTCTTCTAACTCTTCTGGATTGGCGCGAAGAAAGCCAATTAATTGTTCTGCTTCTTGATCACCCATTACAGAAGTGAACTGCTCCACACGAGCACGAGACAGTTCAGCTAGATTACTGATTTGTGCACGCGCAAGGTCACTGACATCCCACAGTTCAGAGCCTGCTTCTAACTGATCCATATAAGCCATGACACCAGAAAAATAAGCCAATGCCCAACGCTCATCTTCTGTTAGTGTTTTCTCGTAGGCGACCATTGAGGTACCTTCTAGCCCATGCGTAATGGTTTGATATAAAGATAGCGGACTACGCTGATTTGCACGCTCCACATCATTAAATGCAATAGCCGGTGGATCTAATTCCGCCGACAATGGGCCATCGGCGGCACCATTAACACCATGACAAGCTGCACAATGCTGCTGGTATAACTGAGCGCCTAATTCTAAGCTCGGTGTATTTTGCGGTGCGGTCGGGATTGGGTATGCTTCTACTAAGGTATCAGCTATTTGGTGAGCCTTTTTATTCACCTCTACAACGCTGGCTTTAGCTTCTACTAATAACTGTAAAGCCTTGGCTTCTTGAACTAGGTCAGCCTTTATTTCATGTTCAGGTAAAACGGTAAAATAATTAGAAATGGTGTTAGAGAACTCTCTCATTTCCGCATATTCAAATTCGTCAATGACTTCGCCATCCTTAACTGCAGCCGCGTAATCCGTCGCTAAGTAATCCAGCATTTGCCAAGCTTGCGGCACAACGTCGGCGGCATTTTGTAAATGATCTTCTTCTGCTTGGCTCTGGAACGACAATACGCTGAATAATAAAAGCGTAGTTAGGTATGAAAAAAGGCGTGTTAACTTCATAAACGTAATACCCACACTGTATTTAGGCTGTTTTGAAAAGCTGCAACATATCACAGATGTAAATAGGTGTCATTATCATTATGGTTACGTTTATTAGAAAATAAGTGCATACTTATAGTTGTGTATAGTCATGAAATTAGTCATTCGTATAATAAGGTATCTACGGTTAGCTTTTAATGCGATGTAGGAGACCCCTGTGTTTACAAAAAACAAACTTCGCTCTTTATTTGTAGTTTTAACATTCGTTTTATCTTTTTTCAGCCTTACTTCACAGGCAGAATTCCCGGTCGAAAAAATTACTGTCGCAGGCCCACCAGCCGGTGTCTCTAACGCTCTTATTCATTTAGCGAATACCGATGCACTAAAGGACATAACAAAAGAAGTTGAGTTTGTTCTCTGGAAGAACCCCGATCAATTACGTGCATTGGTTCTGCAAGGTAAAGTAGATTTTATAGCCTTACCCACCAATGTTGGCGCCAATCTTTACAATAAAGGTGTCGACCTTAAACTTCTAAACGTATCGCAATGGGGTGTTTTATGGATGATCTCGCGCGATAAAACCAAAACGACGCTGGCTGATTTCAAAGGCGAAGATATTGCCATTCCGTTTCGTGCCGACATGCCTGATATCGTATTCACCCATTTAGCCCAAAAACAAGGACTGAACCCTAAGAAAGATTTTAAATTACACTATACGGCCAGCCCCTTAGACGCTATGCAGATGCTGATTATGCGTAAAATTGATCATGCATTATTAGCCGAGCCTGCACTGTCGATGGCCTTACGTAAAACTCAATCTTTTCCTCTTTCCGTTGTTGCACCAGAACTGTACCGCAGTGTGGATTTACAAAAAGAATGGGGGCGTTTAATGCACTCTGAGGCGCGTATTCCGCAAGCCGGTATTGCTGCTTTAAATACAAAAGAGCGCAGCGCAGCTTTTATTAATCGCTTTGAGCAGGCTTACGCTGAAGCTAACTTGTGGTGCCAAAATAATGCTATTGAATGTGGTAAAGAAGTAGCTGCCGCCATCCCTCTGTTAAATGCTGAAGCAGTAACAGACTCTATCAATGTTCAAAGTTTTTATTACACCAATGCTAATACGGCCAAGCCTGAACTTGCAGCGTTCTATCAAGTATTATTAGACGGTCAAGCCGCCAGTATCGGTGGCAAGCTACCTGACGAAAACTTTTATTGGAACATAGCTAACTAATAATGAACTTTCTGCAAAAGGCAGTTGCTGCCACCCTTAATTACTTATGGAGTGGCTGGGGCGCATTAGCCAGTCTCTTATTATTTTGTACCGCTTGGGAATTGGCTGGCCAATATTACGGCAGCTTAATTTTACCGGGGCCTTTAAACAGCTTTGAACAGTTACTGAGTTTACTGGCAACCGAAGAAGCTGTTACCGATCTAATCATCTCTGCCAAACGTACTTTCATTGGCCTTGGTCTAGCGGTTTTCTTTGGCAGTGTCTTAGGCATGCTGGCTGGGTTTTCTTTAACCTCAGCAATGCTATCACGCCCATTAATCACGTTGTTATTGGGTATGCCACCTATCGCTTGGTTGGTGTTAGCCATGCTATGGTTTGGCTTGAGTGATGCCACCCCTATTTTCACAGTATTTGTTGCCTGCTTACCCATTGTTTTTGCCGGAGCCATGCAAGGCACATTAACCTTAGACAACCACTTACATGCCGTCGCCAAAGTGTTTCATTTACCTTGGCATATGCGCTTAACCGATGTTTATTTACCGCATATTGTTTCTTATTTATTTCCCGCTTGGGTAGTGGCTTTAGGAACTTCTTGGAAAGTCGTGGTAATGGCCGAGCTGTTAAGCACCTCAGACGGTGTCGGCGCGGCTTTGGCTGTTTCACGCGCGCAGTTAGATACTGCAACTACCCTCGCATGGGTCATTGCGGTGTTAGTGGCATTACTTGCCAGTGAATATTTATTTTTAGAACCCATTAAGCGCCATGTAGAACGCTGGCGACAAGAGAGTATTTGATGGCGATTGTCAGCGTAAACAACCTAAGCCACAAATACGGTTTAGACGAAGTATTGGTCGATATAAACCTGTCGGTTATACAAGGGGAGACGGTCACCATTGTTGGACCTTCTGGCTGCGGTAAAAGCACTCTTTTACAATGCATTGCAGGCTTATTAAACCCCAGCGAAGGCACAATTAAGCGCACCCACCAAACCTTATCTTATGTCTTTCAAGATCCTAGATTGCTGCCTTGGAAAACGAGCCTAGACAACCTTAGCCTCGGCCTGAAAGCACTCAAAGTAAGTAAAAGTGAACGTAACGCTAAAGCCACTCAGATGGCTAACTCATTAGGCTTAGATGCTGATGACTTAGAAAAGTATTCGCATGAGCTGTCTGGTGGCATGCAAAGCCGTGTCGCGCTAGGACGAGCACTCTTATTAAAGCCCGACTTACTGCTATTAGATGAGCCCTTCTCTGCATTGGATATTGGCTTAAAACTGGAGCTTTATCAGATTTTACGCCGCCACATTGCCGATCTAAACTGCAGCGTTATTATGATTACCCACGACCTAATGGAAGCGGTGCGGCTGGCTGACCGCATTATTATGATGGCGCCAGAACCGGGGCGAATTTTAGCCGAGTTCAGCCTAGACCAAGAGTATTCTCAACGTAATGATTTGTGGATCTACCATACCAGCGCCAAGCTGATGCAAGAACCGAGTGTTCGTCTAGGCTTTGGTTTACCCGACTTAGTAGAGGTGCCTCAGCATGAAGCTTAAAGACAAGCTAATACAGGCGCCGATATTTCTGTGTGGCTTTCGCCCCTTTTTCGTTTTAACGGCCAGTACCTCTATTATCTTTATGGCACTCTGGCTAATCAGCTTACAGGGCAGTTTAGGCAACTTAAATATGCCTGGTGGCTGGCTGATGTGGCACGCGCATGAATTAATTTTTGGTGTTTTTTCAGCGGCGACAGCAGGCTTTGCCTTAACCTCTATTGCAGAATTTACCAGCACCACCCCCATTCAACGCAAGCCATTATTTTACTTAGCTGTCATCTGGTTATTAGCACGACTTTTTTATGTGCTAGCGCCTTGGTTAAGCGTTTGGCCGGCACTTATATTGAATTTAATCTTTTGGGCGGGGGTTTTATATCAAATCGTGCCCGTTAGCTGGCAACAACGCCCTGTACGTAAACATATAAGTTTTGGTTTTATTATCGCAGCGTTAATGTTGTTAGAAGTTGGCTTTTTCATATCGCTTAACAACCATGGTAACGCACAGAGCTGGTTATACGCAGCCATTCATTTGTATATGATGCTGATTATTGTTGCCGCCAGCCGCGTCTCTATGAGCGTGGTCAATAAGCGCGTTGAAGCAGATAAGCACCCCGATCAACCCAAGCCTGAAACCTTATATTTAGCGCGTCCACCGCGTCGTTATTTTGCCATCAGCATTATTTCTTTGTGCGCGTTAAGCGAATTCTTTCTAGGTGCCAACCCTGCCACCGGCTGGCTGGCTTTAGCAGCAATGGCCGCTGTCTTTAGCATGCTTAATGATTGGCATATCGGCCGTCAGTTACTGGATCGTTTTTCTTTAATGCTGTACGCCAGCTATTGGCTGATTGCTTTGGGTTATGGCTTATTAGGCGCATCTTACTTAGGGGTAGAAGTTCTGCCCTCAGCAGGTCGCCACTTGCTCACCGCCGGCGCCATGACTTTATCTACCTTTGCCATTATGAGTATTGTTTCACGTATTCATTCTGGGCTCTGGCTGGACCGTCGGTGGTGGTTGCCATTAGCTGCCGTTATCTTTATTGCTGCCGCTCTTGTGCGGGCTTATGCCGGATTTTATAGCGCATTCACCAACCTCAACAGCTGGTTACTGATTGCCGGTGGTTTATGGATGTTTGGTTATATATTGTATGCACTGCACTTATTTAAAGTGCTATGCAGCGATAGAAAGGATGGTAAAGAGGGCTGTGCCGGACCAGAGCCAGAGTCGAGCTTTTAATATTGAAGTGTGCAGCAGTGGGATGTTTTACTTCTTGCGGCGCTGGGCAAAAAATTGCGACATTAGCGAAGAACATTCTGTGGCTAACACGCCGCCTTCTGTCTGCAGCTTATGGTTGTAGAATGGTTGCTCGGCCAGCTGTAAGGCACTCACTATTGCGCCTGCTTTAGGCCCAAAGACAACACGCTGGACTCGGCTGTGAATAAGTAAGCCTGTACACATAGTGCAGGGTTCAACGGTAACGTATAAACAACTGTTAATTAAGCGATAGTTTTCTATGTTTGTGGCTGCATGGCGAATAGCGACTACTTCTGCATGGGCGCTGGGGTCTAGGCTTTTTATTGGCTGATTAAACCCCTGCCCTATTACTTTGCCGTCTTGTACGACTATGGCACCAACTGGCACTTCATCTAGCTCATAAGCACGCTGCGCCATTTGTAAGGCTAACTGCATGCCATGAATGTCTGAGGTAACTTCAGTGCCAAACAAGTCGTTGGTTGGCATCGGTTAGCCGCCTGCTTTTTTAACAGTAAAGCCGCGCTTGGTTAGCTCAGCCAATAACAGGTCTCGCTGGTCGCCTTGAATTTCAATAACACCGTCTTTTAAAGAACCACCAACGCCACACTTTTGTTTAAGTTCTTTGGCCAGTGTTTTTAATTCAGAACCCAGTAAAGGCACACCCGTTATCAGCGTTACTACTTTGCCGCCTCGGCCTTTGCTTTCACGTAACAAACGGACAATGCCGTCACCGTCGGGCAGTGTTTCTTGGTTACAAATACAGTTTTCGACAGGCTGTCGACATTCAGGACAAGTTTTACCAAACTCGGTGGAGTACACTAAACCACCTTGGTTTTTCTTAGCCATAAAACACCCTTTAATTATCGATTAAGCTTTGATTACTCTGTAAACCCATTCGGGTTTTGGCTCTGCCAACGCCAGGTATCTTCCATCATTTGCTGAAGCCCTAACTTAGCTTGCCAATTCAGCTGTTGTTTGGCTTTGTCTGGCTGAGCGTAGCATTGGGCAATATCGCCGGCACGACGTGGAGAGATTTTGTAAGGTACTTTTTGTGCACTGGCTTGTTCAAAGGCAGTAATCATTTGCAGTACAGAGTAGCCCTGCCCCGTACCCAAGTTCCAAGTATGCACACCTTGTTCTTTTGCTAAGTATTGCAACGCTGCAACGTGGCCTTGAGCTAAATCCACCACATGAATGTAGTCACGCACGCCAGTGCCGTCGACGGTGTCGTAGTCATCACCAAATACCGACAGTTCTTTAAGCTTACCGACTGCCACTTGGGCAATGTAGGGCAGCAAGTTATTAGGAATACCGTTGGGGTCTTCGCCAATGGTACCGCTGGCATGTGCGCCTACCGGGTTAAAGTAACGCAAAATAGCAATGCGCCAGTTGGAATCACTGACGGCTAGGTCACGCAATATATCTTCTACCATTAACTTAGAACGGCCGTAAGGGTTGGTCGGGCGACCCACTGGGCATTCTTCGCTAATTGGCATTTGCTCGGGCTCACCATAAACAGTAGCGCTGGAGCTGAACACAAACTGATACACGCCAGCATTAGCCATGGCTTGTAGCAACACTTGGCTGCCGTAGACATTATTATCGTAGTATTTAAGCGGTAACTCGACACTTTCGCCCACGGCTTTTAAGCCAGCAAAGTGAATCACCGCTGTAATGTTGTGCTCGCCGAATATGCGCTCTAATAAAGCAGCATCGCGCACGTCACCTTCAATAAAGCGAATCTTTTTGCCGGTAATGGCTTCAACACGCTGCAATGATATTTGGCTAGAATTACACAAATTATCCAGCACTATAGGTTCTAAACCTGCGCTGATTAATTCAACCAGTGTGTGTGAGCCAATATAACCAGCGCCGCCGGTGACTAGGATGTTTGTCATGTTAATTTCTCACTAATCTTTGACGACAGTCTTTAGCCAAGCACTGAAAGCTGCGCCTTCTTTGTCATGGCGCATGGCGTGTTCGACAAAGGCCTGCATATAGCCTAGTTTGCTGCCGCAGTCATGCGACTTACCGGTCATGTAGAAAGCATTCACAGGCTGCTGCTGCATAAGCGTAAAAATACCATCGGTTAGCTGAATCTCGTCACCAGCACCTGGGGCTGTGTGTGCAAGAATATCCATAATTTCTGGCGGGAAGACGTAACGACCGACTACAGACAGGTTACTTGGTGCTTCGCTTGGCTCTGGTTTTTCAACAATACCGGCTAACAAGCAGCTTTCACCGGGTTTTAAATCAACACCACCAAGGTCAACAATACCGTATTGGTCAACGCTTTCTTGGGGAACGGGTTCTACTAAAATTTGACTGGTACCGGTTTTTTTAAACTCACGTACCATGGCGGCCAGGTTGTCTTTCTTTAAGTCACTGGCGGCATCGTCAATGAGTACGTCGGGCAAAATTACGGCAAAAGGTTCATTACCAATCAATGTTTTCGCACAAAGTACGGCATGGCCTAAGCCTTTCGCCTGACCTTGGCGTATTTGCATGATAGTGACCCCTTTGGGTGTAATTGAGCGTACTTCTTCTAACAATTGACGCTTCACTCGTTTTTCCAAGGTGCTTTCTAATTCAAACGAGGTATCGAAGTGGTTTTCAATGGCGTTTTTAGAAGAGTGAGTGACTAATATGATGTCTTTAATACCGGCTGCAGCGCACTCATTCACCACATATTGAATTAAAGGTTTGTCGGCCAAGGTAAGCATTTCTTTAGGAATGGCTTTACTGGCGGGTAACATACGAGTACCTAGACCTGCTACTGGAATAATTGCTTTCATATTCTTCTGCTTTATAAATTTAAATTTTAGATTAAGTGTATTGATAGTTATGTTAATACTTTTGTAATTCAGTCAGCTCTACTATCAGTTCGTTTTGTTGGCCCAGCAGAGTTAATAAAACAACGGCGCGCTCGGTGCCCTTATATTCTTTAAACAAGGCTTGGTAATGCCTAAAAGGGCCTTCTTTTAATTCTACTTTCTGCCCTGTTTTGAACTGCGGCAAATTATCGCCCGCTGTCGTGCGCAAGCGCAAATCTTCAATTAAACGACTATCAATGGTGACAGGATTTCCGCCAAAACTCAGTAGCTTATTAACACCAAAAGTAGAGCGCACTTTAGCAAATAAAGGACTGTCATTATCTAGGCGTAGGAATAAGTAATTAGGAAACAATGGCTCACTTTTTAAGGTACGCTTTCCCTGTTTAATGACTTCCGTTTGCAGCATGGGCAAAAACACTTCACCACCTTGATTCTCAAGATTGTCATGAGCTCGAGCTTCCTGCCTAGGCTTTGTTACAACTATATACCACATGTGCTCATTCTTTTTCAGTAGTGAAGGCAGAAAGCTCTTCTGCCTTTTTAGTTCTTGTGTCGCTCTTTTACAGCTCTTTTATAATATCGGCACAGGCCAAAGCTGGGTCTGCAGCCTGAGTAATTGGCCGACCAATGACCATATAATGTACGCCAGCGGCTTTTGCTTGAGCAGGTGTCAGCACACGGCGTTGATCGCCCTGCTCTGATCCGGCGGGGCGAATGCCTGGGGTGACAGTTAAGAAATCTTTACCGCAAACATTATTGATTAGCTCAACTTCTTTAGCCGAACAGACCACACCATCCAAACCACTACTTTGCGTTAACTTAGCCAAACGCTCTACTTGCTCAATTGGGCTGACATTTAAACCCAATTCGGCAAGATCAGACTGCTCCATCGACGTTAAAACCGTAACACCAATCAACAACGGCTGATGATTGGCTTTGTCGATCTCATTACGCGCTGCTTCCATCATACGACGGCCGCCGCTGGCATGAACGTTGACCATCCACACACCCAAGCCTGCTGCTGCGGCACAAGCCTTAGCACAGGTATTAGGAATATCGTGGAATTTCAAATCTAAGAAAACTTCAAAACCCAGCTTATGCAATGCTTCCACTACTTGTGGGCCGGCACTGGTGAAAAGCTCTTTACCTACCTTCACTCGACATTGTGCAGGGTTAAGTTGCTTGGCCATGGCCAAAGCTTCAGCTTGAGTGGGGTAATCGAGGGCAACAACAATAGGCGAGCTAACGGACATAATGAATCTGCTATAAATTTAATTTAGAACGGTTAGTTTGCGGTACAAACGCGCTGATGCTCGACCAGCTCTTACAGTTTGGACAACGCCAGTGGAAGTGTTCTGTTCTGAGCCCGCATTTTTTGCATTGAAACTTAGGCTCATGATCGACAATTTCGTGGAGAATATCATAAAGGGCTTTGAGCTGTAATGAATCTAACTGCAATTCATGTTTTACCACCAGCTCTGCAAACAACTCAAAACCGGGTGTTGAAGGCTGCTTTGCTAGCTCGTCTAATAAATAATTAACGGCATAATGTGGGCTTTGCTGTTCACTTAGCCTCTGACTATAAAGGCTCAATACGGGGATATAGCGGCTGCTTTGCCATTGGGTGCTTAACGTGTTCATCAAGCCTTTTTCGTCTTGCACTTGCAAATAACTGTCATAAAGAGCATCTAAAACACTGAATATCGCTTTTGGGTTAATATCCAACGCACGGATATAGCAACGAATAGCTTCATTCGGCTCACCTTGGCCGTATGCCAAGTCCCCTTGCACTACATAAGCACGAGCACAATGATTATCTATCTTTAGTGCTCTACGACAAAACTGATGAGCTTCTAGATAGTGTCTCTGATTAACTGCACGTTCGGCTAATTCGCAGATAGCATGTGAAACTCTTTTCGATAAACGAGGGAAACGCTGTAACTTATATTGAGCATGCAAATCGACAATTTTCTGCCATTCGCTTTCTTCTTCGTACAACTCTATTAGATGCTTAGCAATTTCTTCAAAGTTATCACTTTTTAAAATCAACAGTTCAATCAATAAACGTTCAGCACGATCGAGTAAACCGGCTACTAGGTAGTCCAGTGCTAATTCAAGTTTTAATGTACTGAGGATGTCTCGCGGGATATCTTTACGGGCAAATAGAGTTTGATGCAGATGAATAGCACGCTCTGTTTCACCTTTATTTCGTAATGCTTTACCAAGTTTCAATAATAGGTCTAAGGCATCTTCATCTAAGTTTTCTACATCCAATAAACGGCTTAAGGATGCATCGCTGTTGCTGGCAAGAATGTACTCAATGCTAGGTATAAAGTCTGGGTGGCTTTTTGAACCTGATTGCTGGGAATAACGGTAGCCCATGGCCCAACCCACGGCGACACCGGTTAATAACAACCCATACAGCAATACGGTGTCTAACATATAAACTCTACTGCTTAGACTTATTTATTGGAAAGCTCTTTTTTTAACCGACGAATAGTTAGCTTTTGCTTTGCGTACATTATCATATTACTGCTGAAGCCTAATATAGCCCCAATGACTAACACCGCACCCAACCAAAGTGATACAGGCAATTCAACCGGATCAATAAAAAACAGCTCTAAGGCTAAAGGCTGATTATTTTTTGAGGCAAAAGCTACCGTGTATACAATCAACACAATAAAAAAAAGAATACTTAAGCCGGTTTTTAATTTTTTCATTATTTAGTATCCGGTTAATGAGTTTCAAGACTGTCGTTTACCTGCTCACGTAAGTCTTTACCAGGTTTAAAATGAGGAACAAACTTGCCCTTTAGATCGACACTTTCACCCGTCTTAGGATTACGGCCTTGTCGCGGTGCGCGATAATGCAAAGTAAAGCTGCCGAAGCCACGTATTTCTATACGCTCACCAGCAGAAAGACTTTGAGACATTTGATCCAGCAGGGTCTTAACTGCCAACTCAACATCTTTAGGGGTTAGTTGCGGTTGTCGGCTAACGATACGTTCAATTAGCTCTGACTTTGTCATAGCAATATCCTCCTTGTGAAACCACTAATATTTGTAACCAAATCATGCAGTTAGCTAGTAGCTTTTGCAAGTTATTTTAAAGTACTTAGTAAAACAATGAAATCATACTAAAAAAGGAACTTTTGAATGCTGCTATGAGCGCGTATATCATTGATTTAGCCATATTCTCCACATGCAGGTCATTAAAACTTCCTGTACAATACGTCTCATTTTATTCAATGCCGTTCGGCCTATTACTCATTTTTTGGAGAAATCCATGTCTGATATTAAAAAAGTTGTTTTAGCTTATTCTGGTGGCTTAGACACTTCCGTTATTGTGAAATGGTTGCAAGACAATTACCAATGTGAAGTAGTTACCTTCACTGCAGACTTAGGCCAAGGCGAAGAAGTAGCTCCTGCTCGCAGTAAGGCCGAAGCCATGGGCGTTAAAGAAATTTACATTGAAGATTTGCGCGAAGAATTTGTCCGCGACTTTGTATTCCCAATGTTCCGCGCCAACACCATTTACGAAGGTGAGTACTTATTAGGTACTTCTATTGCACGCCCACTAATTGCTAAGCGTTTAATTGAAATTGCTAACGAAACCGGCGCTGATGCTATTTGTCACGGCGCAACCGGTAAAGGTAATGACCAAGTACGTTTTGAATTAGGTGCATACGCACTTAAGCCTGGCGTAAAAGTAATTGCTCCATGGCGTGAGTGGGACTTAACGTCTCGTGAAACACTAATGGACTACGCTGAGAAAGCCGGCATCCCAATCGACTTCAACAAAGGCGGCAAAAAGTCTCCTTATTCGATGGACGCCAACCTTTTACATATTTCCTATGAAGGTGGTGTTCTAGAAGGCACTTGGGAAGAACATGAAGAAGATATGTGGCGCTGGTCAGTGAGCCCTGAAAACGCTCCAGACACCCCCACTTACCTTGAACTGACTTACGACAAAGGCGACATAGTTGCTATTGATGGCAAAGCCATGAGCCCTGCCACTGTTTTAGAATACTTAAACAAAGTAGCCGGTGAAAACGGTATTGGTCGTTTAGACATCGTTGAAAACCGCTACGTTGGTATGAAAGCTCGCGGTTGTTATGAAACTCCCGGTGGCACCGTGATGCTAAAAGCTCACCGCGCAATTGAGTCCATTACTTTAGACCGTGAAGTTGCCCACTTAAAAGATGAATTAATGCCACGTTACGCCAGCATGATCTACAACGGTTACTGGTGGAGCCCTGAGCGTAAAATGCTACAAACTATGATCGATGCTTCGCAAGAAGACGTGAATGGTGTTGTCCGTTTGAAGCTGTACAAAGGCAACGTTATGGTTGTTGGTCGTAAGTCTGAGAATACTTTGGTTGATACCAAGATTTCTACTTTCGAAGACGACGAAGGTGCGTACAATCAAAAAGATGCAGAAGGCTTTATTAAGCTAAATGCACTGCGTTTACGTATTGCTGCCAGCAAAGGCCGTAAGTTACTGGATTAGTAGCTTGGTTTTGTGATTGATATTAAGGCGACTTCGGTCGCCTTTTTTGTGGTCTATCTCTATCGCCGCCTTATAGCGGCTAAGGCCAAAAACTTCAAAACCGTGGGGCAAGCCCCTACCCCCCAATGTAAAGGGACGCATCCCTTTACGAATCCCTCTGGCACGTAGCCACGCTGATCCTTGTCGATTGCAGCCATTTTTAGCACACGCATTTAATTGCGCAGTCCCTGCACGTAAATGCTTGGCCGTTCCATACGGCCATTACTAATGGCTCTATCGCCAGCGGGCGTGGCTAAATGTGCCGGTTGCTCAGACTGCCAAGCAACGCATTGATTGTTATACGTTGCGTCTGAACTGGTATGCATGAGTTTCACGCACAGCAGATCGGAAACAATCATGACGTATAAAGCCTAGAATTTCAGCCTAAACAACCGCGCCTTAGAACACGCCGAAATGAAATATTTTGGTAGGGCTGCACGGTGGGAGCCGTGCAAGCGCATACGTGCGGGCCGGTTTTCGTTCCATACGAAACCGGCATTCACCCCGTCCTGGGGATCATGCACGATTATGCGCGATGGCCGTAAGCAAAATATTTTCTCCTTAATATGGGTGCAGGGCGACAGCCCGCGAAATGACCAACGGGAATCAATATACGTGGTTTTAGCCGCGCATAGCCGTCACGCAAGTGACACCAATTTTCCAATAAAAAAGGCGACCGAAGTCGCCTTAGTTTCAAATCAACAAGTTCTGTTAAAGCTGTTTATTAATCATCACTTCAATAACACCTTCATGGTCATTAGCCACAGGGCTAACCTCACCCTGCCAATCACCTTTGCGGGCTGAAGGTTCACCAGAAATACTAATGGTTGCACGAACTTTAACCTGCTTGTAATCCGATAAGCTCATACCCGGCATCATTGCCTGAGCATCACTTAATGTCACTTGCATAGGAAGGTCACCAAGAAGTAGGCGCTGGGCGGCTAACGGCATGGGTGGGCCTTCAACTGCGGTAGCGGCAACAAACACTATGGTGTCTGCTGGTAAGCCTTGTTTGGCTTGGTCACTAACATCTACTAAAACCGTTATTGCAGTACGTTCAAAGAAACTGAGGTCAGCTTGTTCGCCCAGTGCTTCAAGCTCACTGGCAGCACGACGAATACCTTGTTCTAATATTCCGGCGTATTCACTGTCAGAAGTATTCTTCCACAGTTCGCCCCAATGTTTGATAACGCCATTATAATTGCCTAATTGAAAAGCCATCATACCGGCCATACCACGTGCTTGGGTCAGATTGGGCTGTAACTTTAAGGCTTCATTAAGCAGATCATAAATATCATCGCTGGGCTTTTGCTTAGCCGCAGCCAAACGTGCTTCTGCCAACTGCACCATTATAGAGGCACGATCTTCGTCAGCTTCTACCGGTAAGGCAAACAGTAAATCGGCAAAAGATTCGGCTGCTTCTGCGAACTTACCCTGGCTCATATTTAAACGTGCCTTAATGTAAGCCCACTCAAAGTTTTTACTATTATGCTTGGCTGCAGACGACACACTTTCCATTAATTGTTTTTCTTCAGATGGCAGCAGTTCACGCTTAGCGCTTTTGCTTAACAGGTCTGTGGCGGTAAGCTCTGCGCTAGCACCCCAAAACTGATAGCCCACTAAAGATCCACCCATAATAAATACCAACATTATGGCGGGTGCCAACCAGCGCTTCTGGCTGATAGCGCCTTCATTGGCTTCAGACTCTTCTCTGGTTGTTGCTAAGAACTCGCGGTCTAGCTCCAACGTCAAAGCCGCTTTGGATTCCGCATCCATTTCCGCTTCTTCTAAGTCTTGTTGGCGCTCTTTATACAGTCGTAAATTCTCTTCACTCTGGTCGGAAACGTTGGCTGAACGTTTATACCAAACCGGACCAATCAAGAATATCAGCAATAAAAGTGTGAATAATAGAGTTACCAAAATCATAATGAATCGGCCTTATCTTTGAGTGCTTGTAAACGTGCATGTTCTTCTTGTGTTAACGGATCTGCTGCGTCTATATTTTGATTCTTTCGCAGTGAGATTATGAGTAACACCCCAAAAGAAAAAATGAGTATAGGACCAAACCATAACAGTATGGTCTCGGGTCTAAAAGGAGGCTCATAGGTAACAAAATCACCGTAACGATCAACCATGTACTGAGTGATTTCTTGGTTGTCCTTTTCTTCTAGCATTAACTCATACACTTTTTGGCGCATGTCGCTGGCCACTGGCGAATCCGAGTCTGCAAGGCTTTGGTTTTGACATTTAGGGCAGCGTAATGTCTCTGCTAAATGCACAAAGCGCTGCGTTTCATTAACATCATCAAACTGATATTTATAACCTTCTACCACGGCAAAGCTGGGTAAACTATAGAATAGAACCAAGAGCAATATTGCACGCATTTTAATTACTCCATCGCTTCGAATTTAGGCAATAGGCTCTGCCATACTTTAGTATTCAAGTCACCTACATGCTTAGCCCGAATAATGCCTTTACTATCGACTAAAAAAGTTTCAGGTGCGCCGTACACGCCAAGCTCTAAACCTAACTGACCATCTGGGTCAGAGATATTGAACATGTAAGGATTACCATAAGCGCTTAACCACTGCTTAGCTTTAAACAGATCGTCTTTATAGTTTATTCCAACAATCTTAATGCCTTGTTCACGCTGCAATTGGTTTAAGAACGTATGTTCAGCTTTACAGGTAGGGCACCAAGTAGCCCAGACGTTAACCAGTACAGGCTCTTCAGGCAAATGATTGGTGCTTTCACCCGACTCGACCGTATTAAGAATAAAAACGGGAAAAGGTTTACCTATCAGCGCCGACGGCAAAGCTGTTTTATCTTCTTGATGTAAGCCAATCCAAAACAAAACGCCCATGCCGAAAAATATGGCTAAAGGAAGAAAAAGCAAAGGTCTATTCATGTTTTCCTCCTAAGCAGCCGTTTCAACAGTGGTTTTAATTGATGTTTTACGACGGTAGCGTTTATCCATGATCGCTAGCAGCCCGCCGATAGCCATAAATATTGAACCCAACCATACCCAGCGCATATAAGGCTTAACCTGCAAACGTACACCCCAGCTACCATCAGGCAGCTTGTCGCCGAGTGATACATAGAGATCACGCATTAAGGTTACTTGCAGCCTAGCTTCCGTCATGACTTGGCCACTGGCGTTATAACGACGTTTTTCCGGCACTAAGGTTTTGATATGTTTATCTTCTTTAAAGATATCCACTTCAGCAGCATCGGAAATATAGTTAGGCCCTTCAATATGTCCGAATTTCACTAATTCAAAACGATAATCGCCAAGTACAGCTTCGCTGCCTGGGCTCATACGTACTGCTTTCTCTATGCTGTAATGCGACACCATAGTGACACCGATAATCGTAATACCAACACCGATATGGGCTAAAATCATGCCTTGGTAACTGCGGTTTAACTTTGGAATACGACTAAGCTTGCCACGCGACTTTTTCCAAACATCGGCTAGGCTGCCAGCTATTACCCAGATACCAACAGTAGCACCTAAAGCCACCTGCCAGTTAAACTCATCACCCATCATAAACGAGGCTGATAGCCCTAAAACTAAAGCGATAGTAATCGCGATAATGTTAGCTTTTGCTAGGCGAGAAAACTCATCAGATTTCCAGTTCGCCATGGCACCGAATGGCAATACTATCCCCAGCAGAATTACCACAGGGTTAAACATAGTGTTAAACCAACTTGGCCCTACTGAGATCTTACCTAAACCGGCAAAGTCGATAATTAATGGATACAAAGTACCTAGCAGTACTGCCAAACAGGCAACTACTAACAGTAAGTTATTAAGTAGGATAAAGGTTTCGCGCGATAGCCACTTATAACGTCCAAAGGAGGTCACATTTTGGGCTTTAACGGCATATACCAATAACGAACCACCGACCCAGAAGACTAATAATGCCAAGATAAACACGCCTCGTTCTGGATCAGACGCGAAAGCATGCACTGACGTTAAAACACCAGAACGTACTAAAAAAGTACCTAATAAACTTAATGAGAATGCAAAGATGGCCAATAATACTGTCCAGCTTTTAAACAAGCCGCGCTTTTCAGTCACTGCCAGTGAATGCACCAGTGCGGTACCTACCAGCCAAGGCATCAGGGAAGCATTTTCTACTGGATCCCAGAACCACCAGCCGCCCCAACCAAGTTCGTAGTAAGCCCACCAACTGCCAAGCGCGATACCTAGTGTTAAAAATACCCAAGCTGCGGTTGTCCAAGGACGAGTCCAACGCGCCCAAGCTGCGTCTAGGCGACCTTCAATTAATGCGGCCATGGCAAAGGCAAAGGCAACCGATAAACCAACGTAACCCATATACAGCATTGGCGGATGGATAATTAAACCAAAGTCTTGTAATAAGGGATTAAGGTCAGCCCCTTCTAATGGAATGTTTGGCAAACTACGCGCAAAGGGATTTGAAGTTTCAACAATAAATAGAATAAAACCAACAGAAACCAAGCCAAGAATGGACAGTACGCGGGCAATCATATCCAAAGGCAAACTGCGGCTAAACATAGCCACGGCCATGCCCCAACTACCCAGCATAGCAATCCACAGCAGCAATGAACCTTCATGTGCTCCCCAGATAGCGCTGATCTTAAACATATACGGTAATTGAGTATTACTGTTAGCTGCAATATAGCTTATTGAAAAATCATCATGAACGAAGCCATAGCCTAATATAATCAAACTGATTATTAAGAAGGTTGCTTGTGCAATAGCTAATGGACGTGCATAGGCCATTATCCATTCGCTCTTATACCTTAAACCTACAGCCGGTACGACAAACTGTGCACCCGCTACAAACAAAGAAATAATTAGGGCGAGTTGTCCATATTCTGGAACCATACTCATGTTAGTACCTCGCAGACTCTAGAGCTTCTTTACCATCCATATGCGCTTTATCGAGTGCATACTGCACTTCTGGCGGCATATAGTTCTCATCGTGCTTAGCTAACACTTCGGAAGCCATAAAAGTACCATCTTCACGCAACTGACCTAAAGCAACAATGCCTTGGCCTTCACGAAACAAGTCAGGAAGCATGCCTTCGTAATGAATCACTAATTCAGCGCGTCCATCGGCCACGGTAAAGCGCATACCCAAGCCTTCTTCATCACGGAATACACTACCGGGTTCGACTACTCCACCTGCACGGACCGTTTGTCCGATTGGTACTTCGCCGTCAGCAAACTGAGTCGGCGTCATAAATAAATTAATGTTTTGGCTAAGTGAATACATAAGCAAGCCAACCGCTGCACTCACACTGGCCACTAAAAACAATATAAGCCAAAGTTTCTTTTTACGTTGAATGAGCATGTTTTTTCTCCCGACGCAGGCGTTGTACCTGCTGCTTTAATAGACGACGACGCTGCAATACAGGTTGCAACACATTCCAAGCCACTACAAGAACTGTGAATCCGTAAGCAAGCCAAACATAAAAACCATGATTTCCCATGGCGATAAATTCAGCAAAACTATGAAACTGCATTAGCGCTCCAAAATACTTTTAACCCAACGGCTTTTACGTTCAAACCAAAGGATCTCATTACGAGTACGTAAGATAACTAAAATAGCGAACAGCGTATAAAAGGTCGCTATCATAATTAACAAAGGAATCAGCATGTCTATATGCATACTGGGCTTTTCTGTTAGTTTCAGAGTGGCCGGCTGGTGCAAGGTGTTCCACCAATCAACCGAGTATTTAATGATGGGAATATTAACTAAGCCTACCAAAGCAACAATGCCGGCAGCTTTAAAGCCTGTTTCGGCGCTATCAAACACCCAATGAACAACCATTACGCCAAAATATAAAAAGAACAATATTAGCATGGACGTTAAACGCGCATCCCAAATCCACCAGGTACCCCAAGTAGGCTTACCCCACACAGCACCGGTAAAGAGTGCAATTAAACAGAAAGCAGCGCCAATTGGTGCTATCACTTTAGCTACCCAAGCGGCCATTTTCATTTTCCAAATTAAGTAAACAGCACTGGCGACCGCCATCATAATATAAGCACTTTGCGCCAGCAGAGCCGTAGGAACATGAATATAGATAATTCGAAAACTATTACCTTGCTGGTAGTCAGCGGGCGCATAGAGCAAACCTAAAGTTAAACCGCTAACAGCACCAATCACCGCCAAGCCGATTAGCCAAGGAAGCCAGCGATTGGTTATATCGTAAAACCACTTAGGTGAACCAAGACGGTGATATAATTTTTTAAGCCATTGCCACATACTATTACCGCGATAAATTAAGTTTTAATGCTGCGCTTGCGGCAAAAGGTGTCAGCCCAATTGCCAAGGCCAACAACGCTCCTAGGAAGCCCAGTTGTCCACTATATTCCATCCCAATACTGGCATGATACACCGCGCTGGCAGCGAATATGAGTATAGGTATGTAAAGAGGTAAAATTAACAAACTTAACAACAAACCGCCACTACGCACACTAGCAGTTAATGCCGCCCCGACACCACCTAACAAACTTAGTATTGGGGTACCTATTAAAAGACTGAGCACCATAGCAGAATATGCCTCGCTTGGCATATTCAACATTAGCCCTATGACGGGTGACATTATGGTTAATGGCAGGCCACTGATGCACCAATGGACGAAGGCTTTACCAATGCTCATGGCATATAAGGATTCGCCCGATGCTAACCACTGCTCCAAAGAACCATCGTCCACATCTGCTTTATACAGAGCGTCTAAAGACAATAAAGTTGCCAGCAAGGCTGCTACCCAAATAACGCCACCAGCAATTTTGCTTAAAAACTTAGGATCAGGATCAACGGCCATTGGAAATAACGCCGCCACCATCATAAAAAACACCAATGGATTCAGCCACTCCCCTGGGTTGCGGGCGGCCAACAAAAAATCTCGTTTAACGGTAGCAATCACTAAACTCATAATGCCGCCTCGGTATTGCCTTGGTGGCCTAATTCTATACGGCGTAAATTACCAATATTTTCTAACGCATGATGACTAGTCACCACCACCGCACCGTTACGCTGAATGTGCTGCTGCATTTTCCTTTCTAACCAAGCCACCCCGTACTTATCTAAGGCAGTGAATGGTTCATCTAAAATCCATAAAGGCATAGGGGCTATACATAAACGTGCCAATGCTACTCGACGCTGTTGTCCGGCTGAAAGCTGTTGGCAAGGCGTATCTTCATAACCGCCTAACTCAACTTCATCTAAGGCATGCCACAAATCATCTTCACTAATAGCCCAAGAGCTGGTTAGCCAACGTAAGTTTTCTAAGGGAGTTAATGGTTTTTTAACCGCGGCCAAATGGCCTTGATACAAACGCTGACTGGCGTAAGCATAATAATTTTTATAAAGGTTACTTTGATGCCATAAAAGCTCACCTTCATAGTCTCGGTTTAGCCCTGCTAATAAGCGCAACAAGGTTGTTTTACCTGCACCATTAGGGCCACTGAGTTGCACTAAATCACCATTATGAATGGCTAGATTAAGACCCGTAAATAATACACGGTCGTCGCGTTCACAATACAAATCGCGTGCTTCAAGCAATACAGAATTTGAATCGAATAAAGCGGTCATGGCCTGCCTTAATTATTAAATGCGAAAGTATTATATACATAAATAACAGCTCTGAATAATACGAACGATACTTATTACTGCATTAGCATCGTATCACTGCCTTAAAACTGGCGCTCACTTTATCATTTTTGCTTGGCCAAACACCAACCAAGTACTAAAAAAGTAGCGTTAAGCAGAAATCTGCTGCTATGGTATAATTACTAACTCCTTAGCATACAGCACTTTTACCACTGTATTTTTATCTGCGATGCAATCGGTTAATCGCGAGTTTATAAAAGTGCCTGCCCTTTCCTCTTACTTTTTAGGTGTACTCTTTGTATAAAGATCTAGAGTTTAACGAAGACAGCTACTTTAGCGACGAGAATAGAGAAACAGACTACGATCACGATGATTATTCGTTATCTGAACCTGACTTTAGAGACTTACAATTTGATGATTACTCCATCGACGAGCCCAACATCATCTTAGACGTCCCCTATGTTCCCACCGCTGAAAAAGTCGTTGACGCTATGCTCGACCTAGGCGAAGTAGGTAGAAACGATGTGCTTTATGACCTTGGCTGTGGCGATGGTCGAATTGTTGTAGCCGCTGCCTTAAAACGAAAAGCACGCGGTGTCGGTGTTGATATGGATCCCGCACGTATTGCTGATGCCATGGAATACGCTGGCAATACTGGCGTTGAGTTTTCGGTTGAATTTATTGAAGGTGACTTGCTCGAAGTCGATATTAAAGAGGCGACAGTAGTCACACTTTACCTGTTGGATGAAGTCAACGTATTGATAAGACCCAGACTGCTGGATGAACTGCGCCCTGGTACACGCATTGTTTCACATGCCTTTGATATGGGTGACTGGGCTCCAGATGAACGCCATAACTATGGCAAAGCCAATCTCTTCAAGTGGATTGTTCCAGCCAAAATAGCCGGTGTTTGGGAATGGCAAACCAGCAGCGGTGAAACTTTTAAAGTTAACCTTAAACAAAAATATCAAAAAGTTGCAGGTAAGGCTTGGATAGATGAACAAGAAGCGAAGCTGGAAAGCGCTTTACTGAAAGGCGACTTGCTAGAGCTAATCATCAAAAAAGACAAAGACAGCAAACCGCTTAGATTTGTTATGCGTTTAGAGAATAAAGAGCTGATTGCCGTCGAAGGTGACTTGCAAGCCACCCCCGCACTGCGTCTCAGATTTTAAAAACTCGCACTAAATGCAATGGTAGCACCACGTCCTGGGGCGCTGATTTCTTGGCCACTAATACCATCGGTAAGGTGCTCGTGGTATTGCTTGTCGGCCAAGTTATTTAGTTCCAAATTCAACTGACTGCTTTTCAAGCCCGCTAAGCCACCAAAACCATAACCGAAGCGTGCATCGGCGGTCACAAACCCTGAAGTTTTATTTTCACCACCATTACTAAAGCTTGTCGCTAAGCGATCTTGTTTAGCGACCGCGCGTAACCCTGCGTGCCAAGAGAACCCAATTTCAGACTTCTGACCAATACCTAAACGTAACTCATTGGCTGGCATCTGATAAAGCGGCTCATTATCCTGCTTGTTATCACCACGAAGCCAAGTAAAACCCGTATCAACTACAAAAACACTAAGCGGCATATCTAAATTACCTTCTGCCCCATAAATATTTACTTCGCTTAAGTTCTCTGTGTTTTTGATGGCTAAGCCATTTTGAGGATGATTAGCACCAGTAACACGACCGGCAATAAAGTCATCAATGCGAGTGTAAAAAGCAGCCAGTTGGAATGCTCGCAAGCCTTCACGACCTTTTAAACCCAGCTCAACACTGCTAGAACGCTCTGGCTCTAGCTGAGGATTGCCCACATGATAATAACCATCACCACGAGCCGAATCTTCAAAGCGTTCGCGCAAATCTGGTGAACGATATGCCTGACCCACATTAGCGTACAGGTTTAAATTTTCACTTAAAGGCTGCACAGCCGCTAATGACCAAGATAAATTATTTGCGCTGCTATTTAGCCCGGTGGTTTTTTTAGCCGGACCCGCACCTTTTGCTTTTGCGTCGCCCTGATTATGATCGTAACGTAAACCTGCGGTAAGCAGGGTGCTGCCCAGTAAAAACTCGTCTTGCATAAACACGCCTACGGAAGACAGCTCACCTTCTTCAAACGGATCATTACGCATGTTGTTGTTAAACAATGGTGCGTTATTGTTCAAGTAGCGTTCAGGATCGCCCGTCATTTTCCAGCCTTCTACACCCAAGGTCAGCCAGTGAGCATCCGCCAGCGAGCCATTCCACAGGCTGCGTAAGCCGTTGGTTATAAAGCTCACATCATTACGCACGTAATTACGATTAAGATTGGCAGAGTAAGCACGAATTTCACGATAAACTTCTTGACGATACAGGTCGGTTGAAAGCGTGCCGCCGAACAACGGTGCATCCAATCCTAGCGCATACAATTCACGCTGCTGATTGGGAGAATGAATGGTTACTTTACCTAAGGGTGGCGGCAAACCAGCACCGCCCGGTTGACCGCCGGTACGCGCAGAACCCGGATACCAAACATTATCATCATTATGGCGCTGTACATTCAGGCGCAAACGGAAATCATCAGCCAATAAATGCTGATATTTCAACAACAAAGAATCTGACTCATAACCTGTATTTTGCTCACGACCGTCAGGGCTTATATAATCGTCAACGTCACGACCGGCAACACCGACTACAAGCCCTTGCTTGGCATTACTGCCTTGCAGCACTAATGCACCGTTATAGCCCTTATCAACACTACTGGCAGCAGCGCCAAAGCGCCCGCCAAACTCGGCTTGATCACTAAAACGTGGCTCAGGTGTCATTAGGTTAACCACACCTCCCATAGCACCACTGCCATACAGTACCGAGCCTGGGCCTTTCACTACTTCAGCACGATCTAATAAGCCTAAATCTAAAAAAGACGCTAAAGCACCTTGCGGCTGAGCGGAATTAACTCTAATACCATCGACCATGACCACCACACTTTCTTTTTTCAAACCACGCAACACAGGGTTTTGGCCCCAAGCTCCATCGCTTTGCACCGCCAAGCCAGGCTGGCCACGTAATAAATTACCGGCTGGGCCTTTGCTGGTTGATTCAGGTTGAATAACGGTAACTGCTTGCGGGGTAGAAAAACTATCACTGGCGTAACCACGCGCAGTTACGACGGTATCTTCAAGCTGTGTTGTGGAATTTTGTGCAGCCACTACCGGCAAGCTAACGGCAGCAATACAAAGTAAAGAAAGTTTGGGGATGGAAAACGACATTGAGTAAGTGCTCCTGGTTGGAATCAGACTCATCAGAATGCGTAACTGATGAGTCTAAGCACTTTACTCCTGAGAACATGCAAATGCAAACGATTTGCATTAAGATCAGTAGAGCCTTATTTGATCACTAACACAGGCAATTGACTGTTTTCTAGCATTTTCAGGGTGTTACTGCCGACAAACAGCTGACGTAGGCGCGGCCCTGCAAAAGCACCCATCACCAACATATCAACCGCATTACTTTGCTGATAATCAAAAAGCTGCTGGAAAATATCACCTTCTAAGTAGGTCGCTGTCACGGCAAAGCCACCTTCCTGCAAACGTTTTGTCGCCAGATTAAATTTTTCAGCCTGATCTGGTTGCTTGTTCTTGATAGTTACTAAATGACAACCTAAACCGCGTAACAAGTCACTGCCTAGAATACGCTCTAATGCTTTCTCAGTAGTAACACGACCATCATAGGCCAGCATAAAACTTTTAGGCCGACTGAATGCCTGTGGTGCCACTAAAACAGGTGTGCTGACTTGGCGCAGAAAACTTTCAACATGTGACCCGAGCACGTTAAAGCGTTTATCAGTTTGAGTGCCTGAATGCCCCATGACCACTAAACGCGTCGAGCTTTCTTGAGACAACACTGTTGCTACAAATTGACCATGGCGTTGTAAGGTTTCTACTTGCTCACAACCAGACTCTTGCGCCTTTACCTTAGCATTGGCAAGCAACTCTTTTCCCAACTGCAAAGCCACTTTAGAGCGCTGCTGGTCTAAGCTGGCTATTTCGCCCAGCAACTTAGAGCGTGCGCCCAAGCCAATTTGACCTGAAAAGTCTGTGCTGTCCGATTGCAGTTGTTTTTCAATACTGTGCAAGAAAACCAAGGGGCTGTTCAGCTGCCCCGCCACCCAAATGGCCGCGTCTTCAACACTGGTTGACCAGCTTGATTCATCAATGCAGGCGAGAATATTTTGCATAATTTAATCCTTAGTGATCACTCATTAGTTTTTCAACGGCTTTGGCGTCATCATGAAAAGCAAACTTATCGAATACCGTTTTGCTCGCTTCATTCATCCCTAAAACTTCTACTTCTGCACCCAAACGCTGATACTTAACGACTATTTTATCCAAGGCAGATACCGCAGTAACATCCCAGAAATGAGCACGGGTAACATCGATAATCACTTTTTCAGCAGCTATGGAAAAATCAAACGAGCCTAAAAACTTTTCAGCAGAGGCAAAGAACACTTGGCCTACCACTTGATAGCGTAGCTCATCGTCTGCCGGTTCTTGCTTAACCACCATAATGCGGCCAATTTTGTTGGCGAAGAATAAAGTCGCTAATAACACCCCAGCCAACACACCTAAGGCTAGGTTATGCGTAACGACTACAACACCTACTGTAGTAAAGACAACAATGTTGGTTGAAAGTGGAAATTTTCTGATATCGCGCACAGAACTCCAAGAGAACGTACCGATAGACACCATGATCATCACTGCCACTAAAGCAGCCATAGGAATCTGTTTAATCCAATCGCTTAAAAACACCACCATAATCAACAGGAAAAAACCGGCAACAAAGGTCGATAAGCGCCCGCGCCCACCCGATTTAATATTAATTACCGACTGCCCTATCATGGCACAACCGGCCATACCGCCTAACAAGCCAGAGCTAATATTAGCAATGCCCTGCCCTTTACATTCACGGTCGCGGTCACTTTCTGTATCGGTTAACTCATCAATAATGGTCGCTGTCATTAACGACTCTAATAAACCGACTATGGCCAGCGCAATAGAATAAGGCAGAATAATTTGAAGGGTTTCAAAGTTTAGCGGCACGTCGGGCCATAAGAAAATAGGCAAGGTATCAGGCAGTTCGCCCATATCGCCAACGGTACGAATATCCAACCCTAAATACATAGCAACACCGGTTAGAACCACAATGCAGACCAAAGGCGACGGTAAGTTTTGACCAATTTTAGGAATATAAGGGAACAAATAAATAATACCTAAGCCCGCTGCGGTCATGGCATACACATGCCAAGTAACATCGGTTAATTCAGGCAACTGCGCCATAAAAATAAGAATGGCCAAGGCATTTACGAAACCTGTGACTACCGACTTAGATACAAAACGCATCAAGCCACCGAGCTTTAAATAGCCCGCCCCTATTTGTAACACACCGGTCAACAAAGTAGCGGCCAGTAAGTATTCCAAACCATGCTGCTTAACCAGCGTCACCATTAACAGCGCCATAGCACCGGTAGCGGCAGAAATCATACCTGGGCGGCCACCCACAAAGGCAATGACCACGGCAATACAGAATGAAGCGTATAAGCCCACTTTAGGGTCAACACCGGCGATAATAGAAAAGGCGATGGCTTCAGGAATAAGCGCTAATGCAACGACAAGACCCGACAACAGATCTCCGCGTATATTAAAAAACCACTCATTTTTCATATTTGTTAACATAAATCATCCATATTACGGCTAGTAACTACTCTGGGCATAACTGAGAAGGAAGCTAGGCAGTGTTATCGTCTAAAGGTGCACAATCAAGGGAGGCATAGCCACTACATAAAGGCTTTGCTATTAAATAGAAGCGCGCATCCTAGCATTTTTCTGGATTAAGCGGAATGAATGACTGTATCAGCAGAGGGTTCACATCTTTTGATGTTTAATAACGATTAAACAAACAATTTAGCCTTAACAACCGGCTAAGTTGTGAATCTAACTAAGGCTTATTGAATGCCCATTTGATTCATCAGGTTTTTAGCCATTTTTTCAGCAGCTTCCTGAGCGTTATTACATTCTTTAGTGTCAGAGCTCTTACCTTGAGCCACTAACATCTGACACTCGCCTGCTATTTTGGCAAGCAGCTCTGGGTTTTCTACTAACTTATCAACAGAAGGCGCGCCACATGCGGTTAACATAAATGCGGTAGCTGCAATAACTAATAATTTTTTCATCTTTAATCCCTATCCTTAATGAATATGCTTTTAACCATAAAAGCTTGAATGTGTTAACAAGTTAACAATTTAGACTCAAATACAGATTGTACCCAAGTGCGGCCAATGTAACGCAGCGAAAACTCATGGTCAAATTAGCTGGTAATTTATTATTACTTATCAAAATCAATACTGCATCAACCTAAAAAGATAATCACATATTTAGTCTGGAAGTTTGAAGCTCACCTCAAAACCATCTTCACGTCCAGTTGCAGGTGAAATCAGTAACAGAGTAGTTCCCGCCCCTTCAGCTATCGCTTGAGCAATGGCAAGTCCAAGCCCTGAACCACTCGCCCGAGTATTTGCCCGAACAAATCGTTCGGTTAAATGAATCAACTCTTGTGCTGACACAATCGGCCCTGCATTCACCACCCGCAAAAGACCATCCGCTGTCAGGTATATCTCTACTGGCCGATCTTCAGCACCATGCTTAAAAGCGTTTTCAATCAGGTTACGCATCAGTATTGCCAAAGCATCGGCATCTATTGAGGAAAAAACTGCCTCGCGCAGTGGTATATTTAACTGCAAGTTTAACCCTGCGGTGTGTTGATATTCAGCCACCACATACTTCAACACTTGGCTAATGTCTTGGCGGCTGCCTGTCAAAGTGCCGCCACTTTCGGCCTTAGCCAGTTGCATGAGTTTTTCTGACAGCCGTGATAATTCAAGCAACGACTCTTCTATACGCCCTGCTCGTTCTTTTAACGACCCCACTGGTGCTTCATGACGCAAACGCTGTACTTGCGCCATAGCAGCCGCTAACGGCGTACGTAATTCGTGGGCACTGTTAGCAGTAAAGCTACGCTCAGACTCTAAGGCTCGACCTAAGCGCTCTAACAAATGATTTACCGCTTCGGCAATAGGTACAATTTCTGTGGGTAACCCCTCACCATTGACCAAGGTAAGATCGCCCGTACCACGGGTTTCAATATCATCACTGAATACTCGCACTGCCCTTAGGCTTTGGCGTACAAACCACCAAATTCCGATCAGGCTTAGCGGTATCAGCACAATTAAGGGAAGCAACAACAGCATAATGGCTTGTAGCCTTGCTTGCTGTCTTAGCTCTAGCGGCTCTGCCACTTCGATAAAAATAGTATTACTGACGGCACTGATGCCATACAGCCTGTGCGTTGCGCTACTGCGTAAACCCAGCTGTGGTTTATGAGGAAAGACAGACATATCAACTTCATGCGATTTAAGCAAAGCCGTGCCGTTGGCATTACGTACCAAGTAGGTGATGTATTCATCATGCGGACGTATAGACACCACTTGTTGTAACAGGTCAGGGGTTTCGCGGTTGATAATCTCGACCACCGCCAGTGATAAAATACGCTGCGCTACTTCCTCTAAAGAACTATCGAGTGTTTTATTAAGCGTATAATCAACAATAAAAGCCGTAGTCGCGGTGGCAACCAGCCAGAGCACCACCCCAAAAGTTAGCCCTAGGCTAAGACTGCGCTGCAAACTGCTCGATGATTTCATTTTTTAACCAGCCGGTAGCCCATACCACGGACTGTTTCTATCGTATCTTTACCCAGTTTTTTACGCAGTCGGCTGATATGTACTTCAACTGTATTACTTTCTATTTCCGCACCAAATTCGTACAAATGGTCCTCCAACTGAGGGCGCGATAACAGCGTACCCGGATGCTGCAGTAATGCTTGCAACAGCGCCCATTCTCTCGCGGTCAAATCAATCAAGGTGCCGCCGCTATGAACCGTATGATTTATTAGATCTATATCGAAGCCGTTTACATGCAGTAAAGGGTTGGGGTTGCCTGTATAACGTCGAGCAACCGCAGCAACACGTGCAGACAACTCAGCTAAATCAAAGGGCTTTATTAGGTAATCATCGGCACCGGCATTAAGCCCTTCTATGCGGTCGGTGAGCTGATCAAGTGCAGTCAGTATTATAACGGCTGTGCTATCACCGGACTTACGCAAGCTTTTTAGGAAATTGATGCCCTTGCCGTCGGGTAGCATTAAATCAAGCAGAATTAAATCGTACTTAGTGCTGGCAACGCATGTTTTTGCATGGGCGAGGGTTTGCATCCAATCGACGGCATGACCATCTTCTGCGATTTGTTCACGTACACATTCGCCCAAAGAGACGCTGTCTTCGACCAACAAAATACGCATTGGCTGCTTACCCCTAATAGGAAATCTGCTCTGAGCTTATCAGATTTTATGCCTTTACAGCACCCGCCTAAATTTAAAAAACTCGCTTCAGGTTGGCTTCAGATTCGGCTCATACAATCACCCTATACCCGCAATGGGCTCACTGGGAGACAACCATGAAAACACCATTACTAATAACCACACTACTAACCGCAACTTTAATGGCAGGCGCAAGCTATGCCGATGATGACTGTCACGATCCAGTTATCGACTGGCAACCTAAGCACGCCTTACAGCAGCAATTAGAAGCCGAAGGCTGGCAGGTACAGCGCATAAAAGTAGATGACGGCTGTTACGAAGTAAAAGGCTTAGACCAAAACGGCAACAAGGTAAAAGCTGAATATTATCCTGCTTCACTGCGCTTACGTGAAATAGAAATAAAGTTTAATAAAGACGCTGCTATTCCTGAAGGGTTTTACAGCGGTGATAGAAAAGGCATGCACAAACAACCGAACATGAAAAACATGCAGAAAGAAAACAACAGCATGAACAGTGCTAATGAAGGAGAGAACCTATGAAAAAACTTACTCTAGCCCTTACCTTAGCGGCCACAATGGCACTGCCATCTCTAGCTCAAGCGCGTGAAGTAACTTTCACGACAGTTATTAAAAACTACAGCGGCGAAGGTGCTTATGTAGCGCTTTACCTTGTTGATGCCAAAGGAGTTTATCAACGTACTCTGTGGGTGGCGGGTGAAAAGTCTAAATACTACAAACACCTAGCCGACTGGGCGCGCGGCAGTGGCTTACGTAAAAGTGAATACGACGGTGTGACTGGTGCCAGTGTTCTCAGCAGAGGCACCTTGGTTGTCACATCTGACATTGCCGATGAGTTGTTTGATGTTGGCTACGAAGTACGCGTAGACACTGCCGTCGAAGAATTACGTGACAACCGTGCCGATGCCACCATTACTCTAACCACTGATGGCGCAGACAAGCCTGTGGCTGGTAGAGGCTACGTAAAATCATTGAGTTATAAATTCTAATATTTAGAAAAAGGAGTACTTTCAATGCTACGCCACTTTCATTCGCTTCCAGGCCTAATAGCCGCACTCTTTATCATTATTCTGAGTGTGACAGGGGCAATACTGGCACTGAATCCAGTGCTTGAACGAGCGACAGCCACTGTTCCTGCTACAGGGCAAATGAGCATAGCCCAACTGGCTGGCAAGGTGGCGCAGCATTACTCTGGAGTAGAGCAAATTAAACGCTCTCCTTCAGGCTCTCTTATCGTCTATTACAGTCAAGATAATAAAGTTGGAGTTGATCGCATAGACCCACTTAGCGGACAAGCCATAGCGCCCTATTCTTCCTCATCTTTTACTCGCTGGATAAAGAACCTGCATCGTTCGCTATTACTCGACACCGCAGGGCGGGCGACAGTGGGCATAGTGGCATTAGTACTGCTAATGCTGGCCGTCACAGGAATAATGTTGCTGGCTGCCCGTGTTGGTGGCTGGCGCAATCTATTACGACCTGTACGAGGCACACTAAGCCAACGCATGCACTTAGATTTAGGCCGAATGGCACTGGTTGGCCTAATCCTATCCTCGTTAACGGGCGCTTATTTATCTGCTGTTAATTTTGAATTTATTTCAGCAGGCCAAGAAGGCGCGCCAGAATTCCCTTTAACGGTAGCCGTCGGCTTACCTGCGTCAGTTGACAGCCTAGCCGTACTGCAAGCCATCGACTTAAACGACTTACATGAGCTAGTTTTCCCCTATGCGGACGACCCTTATGGTGTCTACTCGCTAAGCACCCAACAAGGGGCAGGTTATATTGATCAAGTAACGGGCGAATGGCTCGCTTATGAAACTCACAACCAAGCCAACGCCGTCTACGAGTTTATTTATATGCTGCACACCGGTGAAGGGCTCTGGTGGCTAGCAATAATCCTAGGTTTGAGTGCTCTGCTAATGCCTGTCATGGCCATAACAGGGACCATTATTTGGTGGAATCGACAACGTTCAAAACAAAAGATTTTGGCAAACAGCAACGCCAATAGCGCCGATACTATTATCTTGGTTGGCAGTGAAAGCAACAGCACTTGGGGTTTCGCTAAAACCTTGCACGAGGGCTTGGTAAAGGCGAAAATTCGCGTACATACGGCACCCATGAACCAGCTGTCTTCTAATTACCGCTCAGCCAAGCAACTTATCATTCTTACTTCCACCTATGGCGATGGTGACGCGCCCGCTTCAGCCAGTCGGTTTTTGACTAAGCTCGAAAAAGCCCAGCTACCACCAGCCCTATCTACTTCAGTACTAGGTTTTGGTGATCGTCAGTATCCTCTGTTTTGTGGCTTTGCTAAACAAGTAGAAGACGCATTAGCCGCCAAAGGATTACCGCAACTGTTGGCATTCGACACCATCGACCGACAATCTGCACAAGAATTTTCTCGTTGGGGTATTGCCCTAGGCAAAGCATTGGAAGTAGAGCTTAACCTCATTCACACTCCAGCTCGCCCCAAGACCCTCAAGCTAGAACTGGTCGAGCGCGTGGATTATGGTGAAGAAGTACAGGCACCCACGGCTGTACTGCGTTTTAAAGCGCCTAAAGATGCTGGTAATAGTAACTTTATAAAACGCTTACTAAAAATTAACAGCCTGCCCCACTTTGAAGCCGGTGACTTAGTCGGTATTTTGCCACCGGGCAGCCAAGTACCGCGTTTTTACTCTTTGGCATCAGGCTCTAAAGACAATACGCTGGAAATTTGTGTACGTCATCAAAGCGGTGGCTTGTGCTCAAGCTTTCTTTACGCACTGCCAGTGGGTGCCAGTATTGATGTATTTATACAACCTAACCCCAATTTTCGCCCTGCTTCAGGCAAAGCACCGACCGTTTTGATAGGCGCAGGCACAGGCATAGGGCCACTGGTTGGTTTTATTCGTCACAACAAAGCACACAACCCAATGCATTTATACTGGGGTGGTCGCTGTCCTAATTCAGATTTTCTTTATGAGCCAGAGCTTAAATCTTACCTACAAGATAAGCGCTTAACGGAACTCAACGCTGTATTTTCGCACGATGAAAAACACTCTTACGTGCAAGATAAAATCAGTTTAGACGGGGAAGAATTGCGCAGCTTAATAAAAGATGGTGCACAAATACTGGTTTGTGGTGGTAGAAATATGGCTAACAGCGTGGCAGCTACCATTAGCGAAATAATAGCACCAGTAGGTATGGACCTAGCCACCCTTAAAGCCCAAGGGCGTTACCGTGAAGATGTTTACTAGCAGCAGACTTACACCAACCAGCCAAGCGTAACAGCAACCAATACCAGATAACGCGTAAATTTAGCAAAGGTTACTATTAGCACAAAGCTCCACAAGGGCTCACGCATAACACCTGCTACTACTGTGAGTGGGTCACCAATAATAGGTACCCAACTGAGCAATAACGACCAACGGCCATATTTTTGATAAGAGCTTTGTGCTTTTTCCAATTTATCTTCGCTGACGGGAAACCAACGTTTATGGCGGTAATATTCGATATAACGGCCAAACAGCCAATTCACAACTGAGCCCAGCACGTTACCGCTGGTTGCTACCACCAGCAGAATCCAAACGATATAGTGCTCGCTTAACAGCAAGCCCACCAGCACGGCTTCTGATTGCATAGGTAAAAGCGTGGCAGCAGCCAAGGCGGCAAAAAATAAGCCTAAATAGCCAGATAAACTCAGCATCGCACTTAGTATTTATTCATATTTCAAAAGATTTCTTATAGTAATTTAGCAAACCGAGAAATAGCGCTATGGCTTTCAATTCTAGCAGCACTGGTGACTGCTTCGGTCATAAAAAAAAGACAAAAAAAAGGGCAAGTCGTTAGACTTACCCTTCTGTACGTTGGCTATTAATTAAATAGCAACGATGCTCTCAGCTTGTGGGCCTTTTTGGCCATTGGTCACGATGAACTGAACACGTTGACCTTCTGCTAAGGTTTTGTAACCTTCGCTAAGAATTGCACTGAAGTGAGCGAAAACGTCTGGGCCAGACTCTTGTTCGATAAAACCAAAACCTTTAGCTTCGTTGAACCATTTAACTGTACCGGTAGTTGTAGTAGACATAATTTAATTTCCTGAATTTTGTATAAAAGTGTGCCTTCAAAAGGCTTGAATAGCATGAAAATTGTAGATTTGAACTTAGATACTGCAGGACGGGAATTACGAATAATACGACGAAATGTAGGATGTAAATCAGGTACAGCTTTATATTCTTTATTGGTGTTTAGGCTAATGCCTTACTGCCAATGTAGATGACTAAGCGAATGCTTGAGCCCAAAGCCATCTACATTAGGCACCCTACTTTAGCGCCAGTAGTTATTGGCAATGGCAACGGTCTTAAATTCAATGGCCACCAGCTCGGCTGCTTTCATCAGTAGTTCAGCGTCGTCTTGGTATTCTTCACGCACGGTCTTTTTAATTTCAGAACTTTTCTGAATAGTACCAATGGTTTTTCTTACCATGGTTATAGCCAACATGCGCCCTTCTAAGGGTGTTTTGGTAATGAGAGTGGGCATGTAGTCATCGGCGGCTTTTTTATCGGCGGCCTGGGCGGTAGAAATAGAGATTCTCCGACTGTTTATAGTGGTTAAGGTTGGCAGTTAGCCTAAACAGACCACCAGCCTTATGCCACCATACTACAAGTCATATTCAGCAATACAGGGATTCGTACGCCATTATCCTACACTGCTTTGTTTATTTACCTTTAAATACTGCTGCCCGTCTTTCCATAAACGAGCGCATGCCTTCGGCCACGTCTTCGCTTTTCATCACGGTTTTCATGTCATCAAATACTGTATCCAAGGCTGCTTTGTCACCCTGAACACGTGCCAGCTTTGACGATTTAAGCGCTGCTTGAACGCCTAACGGTGCTGAAGCGGTTATCTTAAGCGCTAACTCACGCGCGCGTTGTTGTAGGTTTTCCGTTGCGCACAGCTCGGTAATCATGCCCCAGCCATAGGCTTGCTGGCCGGTAAATTCGTCGCCAGTAAGTAAATAACGTTGCGCTCTTGCCCAACCAATTTCTTCGGGCAAGCGCACCGTACCGCCACCGCAAGGGTAAATACCACGCTGCACTTCTAATTGCGCAAAACGAGTTTCGGCGGTGGCTAAACGAATGTCGGTGTTAAGCAGCAGTTCAAGCCCAGAGGTATAACATAAACCTTGAGCAGCAATGATTAACGGCTTAGTTAGCACTTCCCCGGAGATACCATAAGGGTCAATTTCGTCCTGCGGAATCTTAGGCGCTTGGCCTTCGGCAAAGATAGGTGCCCATTTATCCAGCTCTAAACCGGAAGTAAAATGCTTACCCTTGGCTTGAATAATACCCACCCGCAAGTCGCTGTCATGCTGTAAGCGGTATAAAGCTTGCGCCAGTAAGTGATAGCTTTCAGGGTCTAGCGCATTGAGTTTTTCTGGTCGGTTAAAGGTAATAGTAAGAATATGCTCACTGGCTTCAACCAAGACTTTTTGTTCAGTGCTCATGGCAACTCCTTAACAAATTACATTTGGCTTAGTTCTAGTTTAGAACCAAGCGCTGTGCATATCTAAACAAGTACGGTCAAAGCGATGTAACAGGCGTGCTTGCTGTTCTATCTCTGGCATTTCCCAACGAATAAAATACTGTGCGGCTTGTAATTTACCGGCAACAAAGTTTTGGTCTTCTTCGTTGTTAGAGTTTGCAAAAGTATCCAGCGCTTTGTCGGCCATTTCTAACCACAACCAACCGATAACGGTTTTACCCATCATGTCTAAAAACACGGCTGAATTGGCTAAGGCTTCGTCGACCTGACCTTTTTGCATAGCACCACCCAACTGTAAGGTGGTGGTTTGTACTTGCACTAAGTAGCGTTCGAACTCCGCCACCAGCTCTGTTAGCTTTGATTTTTGTTTAGCCGAAGCCAGCGTAGTTTGCATACGTGCCATTAACAGCTTTAAACCCTTGCCGTTGTGCTGCCACAGTTTACGCCCCAGTAAGTCTAACGACTGAATGCCATGCGTGCCTTCATGAATGGGGTTCAAACGGTTGTCGCGGTAGCACTGTTCTACAGGGTATTCACGGGTATAACCGGCACCGCCCAATACTTGAATGGCTAAGTCGTTGGCGCGTGGGCCATAAAAGGATGGGAAAGACTTACGTGCCGCCAATAAACAGAGTGCGAGTGAACCTTCAACATAAGACTTCTGCGCTAATAACATGCGTTTTACGTCTGTGTGTTCAATAATATTTATGGGCTTAGCGTCTGGATTTTTCTCGGTGGCGGCACGGCCTTGCGGACGGTTTTTAGCGTACTCTAGCGATTCTAAATAACCACGATAACCTATCATGGCTGCACCTAAACCCACGCCAATGCGTGCTTCATTCATCATCATAAACATGTGCATTAGGCCTTTACCGGCTTCACCCAGTAAATAGCCAACGCAGTTATCTTGCTCACCAAAACTCAGTACGGTAGACGTGGTGCCTCTATAACCCATTTTGTGCAGCAAACCGGCCAGTTGCACATCGTTACGTTCGGCCAATGAGCCATCGGTGTTGGTCATAAACTTAGGCACGATAAACAGTGAAATGCCTTTAACGCCCTTCGGAGCGCCTTCGATACGAGCTAAAACCAAGTGAACAATGTTCTCTGTGATGTCTTGGTCACCGCCAGAGATATACATTTTCTGGCCTTTAATACGGTAATTGCCGTCTTCTGCGGGTATGGCTTTAGTGGTTAAGTCGCCCAAGGAAGAGCCCACATCGGGTTCGGTCATGGCCATAGTGCCGGCAAATCGACCGCTGAACATAGCCGGCACAAACATGGCTTTCTGTTCGTCTGTACCAAAGGCATGAATAACATTAGCAGCAGCACTGGTTAAAAATGGGTAACCGGCCGTGGATGGGTTAGCCGACATAAAGTAGGTGTTAGCCGCCATGTGCAACAACGACGGTAACTGCATGCCGCCGTCTTCATAATTATGTTTGGCGCTTAATAAGCCAGATTCTGCAAAGTGGTGCCAGGCTTCTTTTACTTCAGCAATGGTGGTCACTTGCTTACCATCAAACTGGGGTTCGTTAGCATCGGCCTTGGCGTTATGCGGTGCGAAGTAGTCTAAGGCAATACGCTCGGCGGTATTTAAGATGCCATCAAAGGTGGTGCGGTCATGGTCGGCAAAGCGTGGCAGTGCAGTTAACTGCGCGGCATCAAATACGTTATAAAGCAGAAACTCTAAGTCTTTATTATTGATAAGGTTCGACATACTAGGCCCCAGGCTAAGAAAGTAATAACAAAAATTGCTTACTCATCAGTATCCACCTTGTTACCTGTAAAGATAATTGTCAATATAGCCACTCTTAGAGCCAATAGTGACAAAGAACATTGAGTAAAGACATTGAACAAAAAATGTTGAATATAGTAGTCGTCGGTTTCGATTCGGCTTTAGCCTCAGCCATTACCGGCGTGATGGACTTGTTTGCCTTAGCGGGCGTGACTTGGAACAGAGTGCAAGGCGAAGAAGTTGGCCAACATTTTAATGTGCGTATCGCCAGCCCTGACGGTGGCCCTATCCATTGTATTAATGGCATTCAAATTGCCGCTCAACTAAGCTACGCCAACATAAAGCAAGTAGACGCATTAATAGTACCCACCATTGGCGGCCCTATTGAACAAGTACTGGCGCAGAATTCAGCACTACTGGCGTTATTAAAACAGGCCGACCAAAAAGGCTGGACCATTGCTGGTAATTGCACCGGTAACTTTCTTTTGGCAGAAGCCGGTATTCTTAATGGCCGCTGCGCCACCACCCACTGGGGCTTTAAAGAACAATTTGCCCAGCGTTACCCAAGCGTTCAACTAACCGCAGAACACCTGATAACCCGTGATGAACATATTTATTGCGCTGGCGGTGGCTTAGCTTGGTTTGATTTAGGCCTGCACATGATAGAGCGTTTTGTCGGTTTTGACGTGGCGCTGCAAACCGCCAAAGCTTTTGTGATTGATTACCGCCGCGATGGCCAGCTGTCCTATTCCCTAATGCGTTTAGCCAAACCCCATAAAGACGAGCTGGTGAAACAGGTACAAACTTGGCTGCAAGTACACTACGCCGACAGTTTTACACTAGACGAGTTAGCTCAGCGTTTTAACGTGTCTAAACGCACACTGATTCGCCGTTTTAATAGCGCATTAGACTGCCCACCTAATGCTTATATTCAGTCTTTACGTATTGAAGCCGCACAAAAGTTTTTAGAAGAAACGCAGCTCACGGTAGATAGCGTCATGGCGCAGGTAGGTTATGAAGACGCCAGCTCGTTTCGTCGTTTATTTCGAGATAGAACCGGAGTGACCCCCACCGAATACCGACGACGTTTTAATAAACGTTAGATACCATAGCTTTAAATAAACACAGGCACCTGCTTAAACTTGATGAGACCCATGAATGCTACCCATTAAAACCCGGCCCTTATTTCGTCAAGCATGGCCCATTCTGCTTTCTAACTGCACTATTCCACTGTTAGGTTTGGTTGACACTGCTGTACTTGGGCATCTTCCCGATGGTCGCTTTTTAGCTGCCGTTGCTTTAGGTGCCGTGGTTTTTAGCTTCTTGTACTGGGGCTTTGGCTTTTTACACATGGGCACAACGGG
>SMEQ01000149.1_pt1 | contig 61610 bp, 52 predicted proteins | sample 2456281 | NCBI WGS metagenome assembly SMEQ01 (sample SAMN10132596, study PRJNA489261) | soil metagenome | isolation source: day1 antibiotic-loamy sand soil ammended with raw manure from dairy cow... | place: USA | collected 2015-04-01
GAAGGCTGTGCACCTTTACCAATCCAGTATTCAACACGCTCAAGGTCGATACGGCTTGGCTCTTCTTGGCCGCGAGCAACGGGGTTAAAAAACCCAAGACGCTCGATAAAGCGACCGTCGCGAGGTGAGCGCGAGTCTGCTACATGAATGTGATAAAAAGGACGTTTTTTAGAGCCACCGCGGGCTAAACGGATTACTACCATAAAAGTGTTCACTCCGATCGTTTTATCTAGAGCAGGGTTTGAGATTGCCTGCCGTTTCAATTCCTTTACATCCCGAACAGCCAAAATGGCTGATTCCAGAGGCTCAGGGCCTATAATTAGGGCGCACAGTTTAATCCAAGGTAGAATTAAGCGCAAGGAAAGTATTTTGCTGTGTAAATTACTGCCAACACCATCCTGAGTTAGACAAAAAAAGCGGCCGAAGCCGCCTTTTAATATAGTGTTATAGAACGTACTCTGCAATAAAGCTTAGTCTTGCTCACACCATAAACGTGCATTACGGAACATACGTAACCAAGCACCGTCCTCACTCCAACCTTCAGGGATATAGGAGTTCTGAATAGCACGGAACAGGCGCTCTGGATGTGGCATCATAATAGTGACACGACCATCAGCGGCAGTTAAACCAGTAATACCTTGAGTTGATCCGTTGGTATTGAATGGGAAACGTTCTGTTACTTGACCGTAGTTATCAACGAATTTCAGAGCTATTTGTCCGGCCAACTCATCAATATCAGTAGCGTTAGTAAATTCTGCTCGACCTTCACCGTGTGCTACTGCAATCGGCATACGTGAACCTGCCATACCCGCTAGGAATAGGGAGTCAGACTCTTGTACTTCAACCATAGCTACACGCGCTTCAAACTGTTCACTGGTATTACGTACAAAACGTGGCCAGTGGTCTGCACCAGGAATCAGCTCGGCTAAGTTAGACAGCATCTGACAACCGTTGCACACACCTAGCGTAAAGCTATCTGCACGCTCAAAGAAGGTTTTGAATTCATTGCGTGCATGCTCGTTAAACAGGATGGATTTAGCCCAACCGGCACCGGCACCTAATACGTCACCGTAAGAGAAACCACCACAAGCGACCAAGCCACGGAAGTCTTTTAAGCTAACACGGCCTGACAATATATCGCTCATATGAACGTCTATGGCTGTAAAACCTGCACGGTCAAAAGCCGCACCCATTTCTATATGACCGTTAACACCTTGCTCACGCAAGATAGCAACTCGTGGCTTGTCTTTTAGACCAGCAATAATGTTTTCGTTAATGTCGAAGGTCAGCTCCGCGTGCAAGCCTGGATCTTCTTCATCAAGTAAATTGTCGAATTCTTGCTTAGCGCAGTCAGCGTTATCGCGCAGCGCTTGAATTTTATAGCTGGTTTCTGACCAAATACGGTGCCAGTTAACACGACTTTCACTGAGGAAGTCTTCATCGCGGAAGCTGAAGGTAATTTGGCCGTCTTCGTTTGGCGCACCAATGACTGAAGTACATTCAGATAAGCCTGCAGCTTCAAACTGAGCAAAGACCTCTTCTAAGTCATCACGACGAATTTGCAGTACTGCACCTAGCTCTTCAGAGAACATGGCTGCTGCTAAACCTTGGTTATCGTCAGCCAGCACGTCTAAGTTAACGTTAACACCGCAATGGGCGGCAAAGGCCATCTCTACCACTGTGGCAAACAAACCGCCGTCAGAACGGTCATGATAAGCCAGTATTTTATCGTCCGCATTTAAGCCTTGAACTACAGCGAAGAAGGCTTTTAAATCTTCTGCGTCATCTAAATCTGCTGGTACTGAGCCTACTTGCCCGTATACCTGCGCCAAGCAAGAAGCGCCTAAACGGTTCTGGCCACGGCCTAAATCGATTAAAACTAAATCGGTAGCACCTTCATTAAGCTTTAACTCTGGAGTTAAGACTTTACGCGCATCGGTCACCGGCGAAAAACCAGTAATCACTAATGAGGTAGGTGAGGTTACTGCTTTGTCTTCACCATTTTCTTGCCAGCTGGTTTTCATCGACATGGAGTCTTTGCCAACTGGGATAGTAATTTCTAGCTCTGGGCATAACTCCATGCCGACCGCTTTAACGGTGCTATACAGAATAGAGTCTTCGCCTTCATGACCGGCAGCACACATCCAGTTGGCAGACATTTTAACGTCAGACAATTTGGCGATTGGCGCTGCGGCCAAGTTAGTAATTGCTTCGGCAACCGCTAAACGACCTGAAGCTGGACCATCCAATAGTGCTACTGGAGTACGCTCACCCATCGCCATGGCTTCACCAACGTAAGAGTCGTATGAAGAAGTAGTCACAGCAACGTCAGCTACTGGCACTTGCCAGGGACCTACGAACTGGTCACGAGCAACGGTTCCGGTTACAGAACGGTCGCCAATATTAATTAAGAAAGACTTACTGGCCACTGTCGGCAAGCTCAAAATACGCTTGGCGGCTTCGGCTAAATCAATACCAGTAGTATCAAAGCTTTGTGTTGCAGCAGTGACGGTAACCACATCACGGTGCATACGCGGCGCTTTACCCAGTAACATCTGCAGTGGTAAATCGACCGGTTTGTTGTCGAAGTGGCTGTCGGTCACCGTTAAGTGTGGCTCTGCAATGGCGAAGCCTACCACCGCATAAGGGCAACGTTCGCGTGCACAGATGGCATCAAACACTTCCATGTTTTCTTCAGCTACGGCTAATACATAGCGTTCTTGCGACTCATTACACCAAATGGCCAATGGGCTCATGCCGGGTTCGTCATTCGGTACGTTACGTAGTTCGAAGTTACCACCACGACCCGCATCGTTTACAAGTTCTGGGAAGGCGTTGGATAAACCGCCCGCACCGACGTCATGAATAAACGCTAATGGGTTTTCATCACCGTGCTGCCAGCAGCTGTCAATAACTTCTTGCGCACGACGTTCCATTTCAGCGTTATCACGCTGTACGGAAGCGAAGTCTAAGTCTTCGTTAGATTCTCCTGATGCCATGGAAGAAGCAGCACCGCCACCCAAGCCAATTTGCATGGCAGGACCACCTAATACAATTAAGCGTGCGCCAACAGGAATTTCACCTTTTTGGACGTGCTCGTCACGGATATTACCGTAACCACCAGCAATCATAATCGGCTTATGGTAACCACGTACTTCGCCATTATGCTCTAGTTCAAAGGTACGGAAGTAACCGGTTAGGTTAGGACGACCAAATTCGTTGTTAAAGGCAGCACCACCCAGTGGACCTTCAATCATAATATCTAATGCCGAGACTATGCGACTTGGTTTGCCATAATAGCTTTCCCAAGGCTGTTCGTGCCCTGGTACTTTTAAGTCGGATACGGTGTAACCGGTTAACCCTACTTTCGGTTTAGAACCACGACCGGTAGCACCTTCGTCACGAATCTCACCACCGGCACCAGTAGCCGCACCAGAGTATGGCGCAATAGCAGTAGGATGATTGTGAGTTTCGACCTTCATTAGAATGTGCATGGGTTCTTCGTGGTAAGCGTATTCATTAGAACCAGGCTTAGGGAAGAAACGACCAGCAGTGGGGCCGGTAATAACAGACGCGTTATCTTTATAAGCAGAGAGAACGTTCTCACTGTGACAGGCGTAAGTATTTTTAATCATTTTGAACAACGATAGCTGCTGTTCTTCACCATCAATGCTCCAACTGGCATTGAAGATTTTATGACGGCAATGTTCTGAGTTTGCTTGAGCAAACATCATTAGCTCTACGTCGGTAGGGTTACGCTTTAGCGCCTGATAGTTTTCTAACAGGTAATCAATTTCGTCATCGGCTAACGCTAAACCTAACGTTTGGTTAGCACTCACTAGCGCTTCGCGTCCACCAGCTAATACATCAACCTTAGCCAAAGGTGCTGGCTCAGCCTTAGCAAACAAAGCAGCGGCTTCTTTAGTATTAGCCAACACCACTTCTACCATGCGGTCATGCAGCAATGCGGCTACCGCTTTACGGTCGGCGCTGCTGATACCCTCAACATAGTAAACAAGACCACGCTCTAAGCGTTTGATTTTGCTCAAACCACAGTTGATAGCAATGTCGGTTGCTTTAGATGACCAAGGTGAGATAGTGCCAATACGCGGCACGATCAAAAACTTTTCCCCTTGGCCTTCTTTAGCTTCCGCTTTGGGGCCGTATTCGAGTAAGCGCTTTAAAGTCACTATCTCTGTGGCATCCAAATCGGCCGATAAGTCAGCAAAATGAATATATTCAGCATACACAGAACTCACCTGAGGTAAGGCCTGTTGTAACTTGGCTAAGGTTTTAGTTTGAAGAAAAGCAGAAAGCGCAGGTGCGCCACGCAGCTCAAGCATTAGGAAACTCCAGAGCAGAGGTCAGCAAAAATTGAGGCGAATAGTACAGTATGGGGTAGATATATTCCAATAGATTAAATCAATGGCTTATAAAACAATCGAGTGGCTTTCTGCTTAATGGTTACAATTCGTAACAGTTATAACAATGTATTATTAGCAATCAACAGGATAAAATAGCCATCAAATTCAATATGCACCACTTTGGTGCAACAATATGGAATTCTTAATGCTGACTGTCTTGTTACGTCTACCTTTTCGAGGAGCCATCGTTTTCTTATGCTTACTAATGCTGACCGGCAGTGTCCGCCCCACTCAGCTAGAGCTAGCAAAGATCACAGGTTCCATCTACGTTGTGACTCGCAACAGCCCAAGTACTTTCTTTGAAGATCGCACTGGCAAAACTGGCTTTGAATATGAGCTAGCCAAAGCGTTTGCTAAATCCATCAATGTCGATTTGGAAATCATTGTCGCTGATAACCTACAAGACATTTTCCATATTTTAGAAACTAATCAAGCCTCTTTCGCTGCTGCTGGCCTCACGCGCACTGAAGAGCGTGAGCGTATGATGCGCTTTTCAACGCCTTATTTTGAAACCAATGAACTCGTTATCTATCGTCGCGGTGGCCTCAAACCCACCAGCTCTGAAGATTTAACGCAGGGGCGTATTATGGTAACCAGCGCCTCAGACCACGCCGAACGCTTACGTCAATGGCAAGCAGAGATACCAGAATTAAGTTGGACAGAAAGTACGGAAACGGAAACCGCCGATTTATTGCAATTAGTTGCCTCTGGCAATATCGACTTTACTCTTGCCAACGCCAATGAATTTCAAATGCTCCAAGCGTATTACCCTTCACTGGATATCGCCTTTACCCTGCCCGATCCACGTCAAATTGCTTGGGCCTTCCCATACAGCCGTGATGACAGTATGTACAAGGCTGCAAACAAATTTCTTAATAGCATCGAAAACACTCCGCAAATGGCGGCTCTATCGGAACGCTTTTATGGTCACCTGGATCGTTTGGACTATGTAGGTGCATACCGTTTTTCACGTCAAACCAATAAAAAATTAGATCACTATAAAGACCACTTTGTAGAGGCCGCTCAAGATCACGGCTTTGACTGGCGCTTAATAGCAGCGGTTAGCTATCAAGAAAGCCATTGGAACCCAAGAGCAAAAAGCTTTACCGGTGTGCGTGGCATGATGATGTTAACGCTGCCAACGGCTAAAGAGCTGGGTGTGAAAAACCGCTTAGATCCGCAACAAAGTATTCATGGTGGCGCTCTGTACTTATCACGCTTACGTAACCGCCTTGATGAAGTGCAAGAACCTGACCGTACTTGGCTAGCCTTAGCTTCGTACAATGTCGGCTTTGGCCATTTAAGAGATGCTCGCAAGATTACAGAGCTATTGGGTGGCAACCCTAACCTGTGGATGGATGTAAAGGAGTCTCTACCTCTTTTGAGTCAAAAACGTTATTACAAATACACTCGGCATGGTTATGCTCGTGGACAGGAACCTGTTGATTACGTACAAAACATTCGCCGTTATTATGACGTTTTGGTTTGGAACGATGAGCAGCCAAGCATAAACGCTAAAAATATTGCCATGTCTTCTTCGGTGATTCCGCCGCTACTATAAAGACTTTAGGTTGGTGGCAGAGGCAGTGCGCTTCTATCCACCACTTTACGCATAACGAAGCTTGAATGAACACCGCTCACTCCTTCGATCCGCGTTAAAGTTCCGAGCAGAAACTCTTGGTAGTGCTGCATATCTCTAACGATTACTTTTAATACGTAATCAGCGCTTTGCCCGGTGATTAAATAGCATTCCAACACTTCAGGACAGGCACTGATGGCTTTTTCAAAGTTATCAAAGCGCTCTGGCGTGTGCTTATCCAAGCTTATAGATACTTGTGCAAGCAGGTCTAAACCCAGCTTTTTTGCATCCAAATGAGCACGGTAAGCTTGGATTACACCCTGCTCTTCCAGTGTTTTAACCCGACGCAAACAAGGTGAAGGCGACAAGCCAACCTTTTCAGACAATTCTTGATTGGTAAGGCTGCTATCTAACTGCAGCTGCTTTAATATTCGAACATCAATACGGTCTAATGACATAGGATTATCTGTATTTTCAAATATAAATAATAGGTGTTAATCATAGTAAATCATGGCTTAAGAAAGCTAAGCTTTTTAAAAAAGACGTTTACGGATACTCTATAGCAACCCGCTTAGCCTGAACATAGATAACATGTCTCCCATTGCTATTATTCACACACCCTTTGTAGAAAAATTTGCTATTCCGCGGCAACCACAGCTGGCTTCTGCAGCTGTCGGTCGTATAGAATTACTGCCGCCTTTTAACGACCCGTTAGCGCTGGCTGGTTTAGAGCAAGTGAGTCATATATGGCTGCTGTTTAAATTTCATGCGGTAGCAGAAAATATCGATCAACCACCAAGACTAAGAGTGCGTCCACCGCGCTTAGGCGGCAATGAAAAAATTGGTGTGTTTGCTAGCCGCAGCACTCATCGCCCTAATGGCATTGGCATGTCAGTCGTGAAATTGGAAAGAATAGAAGGGACTTGTTTGTATGTCAGCGGTGTGGACTTACTCAATGGCACCCCCATTTTAGATATTAAGCCTTATGTACCTTATGCCGACTCAGTTACTGCTGCCACTAATACCCTTGCCGATGCCTCACCACCTTTAATTAGTGTGACCTGGGATGAAGACAGCTTATTGCAGGCTCAACAACATGGTTTAAGATTAGAAGCCGATGTAGTGGCATTGATTGAACAGTGTTTAGCACAAGACCCTAAGCCCGCTTACCAAACACCTACACCAGAACGTATCTACGGTGTACGCTTATGGGACTTTAACGTGCTCTGGTGCTACCCGTCAGCAACAACCATTAAAGTATTAAAAATAGAAGTTTAATTAACGAGCCTAACTCAAATTTTTGTTAGCTAATTAAATAGACCAACTGTTTAAACGAGCTTAAACCTCGTTCTTTGAACTTCGGTTCACGTTCAATAATGTCTCGTATTTCAAGCAGCTCGATGTGTTGGTAATACGGCTGGTAGTTGGTATGAATTTCAGCCGCAGGTACTGAAAAAGGTGGGCCACTCATTACACTCTGGTCGTAGTCAAAAGTAAGCACTAACTGTGGTGATTGCTGACAGATTGCTTGTAAGTGCTCGCAATACTCTTGGCGCAAGCCAACTGGTAAAGCAACTATGGCAGCACGATCATAAACAGCAGCCACTTCACCGATCATGGCGGCTGTCACTGCAAAAAAATCACCCGCAAACAGCAGCACACCATCGCCTTCGTATTTAGCCGTTAAACCAGCTTGGTTAAGCCTTGTTTTATTCAGACTTATCCCTAGCTTTTCAGTGAATGAACTTGCTAATTCATCTAGGGCGATTTCACTAAGCTCAATACCCACAACTTTATGCCCCTGACCTCTTAGCCAAACCAAGTCCAGTGACTTTCCACATAAAGGTGCCAAGACAGAGCTATTGCTGGCGATTTCTAAACTAGGCCAATGTTTTAGTAATAATTTATTTACTTCATTTTGATGAAATCCGATGTGATTGGATTCCCATTTTTCATGCCAAAAAGAATGTTGCATAAGTATCAGTGTCGTCTAATTTAGATTCAGTTATTAACAAAGTAGATGCAATAAACAACCATGCACCTGAAGCTGAGTTCTGTCCTTTAAAATACGGGCTCAATCTGAATGTATCAATATATAATCACTTATAAGCACTAGTGACACAGTTTATTGAATACTTACGGGCGTGTCTGTGTTTTCTGTTCGGTCCGTTTCAATTTTACAGTTTACACAATCCGTACTTCTATAGTTCTCTTCACCGCTCTTTGGAGTTCGCCTGAGCGCTCTGCCATCACCTTGTATGTAGCCTGAGTGTAGTGGCTTAAAAATATGGACTCGGATCGACTATATCAAGCTGTTCTGGCATAAGCACTTGTTTGGCATAGGTTTCCCACGTTCTGCTAATTAAGAAAACCTTGTATAAATCGGCGTCTATATGCTGTTCTTTACTCATTTTCTGCAAAATAGATAACGCCTGAGATATTTTCATTGGCTCTTTGTATGGCCTATCTTTGGCTGTTAATGCTTCAAAAATATCGGCAATGGCCATTATGCGCGCCGGTATCGACATTTGCTCTTGAGTTAAGCCGCGTGGAAAGCCAGTGCCATCCATTTTTTCATGATGACCACCAGCGTACTCTGGCACACGCCTTAATTTACGAGGGAAAGGTAAAGATTCAAGCATGTTAATAGTGACTATCATATGGTCGTTAATGATTTGCCGCTCAGCAGCGCTTAACGTACCGCGCTCGATACATAAGAAGTCAACTTCCTCTGCCGTAAGCAAGGGTAAAACCTGCCCTTGCATATTTACCCACTGGCACAGGGCAACTTCTTTTACGCGTTGCTTTTTATCCTCTGCCATAAACTCGCCACCTTTGTTGGCGGCTTTAATAAAGGTTAAATCTTCGGCCAGCGCTGTTAGCTGGCTTTTATGCTGGGTTTCGAGTGCAACAATTTCTTCTATCTCTGTTAAGCCGCTGCGTATTTGCCAGTATTCGGCAATCATCTGTTGTTGCAGACTAGAGAACCGTGCCTCTATTTCATAAATACGATCATGTAAAAGATGAAGCTTAGTGGATTTGTCCAAAACTGAATCAGGCGTCGTCAGCTTGCCACAATCATGCAACCATGCAGCAATACGCAACTCGTACCAGTCATCCTCATTAAAATGAAAATCTGGAAAGTTTTTGTTGTCATCGCATACTGCTTGAGTAATTAACTCAGTTAACAGTGGAACACGTTGACAGTGGCCCGATGTGTGCGGGCTTTTGGCATCAATCGCCAACGCCAGCACTTTAACGAAGGCATCTAACAGATGCTTGAGCTCTTCTACCAACAATAAATTATTCAAGGCAATGGCGGCATAACTTGCTAAGGCCTTAATTAAAGGTTCTAGCTGGGTATCAAAAGCCACCACCTGACCATTATCTTTATTTTGGGCATTTACTAACTGCAGAACACCAATAACATCACCATCGTGGTTCAACAGTGGCATGGTCAAAAACGAAGTCGAACGATATTTATTACGCTCATCGAAGGCGTGTACTCCAGAAAAATCAAAGCGTTTACTGGTATAAGCATCTTCGACATTAACCAATTGTTTTACTAATGCTGCGTGCGCGGCCACATGATGGTGGTTTTCATTACCATCAGCTAAAAACAATGGGATGGCTGGTAAATCTATGCCTTCTTGCTCATTGCCCAAGACTAAATTCAATCTGTTGTTACGCAATAAAGTAAATTCTAACTGGGGGACATCTGCCTGATCATTGAGCAAGTACAGAGTGCCGCCATCGGCGTTGGTAATTTGTTGTGCTTCAATTAAGATCCGCTCAAGTAGCTTTCTGGAGTTTGGTGCGCCTGCCAAAGCAATTAGTAGCTCTTTCTGTTCTTGCCAGCCACGTTGCTGTTGAATGGCAATAGCAGCAAAATTTGCCAACGCTTGCAGCACAGGCTCTAAATCAGAAGAAAAGGGAATAATATTATTGTTTGAATCTTGTGCATTTAATAGTTGCAGTACACCCACTAGCTCATTTTGCCGAATATGCAGTGGTGCCGTAAGTACAGACTGGGTGTGATAATTTAATTGCTGGTCAAATGCGTGCGTACCCGAGAAATCAAACTTTTTAGTTTGATACGCGTCTTCGATATTAACCAATTTACCGGTTAAACCAACGTAACTGGCAATATTGCTGTAGTTAGGCTGCCCACCTATATATAAAGATACAGCCGCAAGCTCTAGACTGTTACTGGTTTTGGCAAGCCCTAAACTGCGGTTTTTTACTATAGCGAAAGCTAGCTGCGCTTGTTCTGCCTCACCTTCGAGTAAGTACAATGTACCGCCATCGGCGCCGGTTAACAGACAGGCTTCTTCTAGTACAATTTCACATAGGCGTGAAACATCATGTTCAGCGGTTATCCTTTGTGCCATTGCTAGCAACTGCGGATAATATTTGAAGTCAATTTGATTTAAATAACTCACTGCTCACTCCCATACTCAGCAATGTAATCAGTATAGAGGGGTTTGGTTGATATTTCTTAGTTGGAGGCTGTCTTAGCTGCCCTACTATCCCTGCAAGCATGCACCTAACAGCAATAGCCTTACTCTTTTCAGTGTGTAGCCGCATTATTAGGTAAGCGTTATTGCGATGCTTTAATTTCTGCTGGGTTGTCTTGGCTTAGCTCAAATACGCGTTCAATTTCTTGTGCGGCAAAGAATGAAATAGCGTACAGGCTATTTTTAATTGATAAGTGCGAGGAATTAGGTTGGAATTTTTGCGAGGTATCACTGCTTAAGGCCTGTAGAAATGGTACTAATAAAGCGATAACAAACAGCACTGATAAATAAGGTAACTTAAGTGTTTTACTAAATAGCTGTAAATAGACTACCAGAGCAACAGCATAAAAGAGAACGGAAGCTGCCAATGAAGCGATTAACAAGCTAGGCGCAATTGTCATGGTAGAGAGCAAGTCACGTTTATTACTCAACAACAGTGTAATATCGTAGCCACTGTAATAAACACCATAATAGTAAAAATACGCAAGCTGTGTAATTTGCATTAAAAAGCAGAGGGTAATAATAAAGACGATTGTCTTTTTTGAAGCTGAAAAATTAATAAAAAAAGCGATCAGCATCGCAATAATTATATTTTTACCGATAGAGCTGGTTTCAAAAGACGAATTGAAGAGACCAAAAATCACATCTGGAATAAAAACAAATGCGAACAGAGCTAACAAGCCCAAGATACTATTGCTGTATTTTTTAAAATGAAACGCCATAGCTTAGCCTCTACAATAGCCCGCCCTGAAGCCTCAGAGCGGGCTAATAAAAAAGTTAAGTTGGCCGATAAGCCGGGTTCTGTCTTGAACAGTCATTCGTCTAGGCCGACAATCACTCATCGGCTCAAGCGACCTACCCGCTCCCAACGCGGGCCGCGCCATAAGGGAGCCTATTTGGTCTTGCTTCGAGTGGAGTTTACCGTGCCGCAAACTGTTACCAGCTGCGCGGTGCGCTCTTACCGCACCCTTTCACCCTCACCTGTGCCTAAAAGGCCATCGGCGGTCTGCTCTCTGTTGCACTAGTCGTAGGCTCACGCCTCCCAGGAGTTACCTGGCACCCTGCCCTATGAAGCCCGGACTTTCCTCCCCTCTGTTCCCGAAAGAACAAAGCGGCGACTGTCTGGCCAACTTAAGCTGGGCAGTTTAAACAGTTATCCTGCCAATGTTAAATTATAAATACAGTTTCCTTACTTAAAAGTAGGAACTCTTGCGCCAAAGGTGACACTGGACAGTTTTAAACCGGTAATCCTGTCTATTCAGATGACCTTACTGCTTAAAACTTAACACTTGGTTATAAAGCTCTTTTTTATTCTCACCAGTAACAGCAGCGGCAATCGCGGCGGCTTTCTTTGGCGGCAACTCTTCTGCAAGCAAACGTAGCAGCTTATCGGTATGCACAGCATTGGCTTTCATAGGCGTTGGGTTACCCGCCACCATCACTACAAACTCACCTTTTTGCTGATCAACATTTTCTTCAAGCTGACTCAAAATACTTGGCAACGTTCCAAAATAGAAGGTTTCAAAGGTTTTAGTCAATTCACGAGCAACGCAGGCCTCGCGCTCAGCACCGAATACTTCGGCCATAGTGATTAAGGTAGCCAGTATCCTATGCTTGGCTTCGTAGAAGACCATTGTGCGCGGTTCTTGCACTAACTCTTCCAATTTCTCACGTTTAGCACCGGCTTTGTGCGGTAAAAAACCTTCAAAAGTAAAACGGTTGGTGGGCAAACCGGCACCACTTAATGCCGTAATTATGGCACTGGCACCGGGTATGGGAGTTATTTGGAAGCCTTGTTGTCTTAACGCTTGTACAAGCGGGTAGCCTGGGTCAGAAATCAAAGGGGTGCCGGCATCAGACACCAGCGCAATGCTTTGCCCTTCACTAAGCATACTGGCCACTTGGTCGATACGCTCGTGTTCATTGTGCTCATGCAAAGACATCAGTTTTTTCTTCAGCCCCAAGTGCTGCAACAGTTTACTGGTGTGTCTGGTATCCTCACAGGCGATTACATCAACGCTTGCTAACGTTTGTTTAGCACGCTCACTTATGTCAAATAAATTACCTATTGGGGTAGCGACTATGTACAATATGCCCGCTAGGTTTTTGGAATTGGAATTCATGCTAAAAGCGTTACCTGATAATTATTTAAACTTCATTATACGTACATTAGGGCTTTTCATTACGGTTGGCTGCTTATTGCTGAGTGGCTGTGCCACTAGCCCTGGAACTGTTTCTAAAACTTCAGAATCCGCTAATCAACAATTATTAAGCCAAGCTCAGAAAGCCATTGATAATGGTGAGTTTGACCATGCTGAACTCGCATTGCAACAACTGGAGCAACGTCAGCTTAATAAGCACGAAGAAATAGACTTTGCCTTGATTTCAGCCGAACTTTATCTAGTGCTACAAGAGCCGGCATTTACTGAGCTGTTTCTTGCCGATTTAGCTGATGACATAGCCCAAGCCAGTAACGATCAAGAAATTCGTTATGGACAACTAAAAGCACGTTGGCACGAAGCTAACGGCCAGTACTTAGCTGCTGCGCGTACTCGTGATTTTCAATCCTCGGTGTTATCGGGCGAAGTTGCTCAACTAAACCATGAGATGATTTGGCGCGACCTGCTATTACTTAACGAAGAAGAACTCAGTAAATGGGCAAGCCAACATGCTAATACTCAGTTTGGCCAATGGATTGAATTAGCACTTATCAGTCGTGACTCCCGCCTAACACTGGATGAGCAAATGCATGCCATAGAGCAATGGCAACAAATGCATGCAAAGCACCCCGCCAGTTTGAACTTACCCGGCCGCTTAGGTCAGCTTCAAGAAATCTCCGAAAACCGCCCAGAGCAAATCGCTCTTCTACTACCTCTTTCAGGCCCCCTAGAAAAAACAGGTAACGCCATTCGCGATGGTTTTATGGCGGCTTATTATGAGTCTCTGAATAAGGGCTTTAAGGTTCCCACTATACGACTGTATGACAGTCTAAAATCTGCAGACATCAATAGCGCTTATGCACAGGCTCAGTTTGATGGTGCTCAGTGGCTTATTGGCCCGGTGGAAAAGCATTTAGTACAGAATTTGTCCGAGCGTGAAAACTTACCCTTGCCAACGCTGGCATTAAATTACAGTGATCGTAATGGCAGTTCTGAGTCACCCGTTAATTTATTTCAATTTGGCTTAGCCGCTGAAGACGAAGCTAGACAAATTGCCGACAAAGCTTGGCAGGATGGCAAAAGAAACGCTTTGGCTTTAATACCCATTGGCAACTGGGGCGAGCGCGTATACCAAGCATTCGAGCAACGTTGGTTAGAACTTGGTGGTACTATTAACCAACACCGTTTCTACCCTAACAGACAAGATTTTAACCCTGATATACGAGCACTGCTTAATGTCACCGACAGTCAAAAGCGCTACCAAGAGATGCGCCGCTTATTACGTCAAAGTACCGAATTTGAACCACGTCGTCGCCAAGATGCAGACTGGTTATTTTTAGTTGCACTGCCGCAACAGGCGCGCCAAATAAAACCGACTTTAGCGTTTAACTTTGCGTCTGACTTACCCGTTTATTCAACCTCGCATCTGTACTCTGGTGAAGCCAACCCCAGCAAAGACAGAGACCTTAATGGCATTATCTTTTGTGACACCCCTTGGCTGCTGCAATACAGCGAGCTTTACCAACAGGTTGAACGTGCAGTTAATGGCCAGGGGAGTTATGCACGCTTGTACGCCATGGGTGTCGATGCTTTTCGCTTACTGCCTTACTTGCATCAATTAGAAGCTTCACAAAATAGTCAAGTATTTGGTAGCACCGGAGCATTACAAGTTAACCCAGACAGGCGTGTTGTGCGCCGTACTGAATGCACTGTATTTAAGAATGGCCAACCACAACGCGTTAGCAATCAATAAGAAAATAACGATTAGGAGCAAGGATGCCCGAAGATTACACTAGCCCAGATATTAGTCGCCGCCACAAAGGACATGCTATTGAACAAATAGCAGAAAGTTGGTTAAGTGAACGCGGCCTGAACCTAATAGAGCGAAATTTTACGCTTAAGGGTGGCGAGATAGACCTTATTATGTGGCAAGATGATGTTTTAGTATTTGTTGAAGTGCGCTATCGTGCAAATACTGAGCATGGCAGTGGTGCCGAGAGCATCACTCACAGTAAAATACGCAAACTTTTAAGAACGGCTGAGTTTTACCTACAAAAAAACTTTGGTAACAACCCACCCTTTTGCCGCTTTGATGTGCTTTCTGGACAAGGCGAGCCAATAGAGTTTGAATGGATACAAAACGCATTTGCTTGATTTAGCTAATACTTAATAGGAGTATTTTTGTGCAACAACGTATTATTGGTCAGCTGTGGTAATGGCGGCTCTGCTGGCGATGCTCAACATTTCTCATCTGAAATGCTTAACCGTTTCGAGCGTGAACGCCCCAGCTTACCTGCTCTGGCACTGACCACGGACTCTTCCACCATCACCTCTATTGCTAATGACTACAGCTACAATGAAGTGTTTTCTAAGCAAATTCGTGCTTTAGGCAACCCAGGTGACGTGCTGCTAGCAATTTCTACCAGTGGTAACTCTGCTAACGTTGTGCAAGCTATTAAGGCTGCGCATGAGCGTGAAATGACCGTAGTCGCCTTGTCGGGCAAAGACGGTGGTGACATGACGGCTCTACTCACCGATAAAGACGTAGAAATACGCGTACCTGCTTTCGTTACAGCGCGTATTCAAGAAGTGCATTTATTAGTAATTCACTGTTTATGTGATTTTATTGACTGTGCTTTGTTTGGTGAGAACTAAACCCTGCTGGTCAGCTAAGCACTAGCAACAGCCTAAACAGCTGAGCTATTAAGCATGTTGTATAAAACATAGAGGGTTTGCCCCTCTATGTTTTTATCGAATCTTCTTTATCGAACTCTTGTTTGCCTTATCTTTTACTTATCTCTTACTTATCTTTTAAGCGCTTAACACCCATCGCCCTCAAGGTGTATTTTTCAAATACTGGTGTACTAGAGCCTACTTTCATTTTGTATATAAAGTATTTCTCAAAGGCTATTTTAGCCCAATGCACCCACCTGCCTTTCTTAAACCAAGTAACGTTACGCGGAGGTATTTGAGGAATGGCGACAAACGCTGCACCGGTATCACCCATATCTGCCAAGCAAATGGCACTCCAAGTACCACGAGCATCTGCTGTTCCTTTGCCATCCAAATCAGCGGCAAGGTTATGAGCAATCGCAGTCATCATAGACTCAATCATATAACCTGTTTTTGGCATACCCACGGGCACAGGTGTTTCTTCATAAGGTGGAATAGCAATGCTTACGCCAGCTGAATAAATGTTTTTGAAGGTTGGATTACGTTGATACTCATCGACAATAACAAAGCCTTTCGGGTTAACTAGCCCTTCTACACCGATTACGGCATCGACTCCTACAAATGCAGGCAGCATCATCGAATGCTTGAAGGTTAATTCATGCTGTTTTTTTAATGAGCCATCTTCATTCATCTCATCAACATACATAGTGCCGTCTGTAACTTTGGTTACTTTGGCATTGGTTATCCAACTAATACTACGGTTACGTAGCTCAGACTCCATCATCGACTTAGAGTCGCCTACGCCACCCAAGCCTAAATGGCCAATATAAGGTTCAGGGGTTACATACACCATAGGCACACGATCACGCACTTTTTTGTTACGCAGTTCTTTATCTAAGATAAAAGCGTACTCATAGGCAGGACCGTAACAAGAAGCACCTGGCATTGCGCCTACGACCACATGCCCGGGATTATCGATTAGTTTTTTAACATCGTCGTAGCAGGTTTCAGAGTGATCTAAGTTACAAACTGATTGAGTAAAACCGCCATCAGGACCAGAGCCCTCAACAGCAGCAAAGTTCAGCTTAGGACCGGTAGCAATTACTAAGTAGTCGTACTCTTCAATATTGCCATTCTCAAGCTCTAGCTTATTATTTACGGCGTCAACCTTAGTAACTCGTTGAGCAATAAACTCTATGTTCTTTCTTTCTAAGCGGGGACGTATAGGAAAACTGATTTGTGGACGCTTACGCAAACCCACCCCTATCCAAGGATTTGATGGTACAAATTGAAAGTCTTCTCGTTCATTAATAACGGTAACTGTATGTTGTGAACTGAGCTCTTCACGAATTTCGTAAGCACCAGCCATACCACCCGTACCTGCTCCTAAAACAATGACTCTAGCCATAATACTTCTCCATGCCCTAGTTTGCTTTAACTTAGCTTATGCTATTTATACCAGCATAACCATGTAGCTATATGGGTATTGCACAAACAGGCACGTAAAGTCCTAATAAAGCAAACTAGGCCAAGAGATTAGTAATTAATGTAGCGTGGGCTTAACATCGGACTCTGAACCCCGATGCTGCTGCGGGTACGATTCTTGCGGATCGTCATAATCACGACTGTTGTGAAAGTCTTGTAAAACCCTCTGTATCAATTCCATTTTTTTGACAAGATTTTTTAATAATTGCTCAAACTCTGGATCGTTCACCTCTTGAGGCAGTGCTTGAAAGTTTTTATCCAGCTCTTCTATATAAGGAAGAAAGCGTGTTGACGAAGTTTGAAAGAGGCTATCGCTAGGAAAGATAGCAAAAAACTTAGCTTTCTTTTCGGCATTTAAGGCTTCGATAATTTCATCTGCTTGCTGAGCAAATGGAATAATGGCTTTTAATGCGTCTTCGATACGTTGGTGCAATACACTGTCTGACATGACAACTCATTGGTTATTAATAAAGTGGTCACAATACCATGCTCTTGAGCGTATTCAAGTTCATCAGGTAGGTGAAAGCAAACCATCCAAACGGCTTAAGGTTCTAAAACCTCAAAGGTCAAGCCGCTGAACTGCTGTAATCGTTCAATCAGATCGTCTTGATAAATACTCGCTGGCGTCCAAAACCCTCCAGCTTTGGTTTCTTTATCAATACTTGCTAGGCAAAGTGCGGCTTGGCCGAGCATTTTCGCTGTGCTGCCATAACCCGGATCGCGATCACCAACGACTTTAGTAACAATCTTTTTGCCGTTAGCGGTTTGTCCAAAGAAGCGCATATCAAACAGGCCCTCTTCTTGTTCTTTTGGGCTTGGGCCTTCACCTGGCTTGGGCACAAATTTTTCCAACAACCAACGGGTGGGTGCTATGGCAGACAAAATCATAAACCACTTAAGCATGCGCCCCATGCTTTTGGCGCGCTTCTCGCCTTTTTTCCCTTTGCCCATCATCATGGCTTCACTGTACTTAAAATCTTGTCCATAGGCTTTGTCTTGCAATGCATTAGAGCGATGCACAACGCGCGTATTCACTGCTGCCATAACAAAGGGTCCAATCCAGCCGTCTACATTTTTATCAAATTCGGCGCTACTTATATTCTGTTGGCGAGTTTTAAAGCCATGACCGGGCGGACAAATGCTGTATGGGTTTTGCAGTTCTTTACGTAAGGTCGGATCCTTGGCTGCTTCTTTGGCAAGGTTCATCATACTGGCAAAGGTACCACCGCTAGCACCTCCTTTTAATTTGGCAACGCGCATATCAATCTGCTGACAGGTTTCACCAAACGCTTGTTGGGCTTTTATCTGCGTAAAATACACGCCTAAATCCGATGGCAACGAGTCAAAACCACTACAGTGCACAATACGTGCACCACTCTGTTTGGCTTGTGCTTCGTATTTATCAACCATGCGCTTGTACCACTGCACCTCACCCGTTAAGTCGCAATAGTCAGTTCCAGTCTCCACACACACTTTAACCAAAGGTTCACCGTACAGCGCGTAAGGACCAACTGTACTGACGATGACACGCGCTTGACTGACCATGTCTCTTAGCTGTTGTTCGTTGCTGGCATCAGCGATCAGATGCGGCACATCATGGGCGCCGTACTTTTCTTTAAGTGCTTGCAATTTGGATTCGCTGCGTCCGGCCATGGCCCATTTCACATCACCATTGGCACCAAGCGTTTCGTGCATGTAACCGGTTAAAATCTCGCCGACAAAACTCGTGGCACCAAAAATAATAATGTCGTACTGGGAATCTGCCATGGTGGCCTCTTTTTTATTGTTTATACAATCTAGACAGGTTGACCTTAGCAAGTGTTAAAGGGGAACAAAAGCATTGGTTTGCATACTTTCTAAAGCAACAGAGCAATAAACACTACACAACTAACTTTGCTGCAGTGTTCGCCACTGACCACCGCTAATACGTGGTTGCCCGCCTAAATCGGTACGAGTTTGAACCTGTTGAAAGCCTTTGGCTGCCAATAACTGACATACCTGTTCGGCTTGCTGATAGCCGTGCTCTACTAACAGCCAAGCTTGGTCTCGCAGGTAATGCGGCGCTTGATCAATGATATGAACGATGTCAGCCAGCCCCTTCTGCTCGGCAACCAATGCAGACAAAGGCTCGAAGCGAACATCGCCTTGGCTTAGATGCGGATCTTGGCTATCGATATAAGGCGGATTACTAACAATTAAATCGAAGACTCCTTCAACTTGGTTAAACCAGTCTGAAGGCTTAAATTCAACTCGAGTGAGTTTGTTTTTATGACTGTTTTTTATGGCAAGCTCGACAGCGGCAGCGCTTTTATCGACACCAGACACTTGCCAAGAAGGCTGCTCGCTAGCCAACGCTAACGCGATGGCACCCGTGCCTGTGCCTAGGTCCAACACACGCGCATTGGCCAGCAAAGGTAACTCTAATGCCCACTCAACCAAAGTTTCGGTATCTGGGCGAGGGATAAGCGTGCTGGCATCTACCAACAAACTTAAACTCCAAAAATCACGCTCACCAATAAGATGCGCTACCGGTTCACCTTGCCCACGCTGTTTTAATAGAGCGTTCACCTTAGCCAGTTCTGCACTGTTAAGTGAGTAGTCAGGATGGGTATATAACCAAGTTCGATTTTTGTTGAGGGCAAAGCCGAGTAATACTTCTGCATCCAAACGAGCGCTATCTGAACCTGAGCTCTCTAGCGCTTGCCTAGCTTCTAACAGCCAATGCTCTACCAGCATTACCCGCCAGCCATTTCTGCTAATAAGTTGGCTTGATGTTCACGCAACAAAGGCTCGATAATTGGAGCTAAGTCGCCTTGCACAACTTCTTCTAACTTATACAAGGTTAAGTTAATACGGTGATCGGTGATACGACCTTGTGGATAGTTGTAAGTACGAATTCGTTCTGAACGGTCACCACTACCAACTAGGCTTTTACGAGCGGCTGCTTGTTCTGCATGCTGGGCATTTCTTTGTGCATCACGCAAACGAGTTGCCAGTACAGACAAAGCACGAGCACGGTTTTTGTGCTGTGAACGCTCGTCTTGGCACTCCACTACTAAGCCGGTTGGCAAGTGAGTGATACGAATAGCTGAGTCGGTTTTGTTAACGTGCTGACCACCGGCACCAGAGGCGCGGAAAGTATCAATACGCAAATCGTTTTTATTGATATCAATTTCGTCTTCGCTTTCAACCTCAGGCATCACTGCCACGGTGCAAGCGGAGGTATGAATACGGCCTTGGCTTTCGGTATCAGGTACGCGCTGAACACGGTGAGCGCCCGATTCAAATTTAAGCTGCGAATACACATCATTACCGCTAATACGGCTAATGATTTCTTTAAAACCGCCGTGCTCGCCTTCATGCGAGTTTAAAACTTCTACGCGCCAACCTTGGATTTCAGCATAACGACTGTACATGCGGAATAAATCACCAGCAAATATAGCGGCTTCATCACCACCCGTACCTGCACGCACCTCTAATAAAACGTTACTAGCATCGTCTGGGTCTTTTGGCAGCAATAGAATTTCGAGTTCGCCTGATAACTCTGTTTGACGCTCTTTGGCAACGTCTAACTCTTCTTCACCCATGGCACGCATGTCAGGGTCTTCATCTTGAGTTAACAGCTTAGCTTCTTCAATATCAGCCACACATTGTTCATAGGCAGTATAAGTATGAGCAATGGTTTCTAATTCTGAATATTCTTTAGATAGATTTCGAAAACGATCTTGATTATTCGCAGCATCGGGTTCTGACAATAAATGACCAACTTCTTCATAGCGGTCACGCAGATGCTCAATTTTTTCGAGGATGGATTTTTTCATAGATTATTTAGAAGATTCAAATTTGTTTAAATGGAATAATTCAAAGCCATAGTTGGCTCATGCAGCACTTTATTAGTGAATGTGTGGGCAAATTGACGTAACACCTGCTCAGCGTCCGCCCCGTTACTTAACTGCTTTAATGCTTTAGCTAATTGTTGTTCGCGTAAGTTATGAACACTAGTACGCATTTCGGTAACGGTTTTTACAGCATCCAGTACCTTTAAGTCACGCATAAACTGCTCAACACCAGAAACGATTAACGATTCTGCTTGCAGCGCCGCGCTTTCACGCGAGCGTACGTTTTCTTCAATAATATCGCGTAGGTCATCGACCGTATACAAATACACATCAGAGACGTCAGCGACTTCTTGCTCGATGTCGCGTGGCACCGCTATATCGACCATAAACATCGGTTTGTGACGACGTTTTTTCATGGCTCTTTCGACCATGCCTTTACCGATTATAGGTAAAGGACTGGCGGTTGATGAAATAACAATATCAACGTCTTGCAAGGCTTTTGGTATATCTTCCAGCAAAATAGCTTCGCCATTAAATTCTTTGGCTACCAGCTGTGCCCGTGCCAATGTACGGTTAGCCACTACTATTTTTTTAACACCGGCTTGGTGTAAGTGGCGCGCCACCAACTCTATGGTTTCACCCGCACCCACCAGTAACGCAGTACTCTTATGCATATCGGTAAAAATATGTTGCGCCATACGCACTGCTGCGAAAGCCACAGACACAGGGTTTTCACCAATGGCTGTGTCAGTCCGCACGCGCTTTGCTATAGAGAAGGTTTGACGAAACAAGCGCCCGAGTTCAGCACCGACAGTGCCGCTTTCTTGAGCAACTGAATAGGCAGATTTCATCTGTCCAAATATTTGCGGCTCACCCAGTACTAATGAATCTAAGCCACTGGCCACCCGCATAGCATGCTGGACGGCTTTATCCGTTTGTAGATAATATAAAGCGTGCTCAATTTGCTGGCGCTCTAACTTGTGATAATCCGCCAACCACGCCACCAAAGCAGAAGGATCCAAATGCTCCGGTGCGGAACAGTAGATTTCTGTACGATTACAGGTTGATAAGATCACCACTTCAGAGATTGGCTTAAGGTTTTTAACCTCAGTCAATACAGCTGGCATTTGTGCAGGGTCAAAAGAAACCCTTTCACGAACGGCCACTGATGCGGTTTTATGGTTGATACCTAATGTCCAGATGCCCATACTGACAAATTCTGCTCTTAAAACGGCCTATTTTGTATAACAATTAATGCTAAAGACGAGCAATTATAAACTTTTGGCGTAAGTTTTGCTCTGAAATCTTTGACTTACATCGTAGTCTGACACTAAATAACAGCAATATTATATGGTTTTTCACTTTATGCGGTTTTTTGAAAATAATTTTAAACACGCTTTTATTGCCTTAGTGCTAATTTCCACACTCTTATCGAGCGGTTGTTCTACCTATGGTACTAACAAAGCAGACGTTAACACAGTGGTCTACGATGAAGAGCGGAGTCTATATTACAATGTTCCTGAAATTTCAGAAGAAACTGTCGCAGTAAAATACCGTCCTATAGAAGCTAATACATTATACGCACTTTTAACCGCGGAGATGGCTGGCCATCGTAAACGCTTTGATATTGCTTTAGACCTATACTTACTACAAGCGCAAAACACCAAAGATCCAGACATCGCTGAGCGCACTGTTCGTATTGCTCTGTTTATGGGCAGCTCCCATCATGCCATAGAAGGTTTGAAGGTTTGGTTAGAGGCAGAGCCAGAGAACCCTGTATTACACCAAACTGCCGCTCAAGTTTTAATGGAGTCGGGTGACTTCAAACAAGCTCTAGTACACATGCAAACACTGCAAGCACTTACGGGCGTTAGCCAGTATGATTTTTTAGCCGCCAATGCTGGGCATTTATCCCACTCTTACAAAAAAGAGCTGCTTGAAGACCTGCAAACCATCAAGCTGACACAGCCAAGCAACGCCTCCCTACTTTACGCAGAAGGGTTAATGTTCCAACACCTTAAGCAGTATCCAGATTCCTATACTGCCATTGAAGAAGCTTTACGTATTAAACCTGACTTGCTCAGCGCCGCCCTACAAAAGGCGCGTGTACTAGTACTGCTAGAACGCCCGAATGAGGCATTAAAATGGCTGGCTAAATTACGTAAAAAGCACCCAAACAACAAGGGTATACAGGTACTAAATGCTCGCATTCTGCTTGAGCAACAACAGTACGAAAAAGCTCATGCAGCTTTTAAAGAACTGCATAAAAACTTTCCAGAAGACTCTAACATCCTGCTATCTCTGGCCCTACTCAATGATGAGCTAGGCTATAAAGAAGAGGCCAGAGACAGTTTCTACCAGTTAGTGGTAAATGAAGAACATTTAAGCGAAGCGCATTTTTACTTAGGCCGCCTAGCAGAAGATAGCGGCCATACACACGAAGCCATTAGCCACTACAGTCAAGTTGCCCCTGGCCGTGAGTTTTTAGCGGCACAACTCAAAGGCGCTTATTTAATTAAATCTGAATTTGGCCTAGTTACTGCTCAAGAATTTCTACATGACAACCGAGAGCACTATCCAAACCACAGAAGCGATTTATTTAGAATTGAGATAGAGCTCTTGATTGACGATGGCGAATACCAGCAAGCGTTAACTTTATTAAGTGGCGCCATTGAGCGTATGCCAGAAAATATCGACCTGCTTTACACCCGCGCCATGCTCGCTGAAAAAATAAACGACTTGCCCCTACTAGAGTCTGACTTGCGCGCCATTCTAACCATACAACCCAATCATACAGACGCTCTAAACGCACTCGGCTACACACTGGCAGATCGCACCGAGCGCTTCGAAGAGGCACTTGAACTAATTCAGCAGGCTTACCGTCAAAAACCTAATAGCCCTGCCATTATGGACAGCCTTGGTTGGGTCTATTTCCGTATGGGCGATTTCGACAATGCTTTACCTTTATTGGAAAAAGCATTTGCTGTTTATCCTGATCATGAAATTGCCGCCCACCTAGGTGAGTTATTGTGGATAGCGGAGCAACAGGATAGAGCTATTGAAGTATGGCAAACAGGCTTAGATAACAACCCTAACAGCAGCACTATTCTTAACACCTTAGAACGATTAAAGATAAATACCGATGACTGGCAAGCAACTCATTAGAACTCTGCGAATTAAACTTAGCGTAACCTTGCTGTTATTAATTTTTTTAAGCGGTTGCGCCAGCTTGTTGCCACAAGGCACGAGCAAAGAACTACAACAACAGCTTAACCAGCTGAATAATTGGCAAGCTCGCGGCAAGCTTTCGGTTGTTGGCCCTGAAGCAAGCAACACCGGCTATTTAACTTGGAAGCAGCAAGACCAAGCTTACGACCTTTATATCTCTGGACCTTTTGGTGCCGGTGCTTCTCGCTTACAGGGCGATCAACAACAAGCAAGCTTACTGATACCTGGGTGGAAAGAACCGCAGTACGCTGCCAGTGCTGAAGAGCTCATGCTGATCCATACCGGCTGGAACTTCCCAGTATCGCAGATTCGTTACTGGGTTAAAGGCCAATCCATCCCTAAGAGCAAAGCAAAAACACAGTTTAATGACAACGGCCTATTAGACAGCCTAGAACAGCACGGCTGGACCATTCGCTACTCACGCTACCAACAACAAAATGGTTACTGGCTACCTAGCTTAATTCGCATCAGCGGCCATGACTTCCGCTTCACCTTCGCCATTAAGGAATGGACTTTGTATGAGTGATCAACCTTGCGCTCAACAATTAACCTTGCCCGCGCCGGCCAAGCTCAATCTTTTTTTACATATCACCGGCCAGCGCCCTGATGGTTATCATAATTTGCAGACTATTTTTCAGTTTTTAAATTATTACGATACTTTACACTTTAAGTTGAACGATAAAAAAAGCCTATCACTCTCCCCTGCACTTGAAGGGGTAAGCAATGAAGACAACCTAATAATTAAAGCGGCTCGCTTACTACAGCGTCATAGCGGCTGTAACTTGGGTGCAGACATTCAAATTGAAAAAATATTGCCGATGGGCGGTGGCTTAGGCGGCGGCAGCTCAAATGCCGCCACAACCTTGCTGGGTTTGAATAATCTATGGAATCTAAATCTTTCCTTAGAAGAATTAGCCGAGCTAGGATTACAGCTCGGTGCTGATATTCCTGTGTTTGTGCATGGCAATGCAGCCTTTGCCGAAGGCGTTGGTGAAAAATTAACTCCGGTGCCAGAACTGCCAGAACCTTGGTATTTAGTGGTTTGTCCCGAGGTCAACATCAACACAGCAAAAATATTTTCACATAAAGGGTTGACTCGTAATAGCGACCCCATTAATATGCGCACCGCGTTGAGGCAAGAAAGAAATGACTGCCAGCAAGTTGTAACAATGCTTTATCCTGAAATAGGTAACGTATTGAATTTGCTAAGTAAATATAGTCTTGCTAAAATGACGGGTACTGGAGCTTGTTGCTATATAAGCTTTAGTTCTGAAGCAGAAGCCAGTCGAGTTTCTGACCAGTTACCGGCTGAGTATAAGGCCTTTGTAGCAAAGGGATTAAACCTTTCGCCTGCTGGGGTGTCGCCAAGTGGTAAGGCAACGGGTTTTGATCCCGTCATTCGTAGGTTCAAGTCCTACCACCTCAGCCAATTTCTATTTATCGTTTTAAAATTTACACATCAAGGGGACAGCCGTGTCTAAGTTGGTGGTTTTTTCTGGTAACGCTAACCCAGATCTGGCTAATAAAGTCGTAGAACGTTTAGATATCCCTCTTGGCGAAGCCGTAGTTGGTAAATTCAGTGATGGTGAAATCACCATTGATATCGAAGAGAACGTACGTGGTAAAGACGTATTTATCTTGCAACCAACCTGTGCGCCTACAAACGATAATCTGATGGAAATCATCTTATTAGCTGACTGCTTACGCCGCGCCTCTGCTAGCCGTATTACCGCAGTAATTCCCTATTTTGGTTATGCCCGCCAAGACCGTCGTCCTCGCTCTGCTCGTGTGCCTATTAGTGCCCGTGTTGTAGCCGACATGATGACCAGCGTTGGCATCAACCGCGTTTTAACCGTTGACTTACACGCCGACCAAATTCAAGGTTTCTTTAGTGTTCCTGTTGATAACGTCTATGGTTCACCTATTTTAATAGACGATATCGAACGCCAAAACTTTGAAGCTCCTATCGTTGTTTCTCCCGATATTGGTGGTGTGGTACGTGCACGTGCGGTAGCTAAACAACTGAACGTTGATCTAGCTATTATTGATAAGCGCCGCCCCAAAGCCAACGTTTCTGAAATTATGAACATTATTGGTGATGTCAACGGACGCACCTGTATTTTAGTCGACGACATGGTTGATACCGCCGGTACTCTTTGCCAAGCAGCCAGTGCCTTAAAAGAGTTCGGTGCGAAAAAAGTTGTCGCTTACTGTACGCACGCTGTATTATCCGGCCCTGCGATTGATCGTATTAACAATGCAGTGTTAGACGAATTGGTTGTTACCGATACTATTCCTCTATCTGAAGCCGCAAAAGCTTGCGATAAAATTCGTCAGTTAACAATTTCCGGTATTTTGGCTGAAGCCATTCGTCGCGTTAACAACGAAGAATCAATCAGTGCAATGTTCAGATAACACTGAACAAAAAATTTTATAGCTGTTAGGGCTGGTCGCAACTCCTAACAGCTTTTTACGTTAACCCTAGAAGGTAATTTATTATGTCAGACTATAATCTGAATGCTGTAATCCGTACTGATGAAGGGAAAGGTGCGAGCCGCCGCCTTCGCCGTGCAAATGGTGTCCCTGCTATCATTTATGGTGGTAAAGCTGGTGCCAATGATCGTAAACCTACGTCAATCACTCTTAAAGTTAACGAATTAGTTAAAGCTTTAGAAGACGAAGCGTTTTACAACAGCATCATCACCCTAACGGTTGATGGCAAGAATGAACAAGTAATTCTTCAAGACTTACAACGTCACCCTGCAAAAGCCATCATCTGGCATGCTGACTTTTTACGTGTAAGCAAGACTTCACGTATTAAAGCACACGTTCCAGTACACCTAGAAAACGAAGACAAGTGTGTTGGCGTAAGAGTTGGCGGCGGTATTATTTCTCGTCACTTAGCTGGCCTTGATATTTTCTGTAACGCTGGTGACTTACCAGAAAGCATCCAAATTGATGTTGCTAACATGGAAGTAGGTGATTCAATTTACCTAACCGACCTTGTGTTACCAAAAGGCGTTGAACTAGTTGACTTAGCACACGGTGCAGGCGCAGAGCGTAACGACGCTGTTGTGTCAGTTGTTGCACCTCGTGTTGCTTCTGCAGAAGATGAAGAAGCCGAAGCTGGTGAAGAAGGCGCAGCAGAAGTGTAAACCCTTACTCTTGCACTGTGACCAAAATGAAGCGGGGCTTGCCCCGCTTTTTTGCTATATGCGCTTTTATACTTCCATTTAAGGGAATCTTATGAGCGAACCAATTAAGTTGATTGTTGGTTTAGGCAATCCAGGGGCCGAATACGAACACACCCGCCATAATGCAGGCGCATGGCTGGTAACTCGCCTTGCCCGCGCAGAAAATATTTCTCTTTCTCCTGAGCGTAAATTTTATGGCCTTGCTGGTCGAGGTTATATCGGTGGAGAAGAATGCTGGCTGTTATTACCCACCACCTTTATGAACCTAAGTGGCCAAGCAGTGGCTGCCTTAGCTGGGTTTTATAAAATAAAACCAGAGCAAGTTTTAGTGGTTCACGACGAACTAGACTTACCCGCAGGTACCGCTAGATTTAAAACAGGTGGCGGCCACGGTGGTCAAAATGGTTTGCGTGATATTATTAGTAAATTCGGAAACAACCAAGGTTTCCATCGCTTGCGGGTTGGCATAGGCCACCCAGGCGACAAAAGCAGAGTGACTGGCCATGTACTTAGCAAGCCCAGCGCTAATGAACAAAAACAGATGGATGAAGCCATTGATAACGCCATTGCTGTGATGGCAAATTACGTATCTGGCAACAAAGAAAAAGCAATGAGCGAGCTGCACACTAAAAAATAGTGACCCCAAGCAGCAACTTATCAAGTTGTACCAAGACAACACATAATGCCCACTGGGCAAGTGTTTGAAACGAATACTGAATCTGAATATTAGGAATTATTATGGGTTTTAAATGTGGCATTGTTGGCTTGCCCAACGTAGGTAAATCAACTCTTTTTAATGCGTTAACTCAGTCTGGCATTGCAGCAGAAAACTTTCCTTTCTGTACTATTGAGCCTAATACAGGCGTCGTAGCCATGCCTGACAAGCGTTTAGATGAACTCGCCCTAATAGTAAAGCCAGTGCGTGTTGTGCCCACCAGCATGGAGTTTGTTGATATTGCTGGCCTAGTAGAAGGTGCCTCTAAAGGCGAAGGACTTGGCAATCAGTTCCTAGCTAACATTCGTGAAACCGATGCCATTGCCCATGTGGTACGTTGCTTTGAAGATGAAAACGTTATTCATGTTGCTAACAAAATAGACCCTGCTGCTGACATCGACATTATCAACACCGAACTAATTTTAGCTGACCTTGATTCCTGCGAGAAACAATTTCAGCGCATTAGCCGTGTAGCCAAAGGCGGTGACAAAGATGCGGTTGCCCAAAAAGCTTTATTAGAACGTTTAATCCCGCATTTTGAAGCCGGCAATACTGCTCGTATGCTCGAACTAGACGAAGACGAGCGTAAGGTTGCTCGCACCTTCCACTTACTGACCATCAAACCAACCATGTACATTGCTAACGTTGCCGAAGACGGTTTCGAAAATAATCCACATTTAGATACCGTACATGAAATTGCGGCGGCTGAAGGTGCTTCAGTAGTAGTGGTATGCAACCAAATTGAAGCAGAGATTGCTGAGTTAGATACCGATGAAAAGCTCGAATTTTTGCAAGAAATGGGAATGGATGAACCCGGTTTAGACCGTGTTATTCGTGCAGGTTATGACCTCCTCAGCTTGCAAACATATTTTACTGCAGGCGTTAAAGAAGTACGCGCTTGGACTATTAAAGTCGGCGACACTGCTCCACGTGCGGCAGCGGCTATTCATACTGACTTTGAACGTGGCTTTATTCGTGCTGAAATCATCAGCTATGATGATTTTATCAAATACCAAGGCGAAGCCGGTGCTAAAGAAGCTGGTCGCTGGCGCTTAGAAGGCAAAGAATACATTGTTCAAAACGGCGATGTTATTCACTTCCGCTTTAACGTATAGACCTTAGTGTAAATAAAAACAGGTGCATAATGCCCCTGTCTTTATCAAAGCCTTAACCTAAAATGGTTGGGGCTTTTTTTTTGCCTAAACTAAAGTAATTCTTAAAGTAATTCTTTACGCAATTGCGCTGCGGACTTAGGCGACAACAAACCGGGGGCCACGTCAAAGGCTGTTTTACAGCCGAATTGACCTTGCTGGCTTAAGCGATGACAGGCGCGTGCATAAGCAACTAACACACTGGCAGTAAACTCAGGGTTACTTTCTAGCTTTAAAGAATACTCGACCACTTGGTTAATACCATCACTGGAAGTACCACTGCGGATTACAAAGCCACCATGAGGCATACGGCTGTGCTCTGCTCTTAAGGTTTCTTCGCTTATAAAATTCACTGTAGTGTCATAGTCGGAGAAGTAGTTAGGCATAGTCTTAATTGTTTTTTCTACTAACTTTTGGTCTGCGCCTTCCTCTAGAACTATATAACACTCACGCACGTGCTTTTCTTTGGTGGCCAGTGTCGGACGGCTGCCACTGCGTACTTTTGCAATGGCATCGGTAGAAGGGATAGTGTACTGAACACCGGCTTTAACACCATCAACACGACGTACAGCGTCAGAATGTCCTTGGCTCAAGCCTTTACCCCAAAAGGTATAGGTTTCGCCGTCTGGTAATAATGCTTCACCCATTAAACGATTGATTGAAAACATGCCTGGATCCCAACCAATAGAAATTAAAGCGGTTTTATTATTGGCTTTAGCAGGGGCATCAACAGTATCAAAGTACTCAGGGATACGCGCGTGGGTATCAAAACTGTCAACCGTATTAAACATGGCTGCAAACTCTGGACCCTGTACCGGTAAATCTTCTTTTGAACCACCACAAAGAATTAGTACATCAATTTTTTCTTGGAAACTGATCAAGCTATCTATGGCGAATACGGCAGTGTTTGGGTTAAGCGTATCAACTGTGCTTGGATCACGTCGACTAAACACGCCCACCAACGTCATGTCTTCATTTTTACTAATGGCGGCTTCTACACCACGACCTAGGTTACCGTAGCCGGCAATACCTATACGTATTGGGGTTGTCATAAAATGAGCCTCCTAATTAAGCTATATAAACTATTAAAAATAACGAGCCATTCATTATAAACACTTTCATAAACTCTTGCTGTATTTAGCTTATTGTTAATTGCCACTAGCCTCTACCTTCTGTTTGCGTTGCTTTTAACTTAGAATGGGCGGTCATATTTTAAACTTATCTATTTTTTTATTACTTATGCGCTTTTTATTCTTATGCTTATTAACTGTTAGCCTTAACGCTTGCAGCCTTTTATCCACTACACCCAGTGCGGACACACTCAGTCGTCAATTTAACGCCAACGAAAGTGATACTTTTGCTTACGGCACAGGCAGCGGTGCGACTAAGGCAGAAGCAACTCTAGCTGCACGTTTAGAGCTATCTGCCCAGATTTACGTGCATGTGTCTTCTGAATTTAAGGCTGCACAGCAGCACCTAAGAGAAGATAAAAACGGACTGAGCCGTACCAGCAGCAGCGAACAACTGAATAGCTTTATGACCAATCATACCAGCGCTTTACTGAGCAACTTGCAAGTAGAGGACACGGTAAAAGTACGCGAAGGCTGGTTTGTAGTAGTTAGAATGCCACTAAAAAAAATGGAAGAAGCTCGCATTCGTGCTGACAGACAAGCTCCCGCCTTAGTCTATGCTTTATTAATGAATAACAAAGAAGTATTAACCGCTAGCGCTCTGCTGCGTTATGCCATCATAGGTTTGGATAAAACTCTTCAGCAAGAAATAGCTAAGGAAATTATTTATGCCCCAGGCATTGCGGCGAATACAACCTTCGAAGCTTTCTTCAAAGGTGCTATTGAAGAAACTAAAAATCGTCTGGAAATATTACCGATTACAGATGAAGAGCGCATACGTTTTGCTCTCATCGACAAGAATACTTATGAACCTCAAAGCGGCTTCGTTATTTATCTAGAAGGCAAGAACTTAGAGACAAACCATTCTGGTTTAACTCGCTTTACACCTCTAGAAAACTTACCTGCCCAGTTTTCACCAATATTACTTGGTTATCATGACACTCTTAATAGCGACATAGATAAAGGGCTATTAAAGGCTGGCTCAATAAACACCGATGCTTTAAAAAAATTCGAACAAACAACAATTTATGTTTACACCCAACCAAGCAACTCATTAGTCACCTTAATGAATGGCTCTAAAACAATAAACTCGAAATTTAGTCATAAGTTATTTGAAGCCCCTAGCGATAACAGTATGTTAAAGCTTATTGCAGAGACTGAAGAAAACTCTCATAGAAGTAGTACTGAAATTATTGGTAGCCCAACCTCCGCTGTTCTGTATTACAGCATTAAGTTGTCAGAAAATTCTTTTGGTAGTTTAGACATATCAATCGCCAATCCAAAGAACAGCATTACTCTGAAAGATGCTAACGATGTCACTATTGTTAGTGGTGTTAATCGTATCAAAAAAGAATTAGAGGTCGGGCGTTACCACATTCACATTGAAAACGCTGACACAAAGAACTTTCAAAGTTTGGACGACAGCTTCACCATTCATAAAAACAGTGAATTTAAGCGGGAATACAAGGCTTTGCAAAACCGTCAGTATTTTCATAGAGGCTACTTCACCGACTTAAACCTTGGTTATGGTAGTAAGCTCAATGATGACTTCGAAATTCCTTTAGAGAATGGCTCTATCATGTCTCATAAAGAGTTTATCGATAGCTATAATGCAGACTACCCACATAACTATTACGCCAATCTTAGACGCATGCGCTTAACCAACGCCGCCATCGCCATTTCTTATGGCTTAGACCTTGGCGCGCGCAGTTATAAAGAAAGCGGTACCGACAATAAAGCCTCTCTTTACTCTGCGGGTGGTCATTTTGGATTAGGCTTATGGACCAGTAAATTGCTTGGTAAGGCCAGCTGGGTAACAGCTAACTACAATTACTCCTATTACCAATGGTATTTTAGTGATAGTAAAAAACAACCAAAGATCAATGCAAACCCAGCAGTCGATTCGTTTAGTCGTGGTTACCCTTTTATTGATATAGGTTCGCGCTGGGATATTTATGGTATTGGCGTGCGCCTGTCTGATCCTAGCTTGGCCGCTCCTTCGCTTTATTTATCGATTGGGGCTACCAGAACTCAAGCTGGCTACAAGCTGGACGAACACAGTACAGCGATTAAGGGGGTTAGCTTTTAATTGCTTGTTAGGCGACAAAGCTAAACACATAGATAGCAATTTGTTATATGCTTATAGCAGATATCAAATTTAAGGGTTCTATGTATGTCCAACATCGTTATTCTAGGCAGTGGCTTTGCTGCCGTTGCTGCTATTCGTGAGCTTAGAAAGCAATCCATTGATACCCAAATCACCGTAGTCTCTCCAGACAACGAACTCGTTTATTTACCCAGTTTAATCTGGTTACCGTCTGGCTTGCGTAAAGGCCAAGATCTGCGTATTCCATTAGCTGATTTTTTCAAGCGCCTCAATGTTAAATGGCATCAAGGCAGCGTATTAAAAGTAGAAGACGGTGGCCGTAAAGTCATTACTGATAGTGGCGAGCTTAGCAACGATTATTTAATAATCGCTACTGGTGGACGCTACCTACGCAAACTGCCCGGCATAGAGCATGCTTTCATCCCCTGCGAAGGCATAGAGCCTTGTGAAGCTATCACTGCTCGCTTAAACAGCATGCAGAGCGGCACCATAGCCATTGGCTTTGCTTCTAACCCGAAAGAGCCCGGCGCGGTGCGTGGCGGCCCTATGTTTGAGTTTTTGTTTGGTATAGATACTTTGTTACGCCAGCAGAAACGTCGTGATAAATTTAAAATAGTTTTCTTCAACCCACAATTAAAACCCGGTAATCGCTTAGGTGAAGGTGCTGTTGAAAAGCTGTTAGAACATATGCACAAACAAGGCATTGAAACTCAGCTAGGTCATAAGCCTGTACGTTTTGAAGAAAACAAAGTAGTCACAGAAGGCGCGGAGTTTGATGCTGACTTAATTCTATTTATGCCAGGTTTAACTGGCCCTGCTTGGTTAGATGACTGTGAGCTCCCACGTTCTGAAGGTGGCTTTATTGCAGCTGATGAATTTTGCCGTGCGAAGGGTATGAAAAACGTATACGTTGCCGGCGATATTGGCAGCTACCCAGGCCCAGATTGGATGGCGAAACAAGCACACCAAGCCGATCTACAAGCAGTTGCAGTAGCAAAAAACATTACTGCTGACATCAAGGGAACTGGAACACTTAGCCCGTTTACAGTTGAACTGGCTTGTATTATTGATTCACTGGACAGCGGCATGCTGGTATACAGACGGGGCAAACGTAAATTAGTGTTACCCCGCTTCAAAGTATTACATTGGGCCAAAAAACACTTTGAAAAAATGTATACCAACAAATTACGCTAGCGGGTCTTAAAAGCACTGGCTAACATTTTTAGGCTGTTAGCCAGACCTTCTTGAGTATAGGCAACTTGCTGTATCTCTTTTGCGCCCACTAAGGTTTTACCAGCATCCTGTTGAATTGCATCCATATTACGAGCTATCTCTTGGCTTACCGCTACCTGCTCTTCTGAAGCCGTGGCAATCTCGGCAGACATATCTGAAATACTGTGAACATCCGCTAATATTTCAGCAAAGATATTTTCTAACTCTGTCGATAGCTTCAAAGTGTTGCTTGAAACCTGATGGCTTTGCTCCATTGAAGACGCTGCTTGACTAGAAAGCTCGGCAAATGTGCTAATAATATCTTGTATTTGTTGGGTAGACTCATGCGTTTGCTGTGCAAGCTTTCTCACTTCATCCGCCACTACAGCAAAGCCTCGTCCATGCTCGCCTGCTCGCGCAGCTTCGATAGCGGCGTTCAAAGCTAATAAGTTAGTTTGGCCGGCTAGATTTCTAATAACATCGATTACTTGGATCATTGAGCCGCTGCGCTGTTGCAAATCTTGCATTAAGGCATCAACTGATTGCACTAAACTCGCTAAAGTACGAACTTGGGCAACGCTATCACGCACGTGGATTTCACCATCGTTGCTTTTATCGCGAACACTTTGGGTAGCTTCTGCTACTTGTAAAATGTTTTTTGATATTTGTGTAGAGGTTGCCGACATCTCTTCTGTCGCTGTAGCCGCTTGATCTACTTGCTGCTGCTGTTGCTCTAAATTTAGCGTATTTTGTTGAGTAATTGTGATGCTTCTTGCGGTGGTCTCAGCTAACTGATCACTAGCACGATCGAGTTCTTTTAAAGAATCCGAAAGTAACTGATAGAGCTCATCAACATTGCGAGCTAGCTCACCAATTTCATCATCGCTTTCTGCCTTAATTAATACGCCAAGGTCTTTATTTACCATACCCCGTCTTATCGCTTTAACCAGTCTGCCGATTTGCCCGGTTAATTGTCGCACTGTGATAAGCACTAACGCCATACCCACCCACATTATAAGCACCATCAGGGCAATGCTTACCCAGAAACTTGTTTGGGCATGCTGCTTTGATGCAATCGAATTATTATTTATAAGTTTTAATATTTCTTGTTGGCTTTCAATAAATCGATCTATTCTATGCGTGGTATTTTCAAACCATTGAGAAGCTGTAACCGGATTACCTTGTTCGGCCTTTTCTATTTTCTCGCGCAGAACCATTACTTCTTTATTATCTTTTGAAGACAAGGCCTGTAACCAAAATGCATTTTCTTTATCGGTTAAAATGGTATCGATTACATGCTGTAAACTCCGTTGCTGCCCCTGCAGTTTCATCAGGGTTAAAAGCTGTCCATTTCTTTCCTGGGTGTTCTGTAAATACGCGTTCCCTACTGCTCGCTCCTGCCCCGAAACTTCAGTTAATTCTGCAATAGCCCAATAAGCTAAGTTCTTTCTTAACGCATCGCTGTGTGGGTTGTTATAGAGAACACTTTTGTTATAGGCCATTAACTCAGCAATTAATTGACTGTAGGATGCGATAGCTTCTGCGGCCTGTACTTCTTGGTTTAATACTTGTTGGCGATAATTTTTAATGCGCTTTAATGCGCTATTAAGCTCGTGGTTAGCACCAAATATTTGAGAGTTTGTTAATTTGGCTACCGCAATATCCGTTTGCGACTGCTGCCTAGTTAGCTCCGACACAGTCTGTCCAGATGAAGCTAAAAATCCGGCCGTACGACCACGTTCTCGCTGCAACTCTGTCACAAGGGGGTTCAATAATTGTATGAGTTCTACTTCTTGCAGCAAAGTACTCATGCTTTGATAGTTTTGCCATTCTTGTTGTAAACGCTCTACAAACAGCAGCTGTAATATCAACATAGGTGGAACGGTTAACAATAATAACTTCGAACGTATGGATAAATTTTTAAGCCAATTCATATTGCTTCCTGTACTTAGAAAATTATGCTTATACAGCCTTCTATAGATATCGACACTAGCAGAGCTTTCTTGATTAATTTGCTGTCATCATAAACAAAAAACCGTTATTCCAAAGAAGAACGGCTCCCTTTTACACTAGTTTACATTTTGATTTCATATTACTTTAAAGCATAGTATGACTTCTTGCTGTCAGCCATCTCGCGCGTGTGCAACGGCACACGGAAGCGTTCGCCGTATTGATCCGCTAGCTTGTCTGCGTTTGCGATAAAGGCATCAATTCCTTCTATGCTTTCGACAAACGAAATCACACCGCCAGTATTAGGTGCAAAACCCCAACCAAAGATAGAACCGATATCCACTTCATGAGCACGGGTGATAACGCCCTCGGCCACACAATGCAAAGTTTCTACCGCCTGAGCATAAAGTAAACGTTGCTTAATGTAGTCTGCACTCGGCTGTTCTTTAGCAACAGGATAGTGCTGCGCTAACTTTGGCCATAATGACTTTTTCTGCTTAGGGTCGGCTGGATAATCATAAAACCCTTTGCCAGATTTCTTACCAATACGATCCAGCTGATGCACCATTTTTTCGAGCAAATTATCACCAGGATGGGTAATAAACTTATCGCCTAAGTCCCTTTTAGCTTGGCTGCCAATACGATCCATCAACTCTAAAGAAACCTCATCACTTAATGCCAGTGGCCCCACCGGCATACCGACGAGTTTAGCGGCGTTCTCTATCAATGCCGGTGCCACGCCTTCTTTAACTAAGGCCATGCCTTCTTGCACATAGGTACGGAACACTCGTGAAGTATAGAATCCACGACTGTCATTAACGGTAATGGGTGTTTTTCTAATCTGCTGAACGTAATCTAATGCCCAAGCCAAGCTGTGCTGAGAAGTTTTCTTGCCCATAATGATTTCCACCAGCGGCATTTTATCCACGGGTGAGAAAAAGTGCAGACCGATAAACTGTGCAGGACGTTGACTGGCCTCTGCCAAACCGGTAATGGGTAAAGTGGATGTGTTAGATGCAAAGATAGCGTCTTCACCCAGCACGGCTTCAGCTTTAGCGGTTACATCGGCTTTTACGGCACGGTCTTCAAACACGGCTTCGATGACCATTTCACAACCTTTTAGATCGTTATAGTCGGTAGTGGCGGTAATAAGTCCGAGCGTATTGGCGGCTTTGTCTTTGCTCATTTTACCGCGCGCAACCCGTTTATTCAGCAGATTTTCAGAATAGGCTTTGCCCTTGTCGGCGGATTCTTGCGTGCTGTCGAGCAACACGACTTCAATACCACTCATGGCAGAGACATAGGCAATACCTGCGCCCATCATGCCGGCACCTAAAATACCGATTTTCTTAAATTGTTTTTTCTCAACACCTTTAGGACGATTTTTTAGTTTGTTAGCGTCTTGCAAAGCCACAAAGAAAGTACGAATCATTACTTTTGCTTGAGTCGACATTAGCAGCTCGACAAAGTAACGTGCTTCTACGTCTAGGGCTTGGTCGATGGGTAACTGACAGCCTTCGTAGACGGCTTGCAGAATACTTGCGCCACTTTGGCCGACTGAACTTCGCCACCGGGCAGCTTAAACTTCTTTTCATCCCAAGGTTGTATGTGCGCCTTAGGGTTATCCAACAACCACTGCTTAGCGCTTTCGATTAACAGCTCAGCCGGCACTACGCTATTTATCAACCCCGCTGCTTGCGCTTCTTTGGCTTTCGCTTGAGTGCCTTGTAATAACCAAGGCAAGGACGCTTGTACACCCAACATACGTGCCGCTCGTTGCGTACCGCCACCACCGGGCAGCAAACCTAAATTCACTTCAGGGAAGCCAAACACCGCTTTAGGGTTATCGGCAGCAATACGATGATGACAGGCCAAAGCAATCTCTAAGCCACCGCCTAATGCCGTACCGTTTAAGGCGGCAACAATGGGCTTACCGCCCTGCTCCATCAAACGCATCAGTTGATGCAAGTTTTTCACAAAGTTTAATAAGATTTGTGCGTCTTGCTCCATCGTCTGAATTTCATGCAAATTAGCCCCGACGATGAATTCTTTTTTACCCGACGTAAGGACGATACCTTTTACTTTGTCGTCTTTTAAAAGTGTCTCTAGCGCTTGGGCATAGGCCTCTACTGCTGCCTTAGCTAAAGAATTCACTGGGCCACTTGGGTCATCCCAAGTCAAAACGGCTAAGCCGTTGCTGTCTATTTCTGTACTAAATATGTTGCTCATGTTTTTACCTTTTTATTATCTTTAAAACGCATTACGCTGGTTTTAATACAACTCTTTAAAGCATGGTGGCGACGTTTTTTGTAGCGGCTACTTTCCGTGCTTATTTCTCAGACTCGCCGTGAACCCATCCATGGGGGCTCGAGTGCGCCATCGATCCCCAGGACGGGGTGAATGCAGAAGTTTGTCTGGAACAAACTCTGCCTTGGCGCACACGGTCTGCTCTAGTTTTTAGATAACTTTTTTAAAGCGTTATCGAGGACGTTAGAGTGAGGCAAAATATTTTTCAAAAGCGCAGCTTACTCATGTAAGTGAGCATTTTTAAAAATACTTTTAACGAAACTATAACGACGCAGATAGCTTTAACACTGCTTTAAACGCGCTCAATAATCGTCGCCGTCCCCATCCCACCGCCGACGCATAGATTAATCAGCGCCGTGGTCTTATCCTGACGCTCTAACTCATCCAATACCGTCCCTAAAATCATGGCACCCGTAGCACCTAATGGATGCCCCATCGCAATAGCGCCGCCATTAACGTTGATTTTACTGTGGTCGATGTTCATTTCTTTCATAAATAACAGCACTACGGAAGCAAAGGCTTCGTTAAGCTCCCACAAGTCGATATCATCTGCTGTAAGCCCTGCGTTTTTAAGTGCTTTACGGGCAGAGGGTGCAGGGCCAGTGAGCATAATGGTCGGTTCAGAGCCAACCGATGCGGCTGAGCGAATACGAGCTCGTGGTGTTAAACCTAACGCTTGGCCCATTTCTTTAGTACCAATTAATACAGCCGCAGCACCGTCTACTATGCCCGACGAATTACCGGCGTGATGAACATGATAAACCCATGCTGCCGTGCATTTCAAAGGCAGGATTCAAAGCCGCTAAGCTTTCCAGCGTAGCGCCTGGACGCATATGCTCATCATGCGCCAACAGTGTTAAACCCAATTGATCTCTTACGGGAATAACCGAGTTATTAAAATAACCATTATCCCAAGCATGCTTAGCTCGACGTTGTGACTCAACTGCGTAAGCATCAACGTCTTGGCGGCTAAAGCCGTGTAAGGTAGCAATTAAATCGGCTGAAATGCCTTGTGGTACAAAAGACAACGCATTAGTCACTGCGGGGTCGGTGTAATATGCACCACCACTAGCACCCATAGGGATACGTGACATACATTCGACACCACCGCCTATGGTCATTTGGGCTTCACCAGCTTTTACTTTAGCCGCCGCCATATTGACCGCTTCTAAGCCTGAGGCACAAAAGCGACTGACCACCACCCCGGCACAAGCTTGGTTGTAACCGGCCATTAATACAGCAGTACGGGCAATATCTGCGCCTTGTTCCATGACCGGTTCGACACAGCCAAGCACGACATCATCGAGCTGGGAGGTGTCTAAGTTATGGCGTTGTTGCAGGCTTTTTAATAAGCCAGACATTAAGTTAACGGGCGTTACTGTGTGCAGTGCGCCATCTTTCTTTCCACGGCCGCGCGGGGTTCGCACAGCATCAAAAATATATGCGTCGGTCATTTTTTGCCTCTTTATTATTCGCTTAGACTTTTTCTCTCTCGCTGTACGCTCAAGGCTAATGGGCTATTTTTGATGCAAGCATCGCAGACACGCCGTAAACCCATCCATGGGGGCTCGAGTGCGCCATCGATCCCCAGGACGGGGTGAATGCAGAAGTTTGTCTGGAACAAACTCTGCCTTGGCGCACACGGTCTGCGCTTAGCAGCAACACTAGCACGTCCATCCAACTCTTAACTTCAGCGGTAAATAAATAGCCGACTGGGCAGGTTAAGGGGTAGGAAACTTTAACTGCGGTTGGCGTGTTTGCTGCGCAGACCCCCATTTGCCATGGATGGCAAATGGGAGCCTACATGGAAGTATTCACGGCGTGTCTGCAAAGCAAATGCCCAACAAAGCAGTCATAAAGTTTTTTTTGATTTAAATAGTGCGTGCAATAATTTCTTTCATAATTTCAGAAGTACCCGCGTAAATACGTTGTACGCGCGCATCGGCCCAAGCACGTGCAACAGGGTATTCCCACATATAACCGTAGCCGCCATGTAGCTGTACGCACTCATCGCAAATACGGCCTTGTGCTTCAGTCGCCCACAGTTTTACTGAAGCTGCTGCGTCGATATTCAATTTTTTCTGTATGTGTAACTCTAAGCAGCGGTCAACGTAGCATTGCATGACTTCTAGTTCGGTGCGTAATTCCGCCAGTTTAAAACGTGTATTTTGGAAGGCAGCAATGGGCTTGCCGAAGGCTTGGCGTTCTTTAACGTATTTAACGGTTTCATCGTAAACGGCACGACTACCAGCCGCAGCAATGATGGCTACGCTTAGGCGCTCTTGTGCCAACTCTTGCATTAGATAGATGAAACCAGCGTTTTCTTGGCCTAGTAAGTTTGTTGCAGGAACACGCACGTTATCGAAAAACAATTCAGAAGTGTCTTGAGCCTTCATTCCTATTTTATTTAAGTTTTGGCCACGGGCAAAACCTTTACGGTCGGCTTCTACTAAAAACAGACTGACGCCTTTAGAACCCGCTGAAGTATCCGTTTTACAGACCACTATAATTAAGTCTGCCATTTGACCATTGGTAATAAACGTTTTAGAGCCGTTAATTATATATTCATCACCGTCTTTAATGGCGGTGGTGCGTACTCCGGCTAAGTCTGAGCCCGTGCCTGGTTCGGTCATAGCAATGGCAGTAATTACTTCACCTGTGCACATTTTTGGTAACCAGTTTTTTTTCTGCTCTTCTGTGCCGTAATGCAGAATATAAGGGGCAACAATATCAGAGTGCAGTGAAAAGCCAGGGCCAGAAGCGAAAACTCGGCCTTGTTCTTCAATGACGATGGAGGAATAACGAAAATCGACACCGCTACCGCCGTACTCTTCAGGAATATGGGTGCACAAAATGCCTGTTTCACCGGCCTTTAACCAAGCTTCACGAGAGATATGGCCTTGTTCTTCCCACTCTTCCCAATGTGGTTGAATTTCTTTTTCCATAAATTTACGCACACTGTCGCGAAACATATTATGTTCTTCGGTATAAATAGAACGTGGAATCATTTGGCTTTCTCCTTATTATTTTTAGGCTGGATGCCATCTTGTCGAATAATATTCTTGGATAAGTATTGTTCGATTTCTGCTGTTGTGAAATTGAGTTCTTGTAAGATATTAGATGTGTCTCTGCCCTGCTCTGGCGCAAAGTTACTGTCTTTACTAGCTTCTAGTTTTTTACCATTAATCATAAAAGGTGTGTTCGGGCATTTAATAGTAAAACCTTGTGGGGTTTTAATTTCTTGCACCATTTCACGTGCTAATAACTGTGGGTGTTCGAAGGCTTTTTCAGGGCTAAGTACAGGGGTAACGCAGCAGTCAGATTCAGCAAAGAAATCACGCCATTCATCCTGTTTTTTGCTGGCAAATACTGCGGCAACTTCTGCCCGCAACTGTTCTGCTTTAGGGCCGACATCGTTGTAACGAGCTTTCCATTCTTCTTTGCCTAATAAATCACAGACTTGTACCCAAAATTTATTTTCTAAAGCACCCACCGCCATATATAAGTTATCAGCGGTTTTATACAGCGAGTAACAAGGGCGGACACCGGTAAGCATGTCTTGGCCGCGCGGTTGTGTTTTTTGAAAAACGGCCATATTGGCCAGAGGAATAACATGATTAGCAAAAGCGCAGTCGGTCATAGAGATATCTAAGTAGCAGCCTTCGCCATTTTTTAAACGCCCTACTAAGGCCGCTAAAATAGCCATGGCTGCACTTAAGGTGCCACCAGCAAGGTCGGCGATTTGAAAATTACCCAAGGCCGGAGCTTCACCAGCATTACCCACTTGTTCTAATATGCCTGCAGTGGCGCAGTAGTTCATATCATGTCCGGCTTTATGTGCCCAAGGACCGGTTTGACCGTAACCTGAAATGGAGCAGACGATTATTTGTGGGTTAACGGCTTTTAATGATTCATAACCAATGCCAAGTTTATTTAGCACACCGGGACGAAAGCTTTCTAACACCACATCGGCTTTGGCCACCAGCTGTTTGAATATTTCCACTCCCACCGCTTGGCTTAAGTCCAAGCTAATGGACTCTTTACCACGGTTCATTATATGGAACACAGGGCTAACATAACCCGCTGGCATACCTAAAAAACGTGCGTAGTCACCCGCACCCGTATCTTCAACTTTAATAACGCGCGCGCCCATATCTTGTAGATGTAATGAACACATAGGCCCAGGTAATAGCCGCGATAAGTCCAAGACGGTAAAGCCTGAAAGTGGTCGCATTTTTGGCCCTCGTTGTTGTTATAATGACCAGATTTGTTAATCAGACTACCGAGGCTTGTTAGCATCAGCAAGGTGCAAAGCGCTCATTTTAATTAGCACATATGCTCAAGTAAGAAGAAACTTTCTATCACTTGCGTTATTCATCTAGGGAAAACCTGTGGCATCTGCAGAAGCTATACAACGTTTTTATACTGTTTTAGCAGCCGTACCTAAGGGTAAAGTGATCACTTATGGACAGTTGGCAGCACAAGCGGGAATGCCTAGGGGCGCGCGTTGGGCGGGTTATTTATTACGCCACTTACCGGCAGATTCGAGCCTGCCTTGGTATCGAGTTATTAATGCTCAGGGCAGAGTTAGCTTTCCAGCTGAAAGCGAAGCGGCTTTGCAACAGATGACTCTTTTAGAAGAGGAAGGTGTAGAGTTCAGTATTAGCGGCCGCATCGACCTAAAGCGTTTTGGCGCTTTTTAACCCCTCAAAAGTCTAAATTCGCGCTTTGCTTGTTATTCTTTATGCTTGCCTAAGCGCAACAAGCATCTAATTTCCACTCAGCTTTATCTATTCACCCCGCTGGCTATCATTGGCTTTAATGTTCGATTTTTACGCCAAGATCTAAAAAAGTGTCAGTGCTTCACCTGTTAATCTTGCAGAACTTCTTTAGAGTAGATAACTATTGATAACAATAACAAATATACAACTCTGGAATTTTTTATGGCGACCGAATATTTTGACGTTCTTATTATAGGTGCCGGATTATCTGGTATAGGCTCAGCAGTTCATTTAAAGAAAAAGCTACCCAATAAATCGTTTGCTATTCTAGAAGGTCGTGAGGCCATAGGCGGCACTTGGGATCTATTCCGCTACCCAGGCGTGCGCTCAGATTCTGACATGTTCACCCTAGGCTATGAGTTTAAGCCTTGGGTAAACGACAAAGGCATTGGCGATGGCGATGATATTCGCACCTATATTGAAGAGGCTGCAGAAGAAAACGCCATAAAGCCGCACATTCGTTTTGGTCAAAAAGTGAAAAGCGCTAACTTTGATAGCGACTCTGCCTTATGGCACCTCGGCGTTGAGCTAAAAGATGGCAGTATTAAAGAATACAGCTGTAACTTCTTTATTAGCTGTACCGGCTACTACGATTATGACGAAGACTACACACCTGAATTCACTGGTCGTGATGATTTCAAAGGCGATATTATTGAACCGCAGTTTTGGCCAGAAAACTACGACTATAGCGATAAAGAAGTAGTGGTTATTGGCTCAGGCGCAACTGCGGTTACTGTAGTACCGGCCATGACCGACAAAGCCAAGCATGTGACTATGCTGCAGCGCTCACCCTCTTATGTGATTTCCGTACCACAACAAGACCTGATGGTGAAAGCCTTACGCATGCTTTTACCAGAAAAATGGGCTTATAAAATTATTCGTGGCCGCAATATCTCTATTACCCTAGCTATCTTCCAACTGTGCAAGCGCTTCCCTAATTTTGCCCGTAAGCTATTGCAGTGGGGCGTTAAGATGCAACTGCCGAAAGACTTCGACATGAGCCACTTTACGCCTAAGTACAACCCTTGGGATCAACGATTATGCGCCGTTCCCCTAGGTGACATATTTGAATCCATTAAAGAAGGCAATGCTTCTGTAGTCACCGACCATATAGATCGCTTTATTGAAGACGGCATTTTATTAAAATCAGGAAAAACACTTAAAGCCGATATAATTGTCACTGCTACCGGCTTGAAAATTCAGATGCTGGGTAACATGCAAGTCAGTGTCGATGGTGAAGCTATTATTCCTAATCAAAGCATGAGCTACCGCGGGGTGATGTTTGAAAACCTACCCAATATGGCCATGGTGTTTGGTTACACTAACTCGTCATGGACTTTAAAAGCCGACTTGATTTCCGATTACGTTTGTCGACTACTCAAGCACATGGACGACAAAGGCGTACGCCAAGTGACCCCACGCAACCGTAACCAAGACATTAATCGCCTTCCTTTTATTGATATGAGTTCTGGTTATATTCAACGAGTAAAAGATCAAATCCCACAACAAGGCGATGCTAGTCCTTGGAAACTATACCAAAATTACTTTTTAGACATGACGGCCTTAAAGCTGGCTAACTTAGATGATCCTTCGTTGGAATACAGAGTGCCTGCAACTAATGAGGAGCAAACTCCCCAAGAAGCGGTTTAACTGTTTCACCGCTAGTGCATAATAGCTTTATCTTTCGCGCCATTTTATATGGCGTTTTTTGTTTCAAAACAGCCTTTTCAAGACTTAGCGCATTGGCTATCTCTTTAGCCTGTTGCAGACTACACTCAATAGTAAGTACTTTTCAGGACAAACCTTATGCAAGTACAGTTTATTGGTGCCACGGGTACAGTCACAGGCTCAAAATATTTGGTGTCTTATGGTCGCCATAACATTTTAATTGATTGTGGATTATTTCAAGGGGTAAGCACTATCCGCAGAAGGAACTGGGAAGAACTGCCTTTTGCTGCTGATAAAGTTGATGCCGTTTTGTTAACTCATGCCCACATAGATCACTCGGGTTATTTGCCAGCACTGATGCGTCATGGTTTTCACGGGCCAATATATACTACTGCAGCGACCACTTTGCTGTGCCAAGTACTGTTGCCTGATGCGGGTTACCTGCAAGAAGAAGAGGCGCGTTACGCTAACAAAAAGAAATATTCTAAATATAATCCAGCCGAGCCCTTATATACCGAAGACGATGCTCGCCAAGTGTTAAAACAATTTAAAAAAATTAAAGTGCATACTGTGCTTGAATTACCCGGTGGCATGACCGCTACTTACACCCCCGTCGGCCATATACTCGGCGCCTGTGCCATACGCCTTGAGTACAATGGTCGTAGCATCACCTTTAGTGGCGATGTTGGCCGTTTAAACAACGCCGTTATGATGCCCCCAGAGCCTTTAGCCGATACTGACAACTTAGTATTAGAGTCTACCTATGGCGATAGAATACATGTTGAGATAGATGCTGAAGAAGCCATTGCTGATGTTGTCAATCGTACAATTAAACGCGGTGGCATTGTTTTAATCCCTGCGTTTGCCGTTGGCCGGGCGCAATTGGTTTTATACTATGTTGAACGCTTAATGGCACAAGGACGCATACCTAAAGTGCCCGTGTACCTAAACAGCCCAATGGCGATTAAAGCCACTGAAATATTTTTAGAAAATGACAAGCTGCATAAGCTTAACAGCGATGATTGCGAAAAAATTGATGCTATTACCACTTACATTAGAACCACTGAGCAATCCATTGAACTGACCGCCCGCCGAGAACCCAGCATTATAATTTCGGCAAGCGGCATGGCCAGTGGTGGACGCGTACTGCATCATCTAAAAGCACTGATTAGCAATCCAATTCATACCGTCTTATTTATGGGATATCAGGCACCAGGAACGCGTGGTTTTAGCTTAACCAGCGGTACCGATGAGATAAAAATCCATGGTGAATACTATCCAATCAATGCCGAAGTGCTGAACTTAGAAGCGCTTTCTAGCCACGCAGACTACAAAGAAATGTGTCACTGGCTGAAGCAAATGAAGAAAAAGCCGGGGAGAATATTTTTAACTCATGGTGATCCCCAAGCCGCAGATATCTTTAGGCAGTACCTTATAGATAAATTCGACTTGGACGTGGCTATACCGTCTTATCTTGAAAAGATAAACGTTTAGTCACCCGTTGGTGAAATACTAAAGTTACGTACCATGGTTAATTGACGCAAAGATACGGCCAAACTGGAGAGGTTTTTCTGTTTGGTCGTGCAGATCACCATTTTGTATTCAAAAGCGGTCGACTCTTCGACAGTACGATAACTGATGTTGACGATATCAAATCCGTCTTTGGCCATAAAATCTTTAAGCTCGTCTTCGGTCATCACATTATCACGATCAAAACTGATGGTTTGATGGGCGTAATAGTGTGAAGGTAAACGGCGTTCAAACCAACGAAATACAGACAATGTACCCAAGGTAAGAATAGTGGCTAGAACCGCAGGAACGTAAAAACCAATACCAATCAAAATACCAATAGCGGCTGTCATCCAAATGGAAGCCGATGTGGTTAAACCACGAACAGACAACCCTTCTCTAAAGATTACACCTGCTCCCAAGAAACCGATACCAGTCATAATACCCTGCGCCATACGGGTTGGGTCGGTACGAACAGTTTCCATGGATGTACCCGGCGGCAACCATTGCCATTGATACATGGTCACTAACATCAACAAACTGGAAGCTAAACAAACTAGAGTATGCGTACGAAAACCAGCCGGACGGCCATGATAACTACGCTCTAAACCAATAATACCGCCAGCTAAAACAGCGGCTAACAAATGAAATAATATTTTAAAAAAGTCAGTTTCTTCTAAGAAAACCGCAACCACACCAGGCTCCATCACTATCTCCATGCCAAGTAAAAAACAAAATATAATAACACGATTTTTTCTTACTTTTTAGTGCAAGTAGCATTCTAATCTACGCACTAAGCTATTAAGTTAATAAGAGGTAGTAAAATGAATACAGAAGCTTCTAATTAGATAAGTGTTAGACGCTTGCTTGAACGTAAAAATGAAAGGAAGTCGGAGCCTAAGCTAGGCTTAGCACTCCTGGCTATAACTTACTTGCGCCAGTAGTTATTGGCTGCCGCAACGGTTTGAAAGTTTACAGCGATAACCTGCGATGCTGCAGTTAAGCCATCGGCTGAATTAGCGTACTCGGGGCGCAGCTTATGCAATACGTCCGCGTCAGGCTGAGTGTACTTCACGCCACGTCGACTAAGAGTAATGGCCAGTTCATAGCCTTGTTGAGGGGTTTCGGTAATTAAGCTGGTTAGCCAAGCATCTGCCATAGTATTCTCCTTTTAAGCATTTATAAGTATTGTTATGGGTTACAACCATTACTAACAATACTCTTTTCTGCAGAAAATACCACAGTGCATTAGTCAGGTACTAACCACTTTAGTCTAATCTTTTACAGCGAATGCCGCGGTTTTTAGCATCAACCAGAACGCCCGCAACATTTGCTTTGTCGTTATCTGGACGAAGCAGTAAATAACCATCAACACAGAAAGCAATCTTGCCTGAGTCTTTAGGAGAGACTTTCAAGTCTGTTTCAGTACTGATATCCAGCAGCTTAAACTCTTCGATTATCGCGGCTTCTTCTGCACTGGAATGCTTGATATAACCGTAATATTCAAGCGTTAATACAGCAGCAATTAAGCCTGCTAAAAAACCAAGACTGATCCACTTTACTGGATCGGGTTTGTCAGAACTGCTCATGTAAAAACCTTATTTCTTAGCGTGGTAACGTATAACGGTATCAACTTCGTCACTAGAACCCATCACCACAGACACACGTTCGTGAATGCTGGTTGGTTCAACGTCCATTATGGGTTCGAATGCGGTAGAAGACTTACCACCGGCTTGTTCAATTAACATACTCATAGGATTACCTTCATACATTAAGCGTAACTTGCCTGGTTTACTGGCTTCACGGCTGTCGTATGGGTACATAAAAATACCGCCACGGGTAAGAATACGATGAACTTCAGCAACCATGGCAGCAATCCAACGCATGTTGTAACGCTTACCTAATGGACCTTCTTCGCCGCGTAATAAATCGGCTACGTATTCTTTCATCGGTGGCAACCAGAAACGTTGGTTCGACATATTGATTGCAAATTCTTTGGTAATAGGCGGTACTTTAACGTTTTCACGTTGTAAGAAAAACTCACCAACGCGTGGGTCTAACGTAAAGATATGAGTACCACGACCAGTGCTTAATGCTAATAAAGTAGAGGGGCCATAAAGCACATAACCTGCCGCTATTTGCTCGCGACCAGCTTGTAGGTAGGTGGCCTCGTGAGTTGCGTCATCGTCTGGTTCGGCTTGCAAGATAGAAAAGATAGTACCCACGGTAACGTTGACATCGATATTGGATGAGCCATCCAAAGGGTCAAACAATACTAAGAACTCACCTTTAGAATTACAAGGCACTGGGTTGGCTTCTTCTTCACTGGCCATCCCTTTAACGGCGCTCATGCCGTTTAGGTTAAATTTGATTATGTCGTTGGCAATAACGTCTAACTTCTGTTGGCGTTCGCCTTGGACGTTATCTTGGGTTGAGCTACCCAGCACACCCGCTAAAGAACCCAGTTGCACTTTGTAAGCAATATCCTTACAGGCCACCATTAAACCTTCTATTACTTTGTTTAATGCTGCATTGCTGCTGTTAGCTTCTAAGAAAGTGCTGAGTCGTTGCATAATTTAACCCTAGGGACTGTATTGGAAATTGGGCGCATCTTACCTTAAAACACTTTAGCTGGCACCTGTTTGTCATTATTGCTTACTTACAAATATGCTTTACTCATTGCAGCTTGCTCGTCTTGCCAGCTAAGCGCCAAAGTGGCAAGCTTTCACCCATCTTATAAAGGCAGGTATTTATGGAATTTGTGGCAAAACGCATTCATATTTTAGGAATTTGCGGTACTTTTATGGGTTCTTTAGCACAATTAGCTAAAGCCATGGGGCATCAAGTGTCAGGTTCTGACGCTGGCGTTTACCCGCCCATGAGCGACCAGCTTATAAAAGCGGGCATTCATCTTAGCGAAGGTTTTGACCCAGCTCTTATTCCTGCAGACGTTGATTTAGTCATTATTGGTAATGCGCTTTCGCGAGGTAACCCCTCGGTTGAATACGTGCTTGAGCATGCTATTCCTTATACCTCTGGCCCGCAATGGCTTGGTCAGGAAGTACTGCAAAACCGCTGGGTACTTGCTGTGGCCGGTACTCACGGCAAGACCACTACCGCCAGTATGCTCGCTTGGATTTTAGAATACGCCGGCATGCAGCCTGGGTTTTTAATTGGTGGTGTACCAGAAAACTTTGCAGTGTCGGCACGCTTGGGCGGTTCGCCTTTCTTTGTTATCGAGGCCGATGAATACGATACCGCCTTCTTTGATAAGCGTTCTAAGTTTGTGCATTACCGTCCGCGCACGGCTATTTTAAACAACCTTGAGTTTGACCATGCCGATATTTTCCCAGATTTAGCCGCCATTGAGCGCCAGTTTAATCATTTGATTCGTACCATTCCTGCCAACGGTCAAATTATTTTTCCGAACGACGAGCCAGCCATTGAGCGTACGCTCAAGCAAGGCTGCTGGACACCCTTGCAACGCTTTGGCCAAACCAATGCCGACTGGCAATGGCGTTTAGAAAACGAAGACGCTTCAAGCTTTAGCGTGCATTCAAAAGACACCGGCACCGCCACGGTACACTGGCAACTCAGTGGTCTCCATAATGTTAAAAACGCCGTAGCTGCTTTAATTGCTGCCCGTCATGTCGGCGTTAAGCCAGAAGTAGCCGCTGAAGCTTTGGGGCAATTCACTTCCGTAAAGCGTCGCATGGAGTTAATAGGTGAAACGCAGGGCATACAGGTTTATGACGACTTTGCTCATCACCCTACCGCTATTATTACCACGCTTGAAGGTGCCAAAGCTAAGTTTCCTCAAGGGCGCATTTTGGCGGTGATAGAGCCGCGCTCAAATACTATGAAGCTGGGTATTCATAAAGAAACCTTGGCAAGCTCTGTTAATGCAGCTGATAAAGCCTTCTGGTTTCAACCTAACAATCTCAACTGGCAGCTGTCTGACAGCATTCCGGCTGAGCAATGCTTTAGCGACCACCAGCAGCTTATTGAAGCTGTGGTTAAAGAAGCCCAAGCCGGTGACTGCATAGTGGTAATGTCTAACGGCAGCTTTGCTAACATGCCAAGAAAACTATTCGCCGCCTTAACGGCTAAACAACAGGTAACCGCATGAGTGAACGTATTTGTGTCGCCATTACCGGTGCGTCGGGCAGTTTATATGCACTACGTTTAATTGAAGTATTACTGGCGGCGGGTAAGAACGTCGACGTTATTATTTCAAAGGCGGCCTTGTTGGTGATGGCCACTGAAGCGAATATTAAAATCCCGAGCAACCCCAGTACTCAGGCTGCTTTTTTGCAAAATCACTTCAAAGTAGATGAGCAACAGTTAAGAGCCTTTGGCCGTGAAGACTGGTTTGCCCCTTGGGCTTCAGGTTCAGGCCAACCCGGGCCTGTAGTTATTTGCCCTTGCAGCACGGGCACTTTATCAGCCATTGCCACGGGTGCGAGTAACTCATTGATTGAACGGGCAGCCGATGTCGCTTTAAAAGAACGTCACCCGCTTATATTAGTAGTGCGGGAGTCGCCCTATTCAGAAATACACTTGCAGAACATGCTGTCGTTAACACGTATGGGGGCAATCATACTGCCGGCAAGCCCAGGCTTTTATCATCAGCCGCAAAGCATTGCTGACCTAATTGATTTTATTGTCGCTCGTACTCTTAATCAGCTAGGCATTTCACAAGCGTTAATGCCTGCTTGGGGCGCTTCAAACTAATTTATTCTAGTGGGTCGCTGTGTTACTCTGCGGCCAATTTTTACAATGTTTTTAAAATATATTCTGGGAGAGAGCTATGAAAGCAACCGTAAAATGGGTTGATAACGTCATGTTTGTCGGTGAGTCTGGCAGTGGTCATAGCGTCGTGATGGACGGTTCCCCAGATCATGGCGGCCGTAATATGGGCTTTCGTCCGATGGAAATGCTGTTGTTAGGTTTGGGCGGTTGCACCAGTTTTGATGTAATTGGCATTCTTAACAAACAACGTTTAGATATCCGTGATTGCGTTGCAGAAATCAACGCTGAACGTGCCGACACTGTGCCTAGTGTATTCACTAAAATTCATGTGCACTTTAAAGTCACGGGCAAGAATTTAAAAGAGTCTGCGGTTGAGCGTGCAGTAAAGCTGTCGGCAGAAAAATACTGTTCTGCGTCTTTGATGTTAGAAAAGGGCGGCGTAGAAATCACGCACGATTATTCTATTGTTGAAGTTGAATAGAGAGTAAAACGCTTATCTAGCAGCAAAAAATGATTAGAAACAAAAACGGCGCTAACAAGCGCCGTTTTTACTAGTAAACACAGATCAGTTTAAAGCCCTTCTCTTGCGCCATTACTTCGACATTTGAAAAGTGCTCTTTAGCCCACTCTTCATAAGACAGATGAATATTAGCCACTAACCATAACTGACCATCTTCAGCTAAGTGCTGTTTGGCTTGCTGGAACAACTGCATAGCAAAGCGGTAGTCGGTGTCTTTACCCTGATGGAAAGGTGGATTAGTGAATATATAATCAAACCGCCCTTCTATCTGCGCTAAACCATCGCTAGCGACAACCTCTACCGGTAACTGCAAGCGCATGCTGTTTAGGCGAGCACTTTGTAAGGCAAAGGCATCAACATCAACTAAGGTGACTTCCAACTCTGGCTGCTGGGCTTTCATGCTTAAACCAATTACACCGCTACCACAACCGAGATCTAACAAAGTGCCTTTGTTAGGTGCGGGCAAGTGCTCTAATAAAATAGCCGTACCCACATCCAACTTACCTTGGCTAAACACACCCGGTAAAGTAATAAATGACTTGCCTTGGTGTTGAAACGAACTGGCTAACTGTAGCCAATTAAAATCTGTTTGTAGCTCTAGCTTAAGCTTCCATAAATTACAGTGACGGGCAGCATCTACTTTGACTGCTTTGGCTAAAGCCGCAACGTTTTTACCAATACTTTTACCACCAGCATTATTCGCGCCGACTACCCAACACTCTGTATGAGCGTTAGCAATAAGCTTCACAAAAGCCAAGGCTTGTTGTTTTGCTTTAGGCCATAACAAAACAATACGGTCAGCTTCAACAATGTCTGCCACTTGCGGCATAGTAAACTCAGTATTCTCTATAACCTGATGCGCTTGCTGGGTTAGCAAATCCCAAGTAATTAACTTAGCACCGGTTTCTTTTAATAAAGACAACCAACCTGAAGGCAAGTCTGCGCTGGCACCCAAAACAATCGTTTTAGCGGTAATTAATTCTGGATGGCGTAATAAAAGCTCGTAAGTATTTGACATAAACTTCGATTGGTTCTGAATTTAATAAAAGAACACCGGACTGGCCGGTGTTTATGAGTTACTTCGCCTTTAAAAGCGAAGTACTGCTGCATTGACGATTAAAGTTTATTTAACTTTTTTTGCAGCTTCTGCAGATTCAAGAATAAGGCTGCGTGCTTTGTCAGCATTTTCCCAGCCCTCAACTTTTACCCACTTGCCTTTTTCAAGGTCTTTGTAGTTTTCAAAGAAGTGAGTAATTTGATTACGCAACAGTTCAGGAACATCGTTAATGTCTTGAATATCGGTATACATTTGCGTCAATTTGTCATGTGGTACGGCTAATAACTTAGCATCGCCACCCGCTTCGTCGTCCATCATCAATACACCAACCGCACGTGCACGGATAACAGAACCGGGCTGCACTGGGTAAGGTGTGATTACTAATACGTCTAACGCATCGCCATCATCTGCCAATGTGTTTGGAATGTAACCATAGTTAGCTGGGTAAAACATGGGGGTGGCCATAAAGCGGTCAACCATTAAACAGTCCATGTCTTCATCAATTTCATACTTGATGGGTGCGTGGTTGGCTGGAATCTCAATTACCACGTAAAAATCGTTTGGCAGATCTTTGCCGGCTGGAATAGCTTTATAGCTCATTAGGTGCTCCCATAAATAAGGTTTCAGTAAACTTGGCGATTATACCTAGCACTTACCAGTCTGTCAGTCTGCCTTTAGTATAAATGTTACTTGAGATGCTTTTGGCGAACCTCTAGACTAACCGCGTCACCTTATTAACGATGCATATGAACAAACTAATACTTATTTTAGGGATAGCTTCATTTACGGCGTATGCGCAAGATGGCTACAGCTCTTTTACTTTAGAAGAGTTTAGTAGTAGCGACCACATACCCGAGGTTTTAACCGCCACTCGTTTAAAACAACCAAAAACAGAAACACCTGCCAGTGTCACCGTTATCAGTGCAGAACAAATTCAAGCGTTAGGGGCTCGTAACATTCCCGAAGTGTTGCGTTTTGTACCTGGCATGTTTGTTGGTCATAGCCAATCAGAATCGTCTGATACAGTAATCTACCATGCCTCGGCACAAAACTTTACTCGTCGCTTGCAGGTATTGATCGATGGCCGTTCGGTTTACAACGCTGGTATTGCCCGTGTGCTATGGGACGATATTCCGGTCGCAGTAGAAAATATTAAACGTATTGAAATCATACGCGGCCCCAGTTCTGCCACTTATGGCGCGAACGCCTTCTTGGCTACTATTAACATTATTACTAAATCGCCAGAAGAAAGCCTAGGCACCCAAGTAAGATATCGGGGTGGCAACCAAGGCGTTCAAGACGCCTATATAAGTCATTCTAACTTAACCGCTAATGGTAGTTATCGACTGACAAGTAGCTACAACTCCGACTCTGGTTTTGATGGCAAAAACCCTAAGCGTGGTGAAGACAATTGGGATGACGATAAAGACAACAAGTTTGTTAATCTGACTTACCAACAAAATCTGAGTAACGACACTCAGCTTAACTTTTATGCTGGCTTAGGTAACAGTTATGCAAATATGGATGCCAGCGATCTAGTTGGCTACGAGTTTCGCGATACCGATTTTGGCTTCCTTCAAAACACCGTTACTTTTAATTTTTCTGCCACTCACCAATCTCAATTTAAAATGTACTGGCAAAAATCAAATCGTAACCATGAGCAACATAGCACTTTGCGTACAGTGTTCTTTGATCCGATTTTAAACAACTTATATAAACTCAATCCGGACGACACTATGGATCTCCTAAGAGCGGCGAATGAGAACCAAAGTGAAATAGGGAATATAATTGCGAGAATGCAGCCCGAAGAGAGTTTGCTTGCCCTACAACTACTAGGGTTAGATGATGATAAGTTAAGTGAAACCGTCGACGGCTGGCACGACTACAACTACAGTGAACAACGTTTTGATATTGAATGGCAAGACACTGTTATTTGGCATGACCGTTTACGCACCGTTTCCAGTATCAGCTATCGCCATGACCATGGCTCTTCACAAGCTTTCTTTCAAGGTAGCCGCTCCAACGATATATTGCGTGCATTTGCTAATGCAGAATGGCGCATCACCGATTGGCTCTTATTAAATACAGCTGGCACTTACGAATACGAAGACTTAAATAAAGAAGCTTTTTCACCACGCATTGCCTTTAACTGGCTTTTATCCAGACAGCAAAGCCTGCGTTTTGTTTATTCTGAGGCGACGCGCTCGCCGGACATGATCGAACAACAACCCAACATTAAACTAATAGGCCGCAACCTAAGCCCTAATTACCTTGGTGTAAGTGAAGCCACTCACTTTAAAACGATCTATGCCGACCACCGTAACTTACGTAATGAAGAAATCACCAGCTATGAAATTGGCTATTATGGGATGTTACCAAAACTTAATTTAGAACTTGACGTTAAACTCTACAAAGAACATTTAACTCATTTAATTTCAGACCCACTTAACCTTAATGCACGCTTTGTTGAGTCGAGTTCAGAATTAAATATCAGTGGTATAGAGAGCCAGTTTAAATGGCAACCAAAGGCATCAGATTGGTTGTTATTAACACTGGCACATATGGAGTTTGATAACGATAAAGATGATGATGCCTTTAAACTAGAAACACGAATAAGCCCTAAAGACAGCGCTACTGTAAGCTGGCACCATAAAGGTGAGAACGGTTGGAGCTCTACCCTGTCTTACCTATGGTTAGATGGCTTCAGTAATAACGCTAACTTATACCAACGTAGTGAGCTACAGTTAAGAAAACAATGGCAACTAAAGCAATACAGGCCTTGGATGGGTGTATTTTGGCAACACAGCTTTGCAGACAATGCGTTAGGTCATACTTCTCAGGTATACTCAACAAGTGATATATATCAGCTACAAGCAGGAATTGATTTTTAAATTGGAATGAGCATGGAAGCAACGAGACTAAGAGTACTGGCTCTAATCTTTCTGCCTTTGCTGTTTACAGCAAAGGCATGCGCTGCCGTGCTTTTTGTTATTCCTGAATACAGCCCTAACAGTATTGCTTTAGTTAACAAGACCAACCAACATCTTACTGAAGACATTGATATCAAGACCGTCGAGGATGTTGACTCGCGGTATCTGCAACAATATAAAGCAGTCGTTCTAGTTGGCAGTACTGTACTTGATCAGTGGACTGGTAGCAGCTTACCCACAGTAGCTATTCTCGTTAGCTACAAACAGGCACAGCAACATAAAAATATACTTGCCAGCAGTGTTTATGCCGACCCGCCTTTATCCAGACAAGTTTTATTAGCCATTGAGCTTTTGGGAGAGAGAAACCCTATTGGTATTCTCTTTAAAAACAGACAGCAGCTGATTGATTACAATATAGAAGACGTTAGCGTAGAAACCTGGCGACAAATGAAAATAGGACTTTATTTTTCTGATGAAAGTGAAAGTATTGCACACGCACTAGTACCATTGTTAAATAATAATAACGCCCTAGTGGGAATCTACGATAACGATCTATACAGCCCTGAAAGCATCAAAACAATTTTGATTAGTGCTTATCGACAAAACGTGCCCCTTATCGGTCCATCCGCCGCATATTTGAAAGCAGGGGCGCTTGCTTCCACCTATAGCAACCTTGATGACACCGCCTTACGCTTGTCAGAGGTCTTAAAGCAAGGCTTTACTACCAACAAATGGCCAGCAGCAGACTACAACCCGTATTTCCACGTTGGCTTTAACGAGCAAGTAGGCCGCTCGCTAAACATACTTTTACCTAATGCAGAAACATTGGCTAATAAAATTAGAGCAATAGAAGCTGCGGACAAAAAATAACCCTATATAATAAGTCGTTTTTATTATTTGCAGACTGCTATGCCCGCCTCTATTTTCACTGGAACACTTCCCTTCAACCAACAGTCACAGCGCCCATATATTGCGCTAGCACCAATGGAAGGGTTAATGGACTTTAACTTGCGTGACGTACTTACCCGTGTGGGTGGTATAGACCACTGTGTCACCGAATTTATTCGTGTCATCGATCTGGTATACCCATCGAGAGTATTTCGTCGCTTCTGCCCTGAACTTTTAAACGGTGGGCTTACTGCAGCCGGTACACCTGTGCACGTACAATTACTGGGATCTAACCCTGAAGCCATGGCTGCGAACGCTGCTAAAGCAGCAGCACTAGGCGCTCCCGCTATTGATATAAACTTTGGCTGTCCGGCAAAAACCGTTAACAAAAGCAAAGGCGGTGCGGTCTTATTACAGTACACCGACCAACTGCACAATATTGCCAAAGCAGTACGCCTAGCCGTACCCGCACATATTCCTGTAAGTGCTAAAATTCGCTTAGGCTTCTTAGATAAAGAATTGGCGATAGACAACTCGGTTGCACTGGCAGAAGCCGATATTCAATGGCTATGCGTGCATGCCCGTACTAAAACCGAAGGCTACAAACCACCGGCTTATTGGGATCATATTGCCCGTATTAAAGAAAAAATTAATATACCGGTATTGGCTAACGGTGAAATCTGGACAGCAGTTGATGCCCAGCAGTGCATGCATGAAAGCGGCAGCGACTTATTAATGATTGGTCGTGGCTTGGTATCTATGCCCGATCTAGGTTTACAGATACAGCACCACTGGGGTTTACGCGAACATCAAGACTTAAACTGGCAACAACAACTGGATTTGTTTTTAAGTCTAGTGCCTAAACTCGATCACTTATTAGACAAACAGATAACCGACCGTTTAAAGCAATGGCTGTTTTATTTTACTCGCCACTTTCCACAAATCACCGAGCTGTTTGAGCAGGTAAAACGAGAGCGCAATAAAGAAGATTTTTTGCGGGTAATTCGTGAATTTAAACAAGAACGTAGCAAAGGTTAAAACTGATAGTTTAAACCTACCCAGTAACCCTGAAAGTAGTTTTTGCTTTCGGGTTCGTTAATGGTTAGCTGCTTAGCTCCACGACGATCCGTAACAGAGTCGGTTTGCGGAAAGTAACGATAACCCTGATTGTGCTTTAACTTCAATGCCCACCGCTCAGACAGCTGGTAACTCAATTGTAAGCTTGCAGCCACCTCATAACCGTTTCTTAAATACAGCTTAGGCTTATTTAAGCCAATATGAGTTAGATCAACCACTAGGTCGCCATTTAAGCTGGCTGCAGAGCCTGCTAACTCAAACTTGAAGCGTTGATATTGCTTAAGCCACCCTAATTCTAATACTGGCCCGAACCAGCGATAATACTCATCTAAATGCAATACGTCTTCGGTTGCATGAATCTTACGGTCCCAGCTTTGATATTGACCACCAAAACCTAGATATGCGCTCTCAAAGTAATAACGCCAAGTAGCACTATTCTTATGCGTTCTTTCGTCAGTTATAGTCCGGTGATAAACACCTATTTGAGTGGCACCAACATACTCTAGCGGGTCGTCTTGAAAAGCGTAAAGCAGATGGATTTTATGACGCTGGGTAATATCCAACAATAAGGCGGTTTCCAAAGCAGACAACCAGCCTTGCTCACGGTCTAACTCTTTGTTTTCAGAATTATACTCACGATACAGCCAGCGTTCTTCACCGATAAGCAAAGACAGCTCATGCGCTTGAGCGTTAAAGTAACAACAGAACAATAAAAGGCCGCTTAAAAAGCGGCCTTTTAAGTTAGTAAAGCAACTTGGCATTAGTAGGTAATAGCTGGCTCTGAATCACAAGAGGTTGACTTATAACTAATGGTTTCATTAGAACTATCTGTAAAGGTTGCTTCACCAACGAAAGGAGACTTTTCATCATAGTCACACATTCCATCAATTGTAGCTGTAAAAGTATAATGACCATAATCTGGGTGGTATATTTTACCTTTTACAGAGTTTGACGAACCAGTAGAGCTTACCTCAAACTCTTCTACTTTATAGACTTTTCCATCGTCTGCTTTAACTGTAGCACCAAACTTACAACTCGTAGCAATACAGGTCATGTTGCCTTTAGATGAGAAAGGCTTATTATTGATATGACCGGTTAAATCCCAATCTACATTAAACTCGGCTGTCTCAAGGTCAACCGATGCGTCTTCGCTAAAATTAAAAGCTGAGCCCGAGAACTGATAATAACCACTGAACTTTGAGGTTTCTGTCTTACCATCCCAGACTTCTTTTGTCTCAAGGTTTTTAAATTCCATTTTCATTTTATCATCAGTAAAAACGATCGTGACTTTACCATTAGTAATATCGTAATCATCATCAAAATAGACTTCTTTGCAGTCTTTATACGACACAGTAAAGGTTCCATGACCTGTATTTTCATTCAAATCCATTGTAAACGTTTCTTGTCCACCGCCTTCACATGGATCTGTTTGAGAGTGCTTTACACCCACGGGTAAATTACTTGATGACGTACCTTGCTTTTTAGCCAATACTTTCTTAGCAATCTCTTTTACTTTTTCATGAAGATCCGTATCATCATTCACTTCAACACCAAGAGGGCTATAAGCAAGAAACTCATCAGAATCACTCATAGACACTGCTTCAACAATGACTTTTGACGAGTCATGTCCAATTTCTTGCTTTTTCTCAGGCGTTACTTCACCGAAGCTGGCAGGCTTTTTATTTCCAGAATACTCAGCATCGGATTTACTGTCACTACCACCACAGGCAGCTAAAGTGAATGCCATAAAGGCAGGGATAAGATATTTCAGTGATTTATGCATAAGAAGCTCCTTCTCACTATTATTTGTATGCAGTAAAGGTTACTGCAACTAGGAATTTGATGCCCTAGGTACAACACAATCCATAGGCTGAAATTTAAAGTAACATGACTAGCACTTCAAATCTATGAGCTTGCAAACCCCTTTACAAAGAAAAAGGGGTTTAACCTAGGCCTCAGTAAGCTTATCTCTCTGGTTTATGGTGTCTGAAAAAAGATAACATACTGAGGTCGTTAGCTTAGTTTGAATCAGTGTCGCTCAGGTATAGCATCATCACCCATCATGCCATTGATTCTACGGCCTAATTGCACCGCTGGACGCGCTTCAATCTGTTTAGCCCAGCGTAGTAGGTGTTTATAGCTTTGCGCGTCTAGAAACTCCGCAGCTTCATAAACCTTATTAAGAACCACGCCGCCGTACCAAGGGAAAATAGCGATATCGGCAATGCTGTATTCGTCACCGCAGATAAACTCATTATTAGACAAATGCCTATCAAGCACGTCTAACTGGCGCTTTACCTCCATAGTGTAGCGCTCAATGGGGTATTCAAACTTCTCTGGTGCATAGGCATAAAAATGACCAAAACCACCGCCTAAAATTGGCGCACTGCCCATTTGCCAGAATAGCCAGCTCATGCAAGCGGTACGCTGACGCGGGTCGGTAGGAATGAGTTTATTAAACTTTTCAGCCAAGTATAAAAGAATGGCACCGGATTCAAACACCGGCTGAGGTGGATTTACACTATGGTCCATCAGAGCAGGAATTTTAGAGTTAGGGTTAATATCAACAAAGCCCGAACCAAACTGGTCGCCGTCCATTATTTTGATTAGCCAAGCATCGAATTCCGCTGCTGTTACGCCCATGGCTAACAGTTCTTCTAGCATGATGGTAACTTTTTGGCCGTTAGGTGTGGCCAATGAATACAGCTGTAACGGATGCTTACCTATGGGTAGCTCTTTATCATGAGTAGCGCCGGCGATAGGACGGTTAATACTGGCAAACTTGCCGCCGCTTGCTTGCTGCCACTGCCACACTTTTGCTGGAGTATATTCGCTCATATTTTTTCCTTAGTGAGTACGCATAAAAAAGGCGCTCTAATGAGAGCGCCCTTACTATGACATTTAATGTCTGATAATAAAATCAAACAGTAAATTACGCAGGCTGTTCAATGCCTTTCATAGAAAGCTTGATACGGCCTTTAGGGTCTACATCGGCAACATGTACGTTAACGATTTGACCTTCTTTTAGGTAGTCAGATACGTTTTCAACACGTTCTTCACTGATTTGTGAAATGTGTAGTAAACCGTCTTTACCAGGTAGAACAGTAATAAAGGCACCAAAGTCTACAACTTTACTAACGGTACCAGTGTAAGTAGTACCTACTTCAACTTCAGCGGTAATAGCTGCAATCATCGCTACTGCAATATCACTGGCGGCTTTATCAGCAGCAAAGATCTTGATTTCACCATTGTCATTGATGTCGATTGAAGCGCCTGACTTATCGGTAATGTCACGGATAGTTGCACCGCCTTTACCAATAACGTCACGAATTTTATCTGAATCAATTTTAACTGTAGTAATAGTAGGCGCACTTGCAGATAGCTCTTTACGTGCTTCTGGTAGTACAGCGTTCATTTGCTCAAGAATGGTGAAACGAGCAATTTTCGCTTTGCCTAAAGCAATTTCCATGATCTCTTCAGTGATACCTTCAATCTTGATATCCATCTGTAAAGCAGTAATACCTTCATCGGTACCGGCTACTTTAAAGTCCATGTCACCTAAGTGGTCTTCGTCGCCAAGGATGTCGGTAAGAACGGCGAATTTATCACCTTCTTTTACCAAGCCCATAGCAATACCAGCAACCGGTGCTTTAAGCGGTACACCTGCGTCCATCAGTGCTAATGAAGCACCACAAACAGAAGCCATTGAAGAAGAACCGTTAGATTCGGTAATTTCTGCAACGATACGAATGGTGTACGGGAATTCTTCTAAGGTTGGCATCATGGCTTGAATACCACGACGAGCCAAACGACCATGACCAATCTCACGACGACCAGGTGCACCTAAACGACCTGTTTCACCTACAGAGTAGGGAGGGAAGTTATAGTGGAACATGAACGGGTCATCGGTTAAACCGTGTAGGAAGTCAACCATTTGTGCGTCACGGGCAGAACCTAAGGTAGCAGCAACGATGGCCTGAGTTTCACCACGGGTAAATAATGCAGAACCGTGAGTTTTAGCCAACACGCCAGTTTCAATGCTTAGGCCACGAACGGTGTCGTTATCACGACCATCGATACGAGGTTTACCATCAATAATCTGTTGACGTACGATTTCAGACTTAAGGGCTTCAAGGGTGTCTTTAATATCACCTTTATCAAAACCTTCTTTTTCTTCAGTCGCAGCTAGCTTGTCAACGACAGCGTTAGAAATCTCTTTAAGCTTAACGTTACGTTCTTGCTTGTCAGAAACAGTATAAGCAGCGCTGATAGCTTCTGCAGTTTCTGCTTTTACTGCTGCGTATAGTTCTTCGTTACGCGCAGGTGCAGACCATTCCCAAGTTTGTACGTTTAGCTCAGTTACCCACTCGCCAATAGCGGTGATAGCCGTTTGGAATGCTTTGTGAGCGAACAGTACGCCACCTAGCATTTCATCTTCAGTTAGCTCATCGGCTTCGGATTCAACCATGAGTACGGCGTCTTTAGTTCCTGCTACTACCATGTTTAGTAGTGAGGTTTCTAATTGGCTGTAAGTAGGGTTCACCGATAGGACCGTTGAAAGGAATACCAGAAATACTTAATGCTGCAGAAGTTGCAAGCATGGCACAGATATCCGGGTCATTTACTTTGTCAGCAGACATTACGGTTAGAACAACCTGTACTTCGTTCATGAAACCGTTAGGGAATAATGGACGAATAGGACGGTCGATTAGACGTGAAGTAAGAGTTTCTTTTTCAGAAGGACGACTTTCACGCTTT
>SMEQ01000078.1_pt1 | contig 60623 bp, 58 predicted proteins | sample 2456281 | NCBI WGS metagenome assembly SMEQ01 (sample SAMN10132596, study PRJNA489261) | soil metagenome | isolation source: day1 antibiotic-loamy sand soil ammended with raw manure from dairy cow... | place: USA | collected 2015-04-01
TGTGTGTTAGCCCTAAGGGTGTAGCCGAGGTGGTTATTGATGAGTGTGACGAACTAAAGTTAGTGTACCCGCAAAGCGATGCCTTACCAGAAACGTTCACCCATATTCAAGCTAAGCATTATTACTTGCAGCCTATGGCTGACTACAAACCACAGCTTATTATTAGCGATCATTTACTAGCTGCTCGTGAAGGCTTATCTAAAAGCAACACTAAAGCTGCAGTTGAGTTTTGTCTGGCTAACCCTTTGTGGAAGTTATGCTTACAAACCCACAAGTACTTAGAGATAGATTAAACCTCAAGCAGGCTAATTATTTTATAAATTAGCTCCTCTCTACCACTGGCAGCATGGAAGCTAGCAAACACTTTGCGCGTTAATACTGGTGCGCCCTTTAAAAGATAGAGTTCTTTATCTAAATATGAGTCCACTAAAGACAAGGGCATATAAGCTGCACCTTGATTAGCTAAGATACAGTCTAAAGCTATTCTGCCAGTATTCGTTTGCAACAGCGGCACTTGTTGCATCTTTACCTGTTGTGCATGTTGGCTGGTAAACGAGCTACCCCAATCGACCATTACATAATTACTTTCAAGTGCTTGTTGCCATGTTTGATGGCGAACTGATGCTACTAAGTACAATGGCAACTCCGTGACTTCTACCGTAGTAAGGTCATCAACCTTGGGTGCATCCAAGGTAAAAGCGAGATCTAGGCTTCGCTCTAGTATCTGTCGTGCCAGCGTACTACTGCTATGCGACCATGCGGTTAAGTTAACCTTCTCTAAAGAACTAATAATGTTATTTAAACGCGACTGCAGCAGTGCATCCCATAAATTGGGTGTAGCACCTAGCGTGAACTGCTGGCTTTGACCATCAACTGTTGCTATTTCTTGACGAATTCTTTGCTCTAAACGCACGCTCGTCTCAGCTAACGGCATAAGCTTCTCACCTGCGGCCGTTAATTGAATATTGTTGCGCTGACGCGAGAACAACTCAACACCCAGCAACCCCTCTAACTGACGAATTCGAAAGCTAACAGCTGACTGCGTTAAGTAAAGGTTTTCTGCTGCTCGTCCAAAGTGTCGAGTGCGCGAAACTTCCATAAATGTTTTAAGTAACTCAGTATCCATATCAACCAATTTAAATGTTTGTTACGACAAGTATTTTTTGTTTTACCAAGGATAGCAAGCTGACCATACTCGCTCAAAATTTCTTTGTGCATAGTAGGTGTAGAACGATGAATAGCCAAGTGCAGAGTTTCAAAAGTGATAAAAGATTCATTGATGTTCGCAATTACCCTCAAGGTTTCCAGCGCTCTGGTGACTTTACTCGCGTACATGCGCAGTTACTTGAGAGTAAAGGTGTTATATTAAAGGCATTAAGCGAGGGTACTGTGGAACCACAAACTCCTGAAGAAGAGCGTTTTGTGGCAACTTGTAAGAAGCTTGAAGAGCCTGTGTCTGATATTGAGAAAACTTGGGCTCAATATTTAAACGCCTTACGTAGAAAACAGATTTATTTTACTGCATCCTCTGCTGCAGTAGAGAGCGGTGGTTCCGATAACATGGACTCTGACGACTAATCCATTCGTTTAGCGTTAAGTCATTTTACAAAAAACTCCTCCTCTCGTATTATTCTTTTCCTTGGCAGCTCAGCTGCCTTTTTGTGTTTTGAGGATTATTGCATGCAAGCCATTATGAATACCTATGGGCGCTTACCAGTCACCTTCGTTAGTGGGCAAGGCAGTTGGCTCACGGATACTAATGGACGACAATATTTAGACGCTTTAAGTGGTATTGCCGTTTGCGGCCTAGGTCACTCCCACCCTGCTGTTACGGAAGCTATTTGTAAACAAGCGGGTGAGCTTGTGCACACTTCCAATTTATATAGCATTGTTCGCCAGCAAGAACTGGCTCAAGCACTGGTTGACGTTTCTGGCATGACCAATGTGTTCTTTTCAAACTCTGGTGCTGAGGCCAACGAAGCCGCTATTAAACTGGCTCGTAAGTATGGCCATGACCAAGGCATTCACGAACCCATTATTTTGGTAATGAGCAAAGCGTTTCACGGCCGTACCATGGGTGCCTTAGCAGCGACGGGCAACTTAAAAGTACAAGAAGGCTTTGGTCCTTTATTAAATGGCTTTATTCGCGTGCCATTTATGGACGCTACCGTTATTCGTTCTTTATTAGCAGCCAACCATAATATTGTGGCGGTTATGTTAGAGCCCATCCAAGGCGAAGGTGGCTTGGCGACTGCCAGCGCTGAATACTTACAAGAAGTACGTCAGATATGTGATGACAACAATTTATTAATGATGCTAGATGAAGTGCAAACCGGTAACGGTCGTACTGGTCAATATTTTTGCTATCAGCATTTTGGTTTTTATCCAGATGTAGTTACCACTGCTAAAGGCCTAGCCAACGGCGTACCTATTGGTGCTTGTTTAACTCGTGGCAAAGCTTCTGAAATTTTCAAGCCAGGTAATCACGGCTCTACTTATGGTGGCAACCCTCTTGCTTGCGCCGCAGGACTTGCTGTCGTTAATACTATAGTAAAAGAAGATTTATGCGCTCATGCTATAAAAATGGGGGATTATTTACGTGCTGGCTTTAGGAAGAGCTTAGCCGCTTCTAATAAACTAGTAGAGATTCGTGGTTTAGGCTTAATGATTGGTTTAGTGCTAAGTCAAGATTGCCCCACCCTAATGGCTGATGCTTTAGAGAATGGTATTTTACTTAACGTGACTTCAGGTAATGTTGTACGCTTGCTGCCACCTTTAAATATTTCACAAGCAGAAGCAGACCAAATTTTAGAAAAAGTCACTGAGCTGGTTACAGCTTTAAACTAATAAAATACTAAGGGTATCCTTGTGAGACATTTTTTAACGCTGTTAGACTTTTCTAGCGAAGAACTAAATTGGCTAATACAGCGTGCCATTGAACTAAAAAAGATTCACAAAAAAGGCGAAATATACGACCCGCTGCGTAACCGTGTACTGGGAATGATTTTTGAAAAGTCATCTACCCGTACACGTGTATCTTTTGAGGCTGGTATGGCTCAGCTTGGTGGTCATGCTATTTTTCTATCCCCGCGTGATACCCAGCTAGGCCGTGGTGAGTCTATAGAAGACAGTGCGCGTGTGTTATCGCGCATGGTAGACGCCATTATGATTCGTACATTTAGCCACGACATAGTAGAACGTTTTGCACAGAACTCTAAAGTACCTGTGATTAATGCATTAACTGACGACTATCACCCCTGCCAACTATTAGCCGACATGCAGACTTTTATCGAACAAAGAGGCAGCATTGAAGGTAAAACTGTGGTGTGGGTAGGTGATGGTAATAATATGTGTCAGTCCTATATTAATGCCGCCAAACGTTTTGACTTTAACTTGCGCATTGCTGTGCCTGAGGGCTTCGAGCCTAGCGAAGAAATAGTCGCCAGAGCAGGCTCTCGTATTAGCGTAACTTCCGATTTAAAAGAAGCGGTTAGCGGTGCGCATTTAATAGCTACGGACGTATGGGCTTCCATGGGGCAAGAAGAAGAGCGTGAAGAGCGTGTACGTCACTTCCGTCCTTATCAGGTAACCCCCGCAATACTAGACTTAGCAGATAAAGACGTGCTGTTTATGCATTGCTTACCAGCGCATCGCGGTGAAGAGATAAGCCATGATTTATTAGATGATCCGCGTAGCGTGGTCTGGGAAGAAGCCGAGAACCGCTTGCACGCCCAAAAAGCATTATTAGAGTTTTTGCTTTGTCGTGAAGATTAATTTCTTTTAGTTGAGGGTTTAAGCAGCTTAAACCCTCAACTAAATTCGTTTTGTCGTTTCAATTATTCCTCGGTACGCACCTTACCCACCGCCTTCAGCCAACCAGCGTATAGCTTCTCTCGCTGAGCAACCGCTATTTTAGGTGTGTAAGTACGCTCTAACTGCCAAACTTTATTTATATCGCTAATGTCTTTATAAGTACCCGCTTGCAGACCCGCTAACATTGCAGCACCTAAAGCCGTTGTTTCGGTAATTAATGGGCGTGAGATATTAACCCCTAAAACATCGGATAAGAACTGCATAAGCCAATCATTAACCACCATGCCACCATCTACTCGCAACTGCTGTGGCTGCACTCCGTCTTTAATCATGGCTTGTAATAAGTCTCGGCTTTGATAACACACGGCCTGTAAACCCGCAGTGACAATTTCTTTGATGCCAGTATCGCGACTTAAGCCAAAAATAGCACCGCGCGCAAGTGGGTCCCAATAGGGCGCGCCTAAACCCGTAAAAGCGGGTACCAGATAGACTGGATTCTCATAACCAGTAGCTTCAGCTAAGTCTTGAGACTCGCACGCATGTTTAATTAAATTTAAACCATCTCGTATCCACTGAATAGTAGCACCTGCCATAAATATAGAACCTTCTAAGGCATAAGTGACTTCACCATTAAGGCGATAAGCAACAGTCGTAAGCAGTCTACTTGAAGACTCTATGGCCTTGCTGCCTGTATTCATCACCATAAAACATCCAGTACCGTAGGTGGTTTTAGCCATACCTGGCTGCAAGCAAGCCTGTCCTATTAATGCTGCTTGCTGATCACCAACCATGCCACCTATCAACACTTCACCGCCGAGCCATTGTTGATCTATCACTCCAAAATCACTGGCGCTGTCTTTGACTTCCGGCAATAACGATTTAGGAATATCGAACAAATGCAACAGGTCTTCATCCCATTGCTGGCTATGGATATTAAATAGCATAGTGCGGGCGGCGTTAGAGGCATCGGTTAGGTGCTGCTTACCATTGGTTAGGCGCCACAATAAAAAGGTATCAACAGTGCCAAAGGCAAGCTCACCACATTCGGCTTTTTCACGCGCGTGGGGGAGGTTATCTAACAACCAAACCAGTTTGGTAGCGGAAAAATATGGGTCTAGTAACAAGCCCGTTTTTTCGCGCACTAATTGCTCTAAGCCTTCTTGCTGCTTTAACTTCTGACAATACTCTGCAGTACGCCTGTCTTGCCAAACTATGGCGTTATACAAAGGCTCGCCTGTTTTTCTATCCCAAAGAATAGTGGTTTCACGCTGATTTGTGATACCCGCCGCAATAATATCTGAGGGCTTTAGCTGCAACGCACTCACTACTTTCTGCATACTCTGCAGCGTGCTTTGCCAAATTTCTTCAGGATTATGCTCCACCCAACCAGAGTGAGGAAAATATTGCTGAAACTCTTGTTGCTCGACACCGGCAATAGTACCTTTTGCTGTAAATAGAATAGCGCGACTACTAGTCGTACCTTGGTCTAGGCTTAACAGGTATTTAGACATGGATTCCTCAGTTTCTTATTTTTTAAGACTCAACTGTAAGTAATCGAAGTATAACATTGTAAATACTTTCCTAGTCCACAATGAGCAGCTATCATTCATAAAATGCTTACTATGAATATTTTTCAAGAACATACTCATGCTAGAGATTAAACATTTACGCACACTAACAGCACTACGCGACGGCGGCACTTTAGTTGAAGCCGCTAGGCGTATGCATTTGACTCAGTCAGCACTGTCGCATCAGCTCAAAGATCTAGAAGAGCGCTTGGGTACAGAGTTATTTATACGCAAAACCAAACCCTTACGTTTTACTCGAGCAGGCCTAGAACTCTTACAGTTGGCAGGCTCAGTGCTACCACAGCTACGACAGGCAGAGCGTAATTTACAACGCTTAACCGGCAGCCGCAGTGGTCGTTTGCATATGGTTATAGAGTGTCATAGTTGCTTTGATTGGCTGATGCCAGCCATTAATAACTTTCGTAATCACTGGCCAGAAGTTGAAATTGATTTAAGTACCAGCTTTAACTTTGAGCCTATCCCTGCGCTTATTCGAGGCGATGTTGACTTGGTTATCACCTCCGATACGCACCACCATGCAGGCGTACACTACCAACCGTTGTTTCGCTACCAATCGGTGCTGGCCATTGCCAACCAACACCCTTTAGTACAAAAAACCAGCATTCAACCTCAGGATTTACAAACAGAAACGCTTATTCATTACCCAGTTAACCGGCAACGCCTGGATATTTTCGAACACTTTTTAAATCCATCAGGAATAGAGCCACGTGATACGCGACAAAGCGAATTAACACTAATGATTGTGCAATTAGTCGCCAGTGGACGTGGGGTCGCTTGCTTACCTAGCTGGGCATTACAGCCTTATATAGATTCAGGGCTAATAACAACACGGTCACTGGGAAATAATGGGATTTGGCCAACCTTGTATGCCGCTGTTCGCCAAGAACAACAAGACAGTCCTTATATACAAGATTTCTTTCAGCAAGCGTTAGATACTTGCTTCCGCGACTTACTCGGAATATTACCTGCAGACTAAAATAGCAGGCAAAAAAAAGGCCCTAATTAAAGGACCAAAAAAGCGAAAAAATCGCTACATTCTCACCACGTATCCAGGGGACACGTGCAGCAACTATCCACTGTCAGAAGATTTATGTCTGTTTAATAAAAGTGTGTTTATGTAACTATTTGTTATAGGTTGCTGCGCCGCGGCCAAATTAGGCTGAATCGAGCACCACCCAGTAACTCACTATTAGTCACTATTGCTTGCCCCCCATGCCAATAGGCAATTCGCCTAACAATAGACAAACCTAAGCCATAACCACCTGAGCTGCGAGTACGGCTGTCATCTAAGCGTGCAAAGGCAGTAAACACTTTTTCCCATTGTTCTTTAGGAATGCCTGGGCCATCGTCTTCAATATCTACCCGGCAGGAGTCGCTTCCCACAGAGCAAGTTACGCGTACTTTTGAATTAGCATAACGACCCGCATTACCTACTAGGTTTTGTATCGCCCTATGTATATAACGAGGCTCTACTTCTGCAAACAAAGAGTGTTCTGGCGACTCTCCAGCATAAACAACCTGTACATTATTAGGTGGGCGCGCTTCATCTACCACTTGTTCAACAATGGCGGCAATATTAGTGCGTTGAAAATCAAGTAATGGACCACCTTCCTCTAAGCGGGCGTAGGTTAATATCTCATCAATAAGCTCGTCGAGCTCTTCAATATCGGCGTCCATACCTTTAATTTGTTTTTGCGTATAATCGTCTTCAATACTGTCTTCGATGATCTGCAAGCCAAAGCGTAAACGCGCGACTGGGGTTCGTAACTCGTGCGAAACAGCACGCACCATTTCTCGTTGAATGGATAATAATCGCTGAATATGCTCTGCCATTTTGTTAAAGGCTTCACCGAGTCGACTAACTGCATCGTCACCACCGATGTTAACCCGTGCACTTAAATGCCCTTGCGCCAAGCGACTGGTGGCTCTTTCTAACTTGCGCAAGCGCAATTCAAAAGAGTTCACTACCCAGTAAACACCAAGACCAATCAACATAATGGCAATAATCAAAATGACTAAAATTGCCTGCCAAGAATAGGGATTAAAGGCGCGAATTGGGCCTAAACGAATAGCTTGATCTGTTCCTGGGATTTTTATAATTGATTCGGCTTCTTTATCTTCCAACTTGATACGTACCAAGACGTCGCCGTACTGTAAACGGGCACTGTCATACTCAGATAACTCTAATTGCTGGATAGGTGCAACAGACAATGGGTAACCAAAGTGTGGCTGCAGCTGTGCAAGGAAGCTTTCAATACTCTTGCCCGAGCGTAGCCAGTCTTCTAATAATAAATAAGCAGTGGCCTGAGCTTGTTGTTCCGCCACTGTATTCATTTGCACTTCTAACAGAGTATTTTCATTCAGCAAGAAACGTAATTGTACTGAACTGCCGAAGCTAGTATTGGTAACCAGCGGGCGTTTTCTTAATAGTCTATTTATTTGATAAGCATCAAGCTCAACTGCTTCGATAGGCGAAATAGCCAAGCGTGCATCAAAGCGTGTGGCCATTTCATTTAGCAGTGAAGGGTCTTGCTGCAGACGTTCCGCTAATAAATACAGGCTACCTGATACCATGTTTTCATTAAATTGAGCGGATCGCACTAGGTTTACTAGCTGCAGCGCTGTCAAACACACCAGCGCCACAACTAATAAAGCTGCCAGAAGCCCAGAGTAAACTCGAATAAATATAATAAGGCTCCTTCAGTTTATATTTCTTTTACAAACAAATAGCCCTTGCTACGCACGGTTTTAATACGTTTTGGATTCACCGGATCATCACCCACTTTAGGTCTGATACGTGAAATTCTTACGTCAAACGAACGGTCTTGGCCATCGTACTCAATGCCGCGTAATTGGTTGAATATTTCTTCTCTAGTGAGCACTCGACCGGCATTACTGCTTAGCAGCCACAACAAATCAAATTCAGCACTGGTTAAATCAATGCTCTCTCCTGCCAACCAAGCTTCACGCATGGCGCTGTCAACGACTAACTCACCAAAGGTTAAACGATGCTCTGACTCGCCACCGACTTCCTTACCAGCAGAAACATCAGCTGCACGCCTTAACAGGGCTCTAATGCGCGCTAACAGCACTCTTGGACGGGCGGGTTTAGCAACATAGTCATCAGCGCCCATTTCTAAACCCAGCACTTGGTCTAAATCTTCGGTGCGTGCGGTTAGCATTAGAATAGGGCCTTTATAATAAGGACGTACTATTCGACAGACCGCCAAACCATCTTCACCAGGCAACATAAGATCAAGAACAACCAAGTCAGGCTGTTCGTTTTTGATACGCTCTATGGCTTTGCTACCATCACCTTCAATAGAGACAATGAGGCCATTACTTTCTAGGTAGTCTTTGGTCAGAGTGGCTAGACGCTCATCATCTTCAACAATAAGTATCCGCGAACCTTGTTCTTGGTTTTTAGTTTGCTCAGGATTTGTCATAAAGTATCTTAGTTAGTTAACAAAAATTACAGATTATTTATATTCTATTACTCTTACTTTAGACCTTTTTATCAAAGCTGCATAATAACGCAATCATTTGTAACGACTATCTGAGCCCTCTGCCCATCGCCACCCCTGCGCTTATCCACATTTTACCAACAGACTTGTCCACAGCGACCTTGTCTCAAATACTACATATGGGGTTGATATTTAAACCGAACCACACTATCTTGTGCAACTCTTGATGAAAAACTCTATTTTTTGTTCGTTTTTTATTCAACATTGATATAATAAGCAGATTAATATGGAATTTAAATAAATGAATACCAACCTCAAAGTCAGCAAACGCGATGGACACCAAGAAACCCTTAATTTAGACAAAATTCATAAAGTAGTTACCTGGGCGGCTGAAGGGTTAAACAACGTTTCCGTGTCAGAAGTTGAGCTTAGAGCTCAATTACAGTTTTTTGATGGTATTCAAACTGCTGAAATCCATGAGACCCTTATCAAAGCGGCTGCCGACTTAATCTCTGAAGAAGCGCCTGATTATCAGTACTTAGCTGCACGCTTAACTATTTTTCATTTGCGAAAAAAAGCCTATGGTCGCTTTACGCCTCCAACCTTATACGACCATGTAAAAGCCATGGTTGCAGACAGTCGTTATGATGATCACCTGTTAAGTGATTACAGCGCTGAAGATTTTGCAGCAATGGAAGAGTTTATTCAGCATGATCGTGACTTAAACTTCAGTTACGCTGCTGTTAAACAATTAGAAGGTAAGTATTTAGTTCAAAACCGTGTCACTGGCCAAGTCTATGAAAGCGCGCAATTTCTTTATATTTTAATTGCTGCCTGTTTATTTGCCCATTACAGCAAAGAAGAGCGTTTAGGCTATATCAAACGTTTTTATGACGCTTCCTCTACCTTTAAGATTTCTTTGCCTACGCCTATTATGGCGGGCGTACGTACTCCTACTCGTCAGTTTAGCTCCTGCGTACTGATTGAATCCGGCGACAGCTTAGACTCCATTAACGCCACGGCTAACGCCATTGTGAAGTACGTTTCGCAGCGTGCTGGCATTGGCATCAACGGCGGCCGCATTCGCGCCCTAGGCAGCCCAATTCGCGGTGGTGAGGCCTTCCACACGGGTTGTATTCCTTTTTATAAGCACTTCCAGTCTGCGGTTAAATCTTGCTCTCAAGGCGGCGTGCGCGGTGGTGCTGCTACTTTGTTTTACCCTATTTGGCACTACGAAGTAGAAAGTCTATTGGTACTTAAAAACAACCGTGGTGTCGAAGAAAACCGTGTACGTCATTTAGACTACGGCGTACAAATTAATAAGCTAATGTACGAGCGTTTAATTAAGAACCAACGTATCACCCTGTTCTCACCTTCAGATGTGCCAGGCATGTACGATGCTTTCTTTGAAGACCAAGACAAGTTTGAAGAGTTGTACTTAAAGTACGAACAGCAAGATGATATTCGCAAGCAAAGCATCAAAGCAGTCGATCTGTTTGCCAGCATGATGCAAGAGCGCGCCAGTACCGGTCGTATTTATATTCAGAACGTTGACCACTGCAATACTCATAGCCCGTTCAATCCCGCTAAAGCACCTATTCGCCAGTCGAACCTGTGCTTAGAAATTGCGCTACCGACCAAACCATTAAATGATATTAATGACGAAAACGGTGAAATTGCACTTTGTACCTTAGCGGCATTTAACCTAGGTGAAATTAAAGAACTGGATGATTTTGCCGAACTGGCTGATTTGATTGTACGTGCTTTAGACAGCTTGTTAACCTACCAAAACTATCCAATCAAAGCGGCTGAAATTTCCAGCTTACGTCGTCGTACCTTGGGTGTTGGTGTGATTAACTTTGCCTACTACTTAGCTAAGAATGGTGTTAGGTACTCAGATGGCAGTGCCAATGGCCTGACTCACCGTACCTTTGAAGCTATTCAGTATTGGTTGTTACGCGCTTCTAACAACCTCGCCAAAGAACAAGGTGCCTGTGAAGCGTTTTCAGATACTACTTACGCTGACGGTATTTTACCTATCGATACTTACAAAAAAGAAGTCGATAATTTCTGCAGCGAACCCTTGCTCTACGACTGGGAGGCTTTACGCGCCGACATAGTAGAACACGGTTTACGTAACTCTACCTTAACGGCCCTAATGCCTTCAGAAACTTCATCGCAGATCAGTAACGCCACCAACGGTATCGAACCTCCGCGTGGTTATGTCAGCGTTAAAGCCAGTAAAGACGGAATTTTAAAGCAGGTCGTACCTGAGTATGAGCGTCTAAAAAACAACTACGAACTGTTATGGCAGATTCCTAACAACACTGGCTACTTGCAGTTGGTGGGTATTATGCAGAAGTTTGTTGACCAAGCTATCTCAGCTAACACCAACTATGACCCTTCTCGTTTTGAAGGCGGCAAAGTACCCATGCAGCAGTTATTCAGAGATTTATTGCTTGCTTATAAAAACGGCCTAAAAACGCTCTACTATCAAAACACTCGTGACGGTGCTGCAGATCCACAAAAAGTGGAAGTTGAAGACGATGATTGCGCTGGCGGCGCCTGCAAAATTTAATTAAAAGCGCTAAGCACAGGCTTAGCGCATTAAGAATAAGGGAATAGTAATGTCTCACACTTATACTACGTTTAACCGCAGACAATTCGACACTTTGGCACAGCCGATGTTTTTTGGCGAGCCGGTCAACGTTGCACGTTACGATATTCAAAAACATAAGATTTTTGAAAGCTTAATTGAAAAACAGTTGTCTTTTTTCTGGCGTCCAGAAGAAGTGGATTTAACCAACGACCGTAAAGACTTCCAAGACCTGCCTGAGCATGAAAAGCATATATTTTTAAGCAACTTGAAATACCAAACCTTGCTTGATTCGGTTCAAGGGCGCTCACCTAACGTGGCGTTCTTGCCGGTTGTTTCTCTGCCAGAGCTGGAAACATGGATTGAAACCTGGGCATTTAGTGAAACCATTCACAGCCGCTCATACACGCATATTATGCGTAACGTCGTGCCTAACCCGGGTGAAATCTTTGATGATATCGTCCAGAACGAATACATCACTCGTCGTGCGGTGTCTGTTACTGAGTATTACGACAGTTTTATCTCGCTAACCAACTACTATCAGCAACTCGGTGAAGGCACTCATATTATTAACGGTGAAAAAGTTGAAGTGAGTTTGCGCGAGTTAAAGCGTCTGCTGTATCTGACCATGGTGTCAGTGAACGTGTTAGAAGGCATTCGTTTTTATGTTAGCTTTGCTTGTTCTTTTGCTTTTGCCGAACGCGCAAAAATGGAAGGCAACGCTAAAATTATTAAACTGATTGCCCGCGACGAAGCCTTACACTTAACCAGCACGCAGCATATTCTGCAGATTATGGCTAAGGGCAAAGACGACCCTGAAATGGGTATCATTGCTGAACAATGCAAAGAAGATACTATTAAGATTTTTGCCGACGCCGCTCAGCAAGAAAAAGAATGGGCGCAATATCTATTTAAAGATGGTTCGATGATTGGTCTTAACCAAGAGATTCTGTCTCAGTACGTTGAATACATTACTAACCAACGTATTGTAGCCATAGGCTTTGAACCAATTTTTGCCGTTAAGAGCAATCCTCTACCTTGGATAAACTCTTGGCTTAACAGCGACAACGTACAAGTAGCACCACAGGAAACAGAAATCACTTCTTACCTTGTTGGTGCTATTGATAGCGAAATCAACACTGATGACTTAGGTGACTTTACTCTCTAATGTCTGTTTTTAGATTAGCAAAAACTGAAGATGAGTTTATTTTATCTGGTGAACAGCAAGCACAAGCCTTAGAACTTGAGGCTTGCCCTGCTACTGTTTCTGATAGTGCGAATAGCTTTCAGGTAGAACTATTTTTACCTGAAACCAATCCAGAAGAACCACCTGCTAGCCCTCAAATTGAATTTGAGGGTATGCCAACACCACGCTATCAAGTATCTCTAAGCGACGGTCGTGCTGTCTATTTTCAGCACGCACATACCTTATTAGAATCTTTAGAAGCACAAGGTGTTGAACCTCAATATCAATGCCGTGAGGGTTATTGTGGAAGTTGTCGTGTGCAATTACTCGACGGTGAAGTATATTATTACGAAGAGCCAATGGCCTGGGTTAATAATGACGAGATTTTGACCTGCTGTTGTATTCCAAAAAGCGATTTAAAGATCAAACTGTAGTTTTCTGTCCTTGTTATATGTTCCAATAAACTATTAATTCGCTAACAACAAAAACCACCACTTAACTATGCAGGAACAACCCAATGAATTTAAAAGTGATTGCGTCATCTTTAGCAGCATTAGCTGTAATTGGTGTCGGAACTTGGTATTTTTTATCCTCTAATGATGAAGCCGAATCTTCACCGGTAGATTCAGAGTTAATATCGGTACCAGCCATAATTGAAACGCCCGATGAATTTCAACAAATAAAACGTACCCCACCAGTGGTTGAAGATGAACTCACTGAAGCAGAAGTTATAAAAGAAACACCACCTAAAAAAGAACTACCGTCGCTGGATGCATTACCAACCAGCCTTTCTGAAAGTGATATTGGCCTTATTCAGGCAGCTAAGAACATAGTACCTAAGTTGGTAGTTTGGATGACGTCTGACCAGCAAGTTCGTAAGTGGGTTTTTCTTATCGACAATGTAGCGGAAGGTAACTTTCCAATTAACAACCGCCCGTTATCTTATGACTTTGATAAGTTTCAGGTAGATAACAGTGCTGATGCAGAAGTTTTTTATATGAGTGATAAGAACTTTCAACGTGCTGACAAGCTGATAGATGTAATCACTCAAATTCCCGCTCAGGATCTTATTCGCTATTACCACCATTGGCTGCCACTAATAAACGATGCTTACGCAGAGCTTGGCCGTGATGACAGCTTTCAAGACCGCCTACAACAAGCCATCGATAACATTCTTGCTATAGAATCTTTAAATGAAAAGATTGAGTTAAAACAGCCATCTGTGTTTTACCTGTATGCCAATAAAGACTTAGAACGAGCCGACAAACTGAATAAATTCTTTTGGCGTTTAGGTACGTCTAACACTAAAAAAGTACAATCTTATCTAAAGAATGTTGAACCCTTAATTAACTAACTATAAATAGGTTACTCATGACCCTTAACTTACCCAATGTTGATCAAGTGGCACCAGAGTTCACTACTCAGAACCAAAAGCAGGAAGTGGTTTCCTTAAAAGACTTCCTAGGTAAAAAAGTAGTACTATATTTTTATCCGAAAGCGATGACGCCCGGCTGCACCACTCAAGCCTGTGGCATTAGAGACAGCAAGAGTGAATTTGAAGCGTTAAATACTGTAGTGTTAGGCATTAGCCCTGATGCACCTGAGCGCTTGCAGAAGTTTATTGATCGGGACAACTTAAACTTTGATTTACTAGCGGATGAAGACCATGCAATAGCGGATGCTTATGGCGTTTGGGGACTTAAAAAATTTATGGGGCGTGAGTACGATGGCATTCACCGTATCACCTTTATTCTTAATGAAAAAGGCGTGTTAAAGCACGTTATGAGTAAAGTGAAAACCAAATCTCACCACGATGACGTGTTAGAGATTTTGCGCGCACTTTAACGCTTAAGAATTTATTCAAACTGCCGATAATCTGAGTATGAGATACCTACTTATTATCGGCATTCTTTTTTTTCATCAACACGCTTTTTCTAGCCATTATTTCGGCTGTGGTTTGGGCGTTATCCACACGGGCATTGCTCAGTCAGACTGGCTAGAACATGGCAGCGATGATCTAGCAATGGCAGAGTGTTGGTTGCAGTCATCGCCTGCCATTCAAGCACAAGGGTTTTTTATATCTTTACCCAGCATGCACTGGCAAACAGCCAAACCTACCACTTTTTCTAGAAGCCTCAGCCAAGATCAGAGCAAAGCACAATCCTTCGATTTGCACTGGAGCTTATTTCGTCAGGATCTATTGGTAATTGGCGCCTCTGCTGGTGCTAACAAGTTAGAGCAACGACAGCAAATTAATCAAGATATGCAATGGTTGGCTAATAATAATTTATTAGTCACAGGCCAGCCGATACTTATAAGACAACAGGATCAATTTTTTGGATTGTTTATTGATACTCGATACACGACCAGCCTCTTTAATCAAATCAGTATTAATCGCCATTACTACCAAATGCCCTTAAAAATTAGCCAGAATGGCGCGAATGAATTTCTTAGTGACTCCAAATTAAAAACTTGGCAATTAGAAGTACGCAAAGATCCACTAGGATGTGGCTTACTTGGTTATTGGGCATTTGATATGGCCAGCGGCGAGATCAAATCGTCGACCCACCCTAGCTCAAGCACTCTGGACTCGCCATACTTTATCAATACTGAACTTATGTTAGGGCTACAGTGGCGATATAGGGTCAGCCGCACATTGCACCCATATGTAGATATAAATGGCCGTGGTAGCTATTGGTACTTTTCAGAGAATGACAATCAAACCTACAGCATTAACAAAACTAAACAGATAAGTTATCAAGCCAGTGTCGGTCTTAGCTGGAGGTTTTAAGCGATTGACGAAACTCTAACGGTGTCATACCGCTCCAACGTCGAAAAGCGCGACTAAAAACACTGCTTTCAGAAAACCCTAGCTGAGCACTAATAGCGGTTAACGAAGAGCCGTGCTGCTGCATAAGCTGCTTAGCACGCTCAAAGCGCTCTTCGTCTAATAGTTGCTGGAAGCTGGTATGACAGTCTTTAAGCTTTCTCTGTAAAGAACGCCCGCTCATGTGTAGCTGTGCCGCTAATTGCTCGCGATCGATGTCTAAAAAATCTGACATTCTTAAATAGTGGCGCACTAATGCAGCAGTATCTAATTTCTGTAGAAGTGCCAACTGCGTCTCTAGCATTTGTTCATGCATATCAGCAAGATTTTGATCGCCTAAAGATAAAGGCTCTGCCAGTAGGCTTGGATCAAAGATCAATGCATTTCTGGGCATATCAAACCATAGAGGTGCATTAAAAATACGCTGATAATCATCAATATTAGCTGGCTGGGCATGACGCATTTCCACTCTAACGATCGGAATGCTTCGACAGGCAAGCCAAGAAGAGAAACTGTGCAACAACACTAATACTGCGTCCACCTGATGACGAGTAAAACTTGCGTCTGCTGGCTCATAACAAAGAGCCAGTTCTTTATCTTTCTGTAAAAAATAATGACCGCCATCACTTAAGACTCTGGTGTAGCGCATGGACTTAGTAAAAGCAGCTTCTAAATTAGGGCAATGCATCAAAGTAATGGCAAACAGTTGGAAGTGGCTAGGCTTAACCATTTCACCAATACGTAGGCCAATGTTATTCAGTGGACTAAATGATTCGATAGTACGCCAAAGCTTTTGATTCTTATGCAAAGCAATACGCCCATAAGGATGAGCCAGTTCGTCCACACCAACATCTGATGCCAATAACAATTCAGATTGTTGCAAATTCAAACTGGCAGCCGCCTGCAGCAATCCTTTAAACCAAAGAGCTGAAACAGTTTTTTCCTGACTGACATTAACGCTATTCATATAAATTCGGCCTAGTCTGACCTTTTTTATTCTGCTAAATTGTTCAAGATGACTTCACTTACAAAAACAACAACAATTAGGAAAATCATATGACCATTGCTTACTGGTGTGTTCTTGCCGCTATCGTCTTACCCTATATTTTTACTCTTATAGCGAAATCGGCAGGTCGATACAACAACTTTTCACCCCGCGAATTCTTAGAGAAACAAGAAGGTTATCATAAACGAGCTCATTGGGTGCAGCTCAACAGCTACGAAGCCTTTCCTGCTTTTGCCGCAGCCGTAATTATTGCTCACCTTTGTATGGTGTCACAAAACACAATCGATGCTTTAGCCGTTAGTTTTATTGTGGCGCGCGTACTCTATGGGGCAGCATACTTAGCAAACAAAGCAGTATTACGCTCTTTGGTTTGGGGTTTAGGATTTACCTGCGTGATCGCTTTATTCGTATATTCTGGAATGACACCAAGCTAGCCTAAGCTAGAAAGGATTTATTGCGCTGTTTATAGCAAGAAGATGAATTGCAATAAATCCGTACAGACTTACCTTTATATTGTATTTGAATGATATATAAATCAGTGAAGTCAGGTGTGTATTCCAATACAGTCGCATCACGAATGATACTTGCACTCATTAACTGCGTTGCTTTTGGTGTGTATATAAAACCAAAAACAACAGTCAATATTATGAGGAAATAAGGTGCTGTTGCTTTAATCATAACAACTCCTACTATACTTTCGATTATCTTAAGTATAGTAGGAGTTTCAGTTTCGTTTGTTTCTTTAATTTATTTTGCTCTGAAACTGTGTGACTTAGTGGCGCATGTAGGCGTTACTGCTTCTGAGGGATACTAACAGCTCGGCTTCTGCCCGCGGAACACCGCAACTCTCGACTAATTCATTGGCATTAGCGCCAAGCTGAACCAGTCGTGTTGCTTGAGTCAACATTGCTTCATCGGCATGAGGAAGTAAAATTCGTTGCTTTTCTTGCTGCTGGCTTTCATTGATTTGCTGGATACGGCGCCCCATACCTAAAGTACTTTGTGTTATTGATGTTTGTGTTTGCTCAATATTGCTTATCGCACTGGCCATACGCTCTATTTTTTTCTTTTGTTGCATTTGCATGCGCACCACAACCACTGTCAACGATAACAGCATGAAGACATTACTAATTATTAACCAATGAACGAGCGATAATGACAGCATATATAGCCTCTACAAACCTTGGATCTCAGACCATTCTTCATCTGTAAGTAATTTTACTAAATCAACCAAGATGAGTAGCTGGTCATTTTTATGACACACACCTTGTATAAATTTGGCACTTTCATCATTACCAACATTCGGAGTCGTTTCTATTTCAGACTGGCTTAGGTAAACCACTTCGGCAACAGCATCAACCAAAATACCGACAACTTGGTTTTCTGCTTCAATAACAACGATTCGTGTATTATCGGTCGTATCTGCTGCAGTTAATCCGAAGCGTAAACGTGTATCAATTACCGTAACCACATTACCACGTAGGTTAATGATACCTAGCACATACGAAGGCGCTCCTGGAACAGGTGCGATCTCTGTATAACGTAATACTTCTTGTACTTGCATCACGTTTATACCATAGGTCTCCTCTTCTAAACGAAAAGTTACCCATTGCAATACAGGGTCGTCTGACGATCCCTTTTTACTCGCTAATGTAGACATAGCATATTTCCTCTTATAGAAAGGTTGTGCGTCAAATTTCAGTTTAAACCTTTCTTTACTATAGATCAGAGCACAAACTGTACCAGTTATTATAGAAATAAATTTTTCTATTTAGGCCGGCGATGTTTTTCTAGCAATGCCAAAACCCCTGGCACATCAATTAGTGCACACATTTCAGCAATAACCGTACCTGCTAACCAAGGGCGCTTACTGACATCTCCACGCCACTTGATCGATTCTTGCTTTAAAGTAACAGTATCGCATATTTCTTGACAGGCAAGCGCCCAAGGTGAGCGGTCTAGTTGAATAAAGAACGAGTAACCGCTCTCACTCAAACTGACGTTGCGCTCAGGCATTATAAGTCTTGCGCTATCTATTATGGTGAGCTTACCTTCTTCTGCCTGCCACACCCCTAAAGACCAAGCATGCTGACCTATCAAAGGAGTTACTTTATCCGTGACTGGGTAAACACCGCCTAGTAATGATAGTGGTATGGCCAGTTTCAGACCCGCCACCTTGAAAATTAAACATTCCACCCCCTGAGCACTGTCCCAACTTAATGAGGCTAGATCACTTTTCTTTGCTGTCGCTTTGCTGGATTGTTCAAACTCTGCAACATCTAACTCATCGAGTTCTGCGGCGGGGGTCTCGGCCAAAAGTTGTTGAGTAACTACCGCGCCCTTGACCAAAGGCTCCTTAATGACTGGCTTTACCAGCACTTCTTTTTCTAGCGGCACTTGCTCCACAGGCTTTATGGCATTGGTAACAGGCAGCTCAGTGGCACTTATTAGCAATTGGTCTAAATAGTTTTGTAAAACGCCATCAACTTGATTTGTTTTTAGTGGGCGAGAAGAGTCAGTCATAGTGCTAGCCTCCCACTGGGCTAGTTTGCGCGACTAGCTCTTCTAATAAGCGCTTATACGCACGTACGCCTCTGCTTTGTTCATCGAGCTCATGGGGGAATATTCCTAGCTGACTGGCATCACGTAATTTGGTATCTACTGGAATGGCTTCTGACCATAAAGTATCGGTATACAAAGAACGCATTTCTTTTAATGCTGATACAGAAGCTAATGTACGACGGTCAAACATTGTTGGTACTATTGTATAGGGCAGCTTTCTGTTTTGTGAGCGCATTACCATGTTTAAAGTGTGCACCATCCGCTCTAAGCCCTTCAGAGCTAAGTGTTCAGTTTGTGTAGGTATGACCATCTGCTGGCTGGCTGCCATAGCGTTGACCAAAAGAACACCAAGTATTGGTGGTGTGTCGAGTAGAGCATAATCATACTCACCCCACAGCTGACTTAATGTTTGTGATAGAACCAACCCCATACCTTCTTGCCCACTGACTTGTCGCTCCAAAGTGGCCAAAGAGGTTGTCGCAGGAATAAGAGATACATTACTCAGGCTGGTCGTTTGGATAACAGACTCTATAAACTCTTTACTCTTTGATCTTTTCTCAAAGAATAAGTGATATAGACTGAATTCCAGTGCGTCAGGATTATGGCCAAAGTAACTGGTCAACGATCCATGCGGGTCTAAGTCGACCACCAACACTTTATTACCTTGGTCGGCTAATAAGCCTGCCAAAGTAACTACCGATGTCGTTTTACCAACACCGCCTTTTTGATTTGCAATTGCCCAAACTTTCACAGGATTAACCTAGATTCCTTAGCTTTACACAGCCTATGCGGCAAAGCTTGTTCGTTGCGAATAGATTAATTTAAGTAATGCAATAAACATGACAATATTTTAAATTTTATAACAAACATATTAAATATCGTCCTTTTAGTAAAAAAGTTTAATATTTAATGAAAATATTTAGATTATTTTGTAATTAGATGAGGTTTTAGCCGACCGCTTCTACAAGACGTGCAGCCACTGTATCAAGCGCCAATATTTCGTCACTTAATTCGGCCTTTATTATTGCCATTGGCATACCAAAAATAACGCAACTAGCCTCATCTTGAGCCCATATATGTCCACCAGCTTGCTTAATAAGGCGAGCGCCGTCACGACCATCACTGCCCATACCGGTTAGCACCACACCCAACACCTTATTGGCGTAATGTTTAGCAGCAGAAGCAAAGGTAATATCGACACTGGGACGATAATTAATCCGCTCATCGCTTTCGCGTATATGAATTACGCCAGCTCCACGCTTGTCTACCATAAGCTGCATTCCGCCAGGCGCGACATAGACGTGCCCTGCCTGTAAACGATCCCCATCTTCAGCTTCTTTTACGGATAAAGGGCTTAAGTTATTCAACCTGTCTGCAAACGCTTTAGTGAACGAGCCTGGCATATGCTGCACTATAATGATTGGGAGCTTGAAATCAGCGGGTATTGTACGAAACAAAGTCTGTAAAGCCGCGGGCCCACCTGTCGAAGTGCCAATTATTACCAGTTCCACTCCAGCTAAGCGTTTTCTAGCCGCTGTCGCTGCTGCCACTAAAGGACGTGATGCAATGATTGGGATAGGTGTACTGGGTGTTAAACCAGAATTTCTGGTTGCCGATTTTTGATGCTTAGCGACTGCGGCTATCTTATCGGTCAGTGCTCTCTTTATTGAGTCTGCATTTTTAGCAATGGCATCGAAGTTTTTCGGCAGAAAGTCTACGGCACCAGCATCTAGCGCATCTAAGGTTACCCTTGCACCATCAAAAGTCAGTGAAGAGAACATCAAAATAGGAACAGGACGTTCACGCATGATATGACGTATTGCTGTTATGCCATCCATGACTGGCATTTCGTAGTCCATTGTAATCACATCAGGCTTGAGTGATTTGTTTTTCTCAACAGCTTCTTGACCGTTGGCGGCTATTCCCACCACTTCCATACGATCATCTGCATTAATAATCTCAGCGACTCGGCGTTGGAAAAAGCCTGAATCATCCACCACTAAAACACGAATGCTCATGACTACCTTCCGTTTAATTATGCAGCTTTAATAAGTCGTTTTGCGTATTTAGTTAACATGCTGGGTATATCTAAAATAAGGGCAATACGACCATCACCGGTAATAGTAGCCCCCGCCATACCTGGAGTACCGTGCAACATTTTGCCAAGGGGCTTAATTACGACTTCTTCTTGGCCTACTAGCTGGTCGACAACAAAGCCGACCCGCTGTGTACCCACTGAAACAACCACTACATGAGCTGTTTCATCCGCTGTTTTTTCTGCTGTTCCCTTAATCAACCAACGTTTGAGGTAAAATAAAGGGATCGCTCTTTCTCTAACCACTATAACTTCTTGCCCATCGACTATATTGGTTTTGGTTAGGTCTAAATGAAAGATCTCGTTAACACTGACTAAAGGGAAAGCAAACGCTTGGTTCTTTATCATAACCATTAAGGTGGGCATGATCGCTAACGTTAAAGGGACTTTAATACGTATAACTGTACCCACGCCTATTTGCGAATCGACACTTACTGAGCCGTTTAGCTGCGTAATTTTTGTCTTTACTACATCCATACCAACGCCACGCCCAGAGACATCAGAGACCTCTTCTTTCGTCGAAAACCCTGGTGCGAAGATCAAATTGTAGCATTCATTATCAGTCAGGCGATCGGCGGCATCTTGCTCCATCACACCTTTTTCAACGGCTTTACGACGTAATATGTTAGCGTCCATACCATTGCCATCATCGCGAATGGTCAACAATATATGGTCACCTTCTTGCTCGGCAGAAAGCACTATAGTGCCTACTCGCGGTTTACCACGTTGCTCGCGTACATCTGGCATTTCTACACCATGGTCGACGGAGTTACGTACTAAGTGAACTAATGGATCGGCTAGCGCTTCTACCAAGTTTTTATCTAAGTCGGTTTCTTCACCACGCAACTCTAAAGTGATTTCTTTTTTAAGTTGGCGGGCCATATCTCGAACAACACGAGGAAAACGTCCAAACACCTTTTTAATAGGCTGCATGCGCGTTTTCATTACCGACGATTGTATATCACCGGTGACTACGTCTAAGTTCGCTACAGCCTTAGTTATGGCTTCATCATTACTGGTTAATCCTAGGCGCACCAAACGGTTTCTTACCAGTACTAGCTCACCCACCATATTCATGATGTCATCAAGACGTTTAGTATCTACTCGAACAGTAGTTTCCATGGCTTCTTTTTCTGCCACTGGTGCTGCTGCTTTGGGTTTTGGCTCAGGCTTCTTTGCTGCTGGTGTTGCTTTTGCTGCACTGTCTTTACTGGCAGCAGCTGCCTTTGGCTTCTCTGGTGCGGTCGCCGCCGCATCGGCTTCATCTGCCGCGCTGTGTTTACCTTTACCATGCAAACGATCCAACAGCTCTTCAAATTCTGAATCTGAAATTAAATCGTCTTGACCTGAGCTATGATCTGTTTCGCTAGGTTCTTCAGCATCGTCAAGCACACCACTATGCTTGCCTTTACCGTGCAGTTCATCCAACAATGCCTCAAACTCATCATCGGTAATTTCATCATCGCCGGCACTTCCAGCGGATTGCGCTTCGGCTTCGGCTTTTTCTTCGTCTAATGCATTTAATAACTGTTCGAATTCGTCATCGGTAATGTCTGAGTTATCTTCAGAGTTAGCGCTTGTTGGCTCAACGTCATCGACTAACGTCTCTTCACTTTGTTCTTCTGACGCTTGCTCTATATCTTGTACTTTTTCATCTTCAGGTAAGGCAAGTTTCTGTAAATTGCGTATAAGTTCAGGGTCGGCTGGCTGCAATGCAACACCAGCACGTACGTCATTGAACATGCTATGAACTGCATCTAAGGCTTCTAAAACCACATCCATTAAATCTGAAGTAACTTTACGTTTTCCATTTCGTAAAATATCAAAAATGTTTTCTGCCACATGGCAACAGTCAACCAACGGGGTTAACTGTAAAAAACCTGCACCACCTTTTACGGTGTGAAAACCACGAAATATTGCGTTCAACAAATCAGTGTCGTCTGGGCGCTGTTCAAGATCGACCAGCTGCTCAGATAACAACTCTATGATCTCACCCGCTTCTACAAGGAAGTCTTGGAGGATTTCTTCATCAGCTTCGAAACTCATCCGTTAGCTCCCTTAAAAACCAAGGCTAGATAATAAGTCATCAACATCATCTTGATTGCTAACGACATTGACGTTTTTGGCGCCAGTTTGTGGACCTTCCGCTGCAATAGGGTCCTTTTCTTGTAGTGCTTCTTCGTTTGATGCGTATAGGTCTGCATGTGTTATACCCGTAATGCTATCGACCTGCCCTGCCATTACTACTAACTGAACTAGGCGTATCTCTACGTCTTTAGCTAATGCAGCAACCTTATGTATTACTTGCCCAGTTAAATCTTGGAAGTCTTGGGCTAACACTATGTCACTGAGTTGAGTTTTTAGTTTTTTGGCATTGGTAGCGCTGCCCTGTAAAAACGTATTTATTTCTTTAGTTAAAATTCTAAACTCATCTGGCTTTAATTCTTTACGCAGAAACCTTTGCCACTTCTGTTCAATTTTCTCTGCATTATCTTGAATGTCTTGAGCTAAAGGCATACTGGCATCAACTAAGTCCATTGTGCGATTAGCCGACTTATCGGTCATTTCAAGCACGTATGCTAACTTATCGGTAGCACTAGCAATTTCTGAAGACGCACCTACGTCAGTCTCAAACTGTAAGTTTTTTATAGACTCATGCAGTGAGCGAGTAAGGCGACCTATTTCATGATAAAGAGTTCTGTCTCTAATTTCATTTAGCTCCCCTACCAAAGCAACAGCACGGTTTACGTTACCTTTCTCAAGTTCTTTTAATAAGTTTTCAGCAAGCTCGCGAATTTCACTGCTTACGCGATCCGGGTCTATTTCTAGATTCGACTTGGCCATACAATGTGCCCTAGTTTATCCTTCAATTCTTTCAAAGATTTTATCGATTTTTTCTTTTAGCACTGCTGCAGTAAAAGGTTTGACGACATAACCATTAACACCTGCTTGAGCAGCCGCTACAATTTGCTCTCGCTTAGCTTCAGCTGTAACCATCAGTACCGGCATGTTTTTTAAGCGCTCGTCTTCTCGCACTCTTTTCAGCAAGTCTAATCCAGACATTCCCGGCATGTTCCAGTCGGTTACTAGGAAATCAAAGTTGCCGTTTTTTAACATCGGTAAGGCTGTCGTACCATCATCGGCTTCAGACGTATTAGTAAAGCCAAGATCACGCAACAGGTTTTTAACGATTCGCCTCATTGTCGAAAAATCATCAACAATCAGGATTTTCATGTTTTTATCCAAAACGACCTCCAGTAGTCGACTTTGTTTTACTCAGTCGCATTCAAATATAGTTTAGTCACTGTTGATGTATTATCCACAAAAATACATCTTAATAAGCAAATAATTGTAAATATATTAACTATTTAGCTGGCCCACTCAGAAAGTCTTGAGCGTAACCTATGGGCAGCTTGGCTATGAATTTGGCTAACACGTGATTCACTCACACCTAATACAGCGCCAATTTCTTTTAAGTTTAGTTCTTCATCATAATAAAGGGATAAAACAAGCTGCTCTCGCTCTGGCAATGTACGTATTGCATCAGCTAAGTGCGTTTGAAATTTATCTCTCTCGGTATGGTCTTGTGGGCTAGGGCCAGCATCGCCATCCAGCACATCATAACCTGCCTCACTTTTTTCAAGTATTTCCTCGTAACTAAAAAGTCGGCAGTTGGCACTATCCTGCAACAAGCTGTGGTATTCATCTTGGCTTATGCCAAGTACCTCTGCTACTTCGGCGTCTTCGGCGTCACGCCCTTTTTCATTTTCTATTTGTTTGATCGCCTGGGTAACACGCCTAGTGTTACGGTGTACAGAGCGGGGCGCCCAATCACCACGGCGAATTTCATCTAGCATAGAGCCACGAATACGTATGCCTGCATAGGTTTCAAAACTTGCACCCTTAGCACCATCGTATTTACGCGCAGCCTCAAGCAGGCCGATCATACCAGCTTGAATTAGGTCGTCTAACTGAACACTGTCGGGTAGACGTCCGAGTAAGTGATAGGCAATACGCTTCACTAAGGTCGCGTGCTCCCTTACCACTTCTTCATAGTTTTGTTTTTCAACATTACAGTACACTAAACAACTTCCTAATAGGTTAGGCTTAAGCTTCCTGCACTAATCTGTCCACAAAAAACTCCATATGCCCTCTAGGGGTAGTCGGTAAAGGCCAGCCATCTACTTTCTTAGCTATGGCTTTAAAGGCAACTGCCGACTTGGAACGTGGATAGGCTTCTATTACAGCCTTTTGACGCTGTACTGCTTTTCTTAAAGCATCATCAAAAGGAATGGCACCAACATATTGTAAGGCCACTTCTAGGAAACGATCGGTTACTTTGGTTAATTTATTAAAAATAGCGACACCTTCTTGAGGAGTTTTTACCATATTCGCTACAATTCTAAACCGGAAAAGTCCGTAATCTTTGCTGAGTATTTTTATTTGTGCGTAAGCATCGGTAATGGATGTAGGTTCATCCGTAACGACTAAAATAACTTCTTGCGAAGCTTGCACAAAACTCATAACACCGTCTGATATTCCTGCCGCTGTATCAATGATTAGCACATCCATATTGTCACCAAGATCACTAAATGCTTGGATGATGCCTGCATGCTCTTGTGAGTTAAGATGCGTTAATCTTTGCGTGCCTGATGATGCAGGGACAACTTTTATTCCGCCAGGTCCATTTACTAAGACATCGCGCAAGCTGCACTCACCTTGCAAGACATTCTCAATAGTGCTTTTAGAGTTTAGACCAAGAAGAATATCAATATTAGACAAGCCTAAGTCAGCATCTAATATCACCACGCGTCGCCCTAAGTTAGCTAAACCAATAGCTAAGTTGATTGATACGTTACTTTTTCCAACACCGCCCTTACCACCAGTGACGGCTATCACTTGCACCGGATGCTTTGACATTTGTTCTTATACTCCCCTTCCAACAACGTGCATGCGTGCGTGCATATCTTGTTTTGCCTGTCGGCGTGCTTGAACCATCTGCGCCATTTGCTCTGCTTGTTGTATCAGTTTAGCAGCATTTGGGTAATGTATATCGTCTGGAATATGAGGACCATCCGCAATTAAAGCTATTGGCAAACGCCCAAGGGTCGCCACACTTAAAGCTGCACCCAAACTGAAACATTCATCAAGCTTCGTAAAAACACAGCCTGACAAGCCAACCAACTTAAACGAGTTATAATTTTCTTGTAATCCTTGGCTATGGCTAGTTAAAGGTAACACAAGTAGCTTCTTTAACCTTTTCTCTGTTCTTCTAAGCATAGCCAATTGAGTGGCAAAGTGTGGATCTTTTTTCACTAATCCTGCGCTATCGACTAATACCAACTTTTTATGGCTGAGTTTATCCAGCAATACATTCACATCGCCTTGTGGCGGCACTATGTGTAACTCAACACCTAGAATACGAGCAAAACTGCGTAACTGATCATGTGCGGCAACACGATAATTGTCCAGCGTAACCAAGGCAACTGAGTTAGCACCATGTCGCATGACGAACTGAGCGGCTATTTTACCTAAAGTGGTGGTTTTACCTGCCCCTGTAGGGCCTACTAAGGCAAACATACCCCCACGTTCAAACATTTTATAAAGGCTTACGGGTAACTCTTCCGCCATGGCTTGCAGTATTTGCTTGCTGGCTTGTGAAGGGTCATTGCTGGTTGTTTTCTTTATTAACTGATCGGCCCAAGCAGAAGCAATACCAAGCTCTTTGCAGAATGTACGTAACTCGGTGGTTAGCGTTGGTGCTGCAACCAACTTAGAGGCAGCACTCACATGATTGGTCATTAGATGTTTAAGGGCTGCTAACTCATTCTGAACCTGTGCTAACGCTTGCTGGTAAGAATCGCTTATAGCGACCTGCACGCTTGGCTTGGAAGCAGTCGTAGCTTGTACCGTCGGCGCTTGTGGATTTTTAATTTGATTTAAAGCGGCAACCAAACCTTCATGGGTACTAACGTCTACTTGCAAAGGCTGTTCTCTGCGAGCATGTTTCTGTTGTGTGCCTGCTTCTAATAAGTGTTTACGACTCAACTCTAATTCATGCTGTAGCTGCAGTTGTCTTTCTATTTCTATAGCAGCGTTTTGCGGCTGGTAATCGATAGCAGCCACTACCTCTATACCTTCAGATACATTTTTAGTCGATATAATAACCGCATCAGCACCAAGCTGAGCGGTCACTTGTCGTAAAGCTGTTTGCATATTTGCTGCGGTGAAACGTTTAACTTTCATGTTCAGCACTCACTACTATTTTCCGCCAATACTGGCGACTATGGTGATACTTTTATTGTCTGGTATCTCTTGATAAGCCAGTACATGTAATTGTTCGATACTGTTGCGTATAAACTGCGCCATAGCAGAGCGCAATTGACTAGTAACTAATAACACTGCTGGATTACCAGCCATTTCCTGAGACTGTACGGCTTCAGCTAAGGAGCGTTGCAGACTGTCTGCCATACTTGGCTCAAGCACCAAGCCATATTGTTGTGACTGTTTCATGCTCTGCTGTAATGTCTTTAGCAATAACTGTTCCAATGATGGATCTAAAGTCATAACCACCAGTTCATCACGGTTTCCATAGATGTTCTGCACTATCATGCGGCTTAGAGCTAAGCGCGCTGAAGCGACCATAGTGGCGGTATCTTGGCTTTCTGTGGTGGCACCCGCCAAAGATTCGGCGATTGAACGTAAATCTCTAATAGGTACATGCTCGCGCAATAAGCTTTGTAGAATGCTAAGTAACTGACTAATGCTGACCACATTGGGCACTAACTCTTCTGCCAATTTAGGCGAAGTATCAGCCAGTATATCCACCAGCTTTTGTACATCTTCATGCCCTAAAAGCTCATAAGCATGACGCTGTAATTTTTGATTTAAATGGGTAGCTACGACCGTGCTGGCATCGACCACGGTATAGCCTAGCGTTTGCGCTCGATCTTTTTCATTAGCATCTATCCAATAAGCATCCAACCCAAAGGCTGGGTCTTTGGTTTCAATGCCATCAATGGCGCCAAACACTTGACCGGGGTTAATGGCTAACTCACGTTCTGGATGGATTTCTGCTTCCGCAATGGTCACGCCCATTAAGGTAATACGATATTGGTTGGGCAATAGGTCTAAGTTGTCACGAATATGAACCGAGGGCATAAGAAAACCCAGCTCTTGAGAAAGCTTGCGACGCACACCCTTAATGCGGTTAAGCAGCTGCCCGCCTTGGCCTTTATCAACCAGAGGTATAAGGCGGTAGCCAACTTCCAACCCTACCCTATCAACTGGCTCAACGTCATCCCAACCGAGTTCTTTCACTTCCATTTGCCTAATGGCAGCTTCGGCTTTTTGTTTAGGGGCTTCTAAAGCAGTTCCTGCTGCGCCACTGGGTAAAGTCGCTTGCTTACTGGTAGCTTGGGTAAAGCGTTTAAGCACGGCATCACCTAATGCTCCGCCTGTTTTCTTCCACGTTAAGACATAGGCGATGGTGGCGGCGATAACAGCGGCACCAATGAATACCGTATGAGGCATCCCGGGAACTATACCCATTAGGAACATCAAAACAGCCGCAGCCGCCAGCGCCCGTGATGAGGAAAACATTTGGCTGAATACTTGATCGCCCATGTTTTCAGAGCTACGGCTACGTGTAACCATAATGGCGGTAGCAGTAGAGAGTAATAGCGAAGGGATCTGTGCGACTAAACCATCACCAATGGCAAGTAAGGTATAAGCCGATACGGCATCGCCAAAACTCAAACCATGCTGCGCCATACCGACGGCAAAACCGCCAATGACGTTAATAATCAGAATTAAAATACCAGCGACGGCATCGCCCTTTACGAATTTGCTGGCACCGTCCATGGAACCATAAAAGTCGGCCTCTGAGGCCACTTCAGAACGACGTAATTTGGCTTGTTCGGAATCGATAAGACCAGCGTTTAAGTCGGCATCAATCGCCATTTGCTTACCAGGCATGGCATCTAAGGTAAAGCGCGCGCTTACTTCTGATACGCGTCCAGCACCTTTGGTCACTACCACAAAGTTAATAATGACCAGAATAACAAACACCACCAGACCCACAGCGTAGTTACCACCAATCAGCACTTCACCGAAGGCTTCAATTACCTTACCAGCAGAGTCACCACCTTCGTGACCATACAATAAAACCACACGGGTCGAGGCAACGTTAAGCGCCAGACGTAAAAGGGTAGCCACCAACAATATGGTTGGGAAAACAGCAAAATCTAAAGGACGTTTGGCGTACACACTGACCAGCAGTACGATGACAGACAAAGCGATATTGAATGTAAAGAAAATATCCAACAACACTGGCGGTAACGGCAGCGTCATCATGCCTAATAGCACCAGCAACATTAAGGGAACAGTAAAGTTTCCCTGTGACAGTATTTTGGCACTTTGCTTGAAATGGTCTAAAACCCTTGATTGGGTGGCTTCTGCCATACTACTTTCCGTCATAAAATGATCATTAGTAGTATGTATTGCAAAAAGCCTTCCAACTTTGGCTTTAATTGAATTTATAGTTTAATTGGTTAGCTTGCACTGACTTATATCTAAGCGATAAAACAACAAAGAAAGCTTATAAAACCAACGCAGTGAGCAATAATACTTCTTGGATTTCTACCGCTGCGCCTAGAGTGTCGCCCGTATAACCGCCCAGCCTCATTTTAATTACCGCCCGATAACCCGCTAATACCGCCAGCCATACCAGCAACACCATCAATGTTTTTTGCTGCAGCATAGGTACAGCTAACAACGCCAATAAGGTACCCATAACCACCAGCTTAGTTTTAGTCGCTGCGTTTTTAGTATTGTTCACCATGCCTTCTTTACGCACATAAACTGTGGTCGCCATTAAGCCAATAATACCGGCTCTAGCTAGCATAGGAACAAGCAACAGACCGCCCAACAACAACCATATATTGTTATGTGTTTGTTCTAACAATGCAGTGATGGCTGCAAACTTAACCAGTAAAACCACCAGCATGGCAGCTACGCCCATTGCACCCACGCGCGGATCTTTCATTATCTCTAGAGTGCGTTCATGGTCGCCTAAACCACCCACCCAGGCATCGGCGGTATCGGCTACACCGTCTAAGTGCATGGCACCGGTAAAATACACCCACAGAGCCAAAACTAAAGCGCCCACTAACAGCACAGAAGCGTGCGGATTATGCTGATAACAAAGCAAAACCAAACCCACCATGGCTGCCCCTAATAAGGCACCCACTATCGGATAAAACCACATAGCCGCTTGCTCAACGTCTTTGTCTAAGCGCTTTAAGTAAGGCGCTGGTACGCGGCTAAGAAAAGTCAGTGCGTACCAAAACCCCCAGTAGTAAGTGTTCATAGCTCGGTACCGTCCATACTTTCTAGGCTAAGCCATTGTTGCTGTTCGCCTTCGTACTCAGTTTCTATCACTTTAAAGCTCATCACTGCCGCATGAGGCAAGCTGAGTTTTGTGCCAACATACGTATAACGCCGCCATGAGTGACGACTAATATTCTTTTTCCTTGGTGTTCTTTAAGCAAGTGCTGCCAAGCATGCAGAGTCCTCTGCTGTAACGCTGCTGTCGGCTCGCCTTGTGGCGCGCAAAAGTTCATAGGGTCTTGCCATAGCTGGCTGATACTTTGCTCCGCCATAACGGTATCGACAGAACGGTTTTCCCATTCACCAAAATGAATTTCGCTGAGCTTAGGCTCGATGGTTAGCGGAATACTTTGCTCTTGCGCCAGTAACTCAGCCGACTGCCTGCAGCGTATTAAGGGCGAAGTAATCACTTGCTGCCAATGGCAACCCATGCGTTTTATACGCTGTTTAAACTGCTCTACCCCCTGCTCTGTTAACTTGTGGTCGGTATGGCCACGAAAAACTCGACCGCCTGCAGGCTCACCATGGCGAATAATATCAACATAGGTGGTTATCATGAGTCTTTGTTTTCCACAGCAGCTTCAGCAAAGGTGGCCATATTATTATGGATAGTAAGTGCTTGCAGTACGGTAGAGAAAGCCACTGCCGCACCCGAACCTTCGCCTAAGCGCATATCCAAATGCAGCAAAGGCTTAGCATCTAAAGCAGCCAATAACTCGCCATGACCAAACTCTGCAGAATGATGTGAAAATAAGAGCCATGCACGCACCTCAGGGTTAATTTTGACAGCCAACAATGCCGCGGCCGTGGTAATAAAACCATCAACAAAACATGGAATACCTAGCTGTGCTGCACGAATGTATGCACCAGTAATAGCAGCTATCTCTAAGCCACCCACTTGCTCTAAGGCTTGTAAGGGTGCGCTGCTAATCGGTAGCTCGAACTGTGCTTGAGCTCGCTTAACACTGGCTACCAAAACTTTCTTCTTATGATCCAACGCTTCACCGTACATACCTGTACCAACGCCGGTTAGTGTTTCTACATCTTTATCTAACAACAGTGCACTTAAACAACTGGCAGATGAAGTATTACCAATCCCCATCTCGCCCAGCATAACAAAGTCACAGCCATTAATATGAGCCTGATCTACTTGATCTTTGCCAACAGTGAGTGCTAACAACGCTTGCTCTGCACTCATTGCTGCTTGCTGAGAGAAGTCATGGGTACCAAACATTATTGGCTGATGAACAATACCTATCAAGCGTTCACAGGCACTAGCAGTGCCGCAATTAATAACTCGCAATTTAATGTTTTGTTGCTTGCAAAGTGTAGCTACCGCCGCGCCACCGCTGACAAAATTAGCCAACATTGCAATTGTAACTGACTGCGGAAATGCAGCCACCCCTTGCGCGACTATGCCGTGATCAGCAGCAAACACCAACATGTGCGGGCTTTGTATTTCTGGCTTAGCTTGATTCTGCATAGCAGCTAAACTAATAGCCACATCCTCTAAACGCCCCAACGAACCTTGCGGTTTAGTTAATTGGTTTTGACGTTCCTGTGCTTGCTGTTGCGCTTGCGCTGAGATTTTTGCTGTGGCTTCAAGCCACCATTTGTTTGCAGTCATGGTATGAACTTAATTTTCTTTAGATATTAATAGAGTACTATTTTACTGTCATAGGGATGCCGGCCACAACTAAGCTGACTGTCGTAGCTAGACTTGCTAACTGCTGGTGTAAACGTCCACTTTCATCAACAAACTTACGACTTAACTCACCCATAGGTACAATACCCCAACCGACTTCGTTACTTACCATAATTAATGGCGATTTAAGCAGAGGGATGCAGCCTAACAACGCTTGTTTTTCTTGTTTCCAAACATCATCTGCTTGTAGCAAGCAGTTACTTACCCATAAAGTTAAACAATCCACCAACACTAAGCTGTTTGGTAATTCGGCCTGTGTTTGCATAATAGCTTCTGCCAAATTGAAAGGCGCTTCGACCGTACGCCAATGATCGGGACGCTGCTGTTGATGGTGCTCGATACGAGCTTCCATCTCTTGGTCATGGGCTTGCGCTGTAGCAATATAGACTATTTCTTTTCTGCTAATCTGTTCAAAGGTTTGAGCACATTGCTCTGCATACTGACTTTTTCCTGAGCGCGCACCGCCTAATATTAAATGAAAAGCGCAATTGTCAGCTACTGTTGTACTATTTATAACCAATTTTATGTATCCTCGAACTATACTAGTTGAAGCAACTGCTTCTGAGGGAGTACCTATGAGTGTATCCGCAAAAGATAAACGCATGCATCCACGTTGGGTGTTAAAAAGTAATGTCAGCGTCTTTAAGCTAGAAGATAAAGAATACTTTGGCTTACTGGTTGACTGCTCTGACGAAGGCCTAATGATCTCCACCTACGATAGCTTACAACTAGGCGAGCGCTTTGAATTAGAGCTGGTTGATGTACCACCCAATGTCTCTGACCGCCGCACTGGCCAGTGCGTTGTCGAAGTGGTTTGGAGCGATAAAATAACGCCCAGCTTATACGGTAATGGCTTTCGTATCATGGAGGTTTCGCCAACTCTAAGTACCATGATCAAAGACTATACAACCATACTCAGCTTACATTAACCTTCAAGCTTGCTGGCAGAGTAAAGCCAGTAAGCTGACCTTTCAAGCCAACAAAAGTACAGCTTGCTTATAACAGCTTGCTAGTCAGGATCCACACGTAAATCTCTAGGAATAGGCATATCAGGCTTACGCTCTGGCTTTGGCCCTTTACCCTTAACAAATATATCCATTTGAAAGATGTACGCTAACACCTGTGCCACTGCCACGAATAGCCCTTCTGGTATTTCATCACCCACTTTGCTGTGCGCAAATAAGGCTCGCGCTAACGGCGGTGCCTGCATTTGTGGAATGTTATTTTTCTTAGCTATCTCACGTATTTTTAAGGCAACTTCGTCTTTACCTTTGGCCAACACTATGGGGGCATCACCGGCAGATGAGTCGTACTTTAAAGCCACAGAATAATGACTAGGGTTAGTAATAACGACGTCTGCAGTAGGCACATCCGCCATCATCCGCCGTTGTGCAGCCTCATGTTGTAACTGGCGTATTTTAGCTTTAACTTCAGGCTTACCGTCACTGTCTTTAAACTCATCTTTTATTTCTTGCAGTGTCATTCTGAGTTTTTTGGTGTGGCTGTATATCTGCCAAGGTACGTCTAAAATAGCGATAATGATGGTAGAGGAGCATATGATGATAATGCTCCAAATTAGAATTTCTAAGCTGCCAGCAATGGCCGGCCTTAATTCTTTATGCCTTAAGGTGATAGCGTCACGAAAATAATAATCAAGCACCAACCATGCAACTACGCCAACAACAATAATTTTCGCCCATGACTTAAATAGTTCAACCAAAGAGTTCATAGAGAACATCCGCTTTAAGCCGCTTAAGGGGTTTATTCGGTCTAACTTTGGCATCAATGATTTAGTGGTAAAGAGCCAGCCGCCTAAGCCGATCGGGCCGAAGATAGCAGCAAACAAAACCACTGCCAACCAAGGCGTTAACGCTAAGGTGGCACTCCACAAAGATGCACCTATATGACGAAACATCTCTGCGGTATCAAACACCGCCATACGATCCAAAGTGAAGTTATAGCGTGCCATTCCAGCAATATGCTCGGCACCTGCAGGCCCTAACACCAACAAACCGATAGAACCAAACAATAAGACAGCAGAAGTGTTTAGCTCTTTTGATCGAGGAATCTGACCTTCTTCACGTGCTTTTTCTATTTTTCGCGCCGTGGGTTCTTCTGTTTTTTCTTGACCAGTTTCTTCTGCCATTAGCTAAGCTCCGTCAAGTGCTTGATAAACTCAAACAGCTCTTCCATATACCCTTGAAAGCTTTGAGCAATGTCTCCCATGCTCAACGACAAAATAAACAAACCAACGATCATGGTCACAGGAAAGCCTAACGCAAACACGTTTAACTGCGGGGCCGCCCTAGCCATCACACCAAAAGACAGGTTTACAATTAAAAGTGCGGTCATTACAGGGATGGCTATGACCACTGCTGCCGCAAACATCCAACTGCTCCAAGTGACTATCAAGCCAAAATGTTGTGCACCAAAGCCGTCAAAACCTATGGGTAGAGTACGAAAGCTATCGACCAATATTTCTATCATGACTAAGTGCCCATTTAATGACAGAAACACTAAGCTCACCATAAACAGTAACCACTGGCTGATCACCACGACTGAAGAGCCATGCGACGGATCGACGGTGGTAGCGATACCTAAACCGGTTTGCATGGCCATGAGCTGACCGGCAATAACAAAAACCTGTGTCACCAACTCAATCACAAAGCCAAGAGCTATGCCAATAAGCAGCTGCTGCAGGATAATCAAAAATGAGTTCAACGAGAGCGCATCGTAATGCGGAAATGGTGGTAAAATCGGAACAATAGCAATAGTGACGGCGAAAGCTAGGATGATACGAATAGGGGCAGGCACCATGCGCGTGCCTATCAGTGGCATTACCATAAACAAGCCACTAAAGCGGGCAAAGGGGTATAGATACCGGCTTATCCAATGGCTTACTTCCAGCGCTTCGAGTTCAATCACGGCTTAGCCAATTATAAAAGGAATGTTCATATACAGGTCGCGGGTATAGTCTAACAACGAGTTCATAGCCCAAGGACCAACCGCCATAATAGCCAGCAAAGTCACCACTAAGCGTGGTAAAAAGCTTAAGGTTTGTTCGTTAATCTGAGTTGCCGCCTGAAAGGTACTAACGATTAAGCCCACTATTAAGCTTGGTGTAATAATCATCACTACACTCATCAATACTATAAAAATGGCGTTATTAAAAAGATCGCCAATGTTCGCTGTATCCATAGCCGTCTCCTTTTTTATATGGTGCCAAAACTGCTGGCGAGTGTACCCATAATTAACGCCCAACCATCAATTAAGACAAACAGCATTATCTTAAAGGGTAAGGAAATAATAACGGGGGAGAGCATCATCATACCCATCGCCATTAAAATACTGGCGATAATAAGGTCGATGATTAAAAACGGAATAAAGATTAAGAAACCGATTTGAAAGGCGGTTTTAAGCTCGCTGGTAATAAACGCAGGAATAAGAATATGTAGCGGTGTTTCTTCGACGGTTTGAATATCTTCTCGACCACTCATGCGCACAAATAACGATAGATCGGTTTCTCTAGTCTGCCCCAACATAAACTCATGCAGAGGTTCGGATGCCTTTTGCAACGCCGCCAAAGGCGTTATTTCTTCATTTATATATGGCTGTACTGCTTGTTCATTGATCGTTTGAAAAGCCGGCATCATAATAAACAAGGTTAAGAAAAGTGCTAAGCCTAAAAGAATTTGATTCGAAGGTGTCTGCTGTAGACCAATGGCTTGTCGTAAAATTGCCATTACTACAATAATCCGCACAAATGAGGTCATCATGATAAGTAACGATGGCAACACCGTTAGCATGGTCATAATGGCAACTATTTGAATCGTTACCGTGTATTCACCACCACTTTCTGTGGCCTTATACACAACTGCTGGTATGCCCATGTAAGATGGGTCTTGCGGTTTAGCCTCTGCGGCCATGAGAGTAATGGGCATGCTTATAAAAAACAAAAACAAACCAAATAACCAAGATTTATTTTTCATGAGCGCATCGCTTTCTTTAAAAAGTCTTGAAACTTTAGAGGTTGAATTTGCTTCTCAGCCAGTGGTTCATCAAGCTCACTGAGTAAATTAATTTGCTGAGAAGTGATGGCCACTAAAAATTGTTTTTCGCCCGCTTGAATAACGGCAACTTTCTCTTTTATGCCAAACGACAGTACTGCGACAATTTTAAGATCAGGGTGGTTTTGCGACATCATTCCTGCCCCCAATCTCGATTTACTTAATAGCCACGCCAGTAATAAAATTAAGCCAACAATAAAAATCAAAAAGAAGAGTATTTTGCCGCCATAATTTATAGGCTCTAGTACTTTCGCCGGGGCCACTTTTTCAACCGCAAATACCGAGTTTGAGCCTAGTAAAATCAACCCTAATAAAAGGGTTTTAACGCAATCTCTGAATACGTTCACTTTGACTCACCACATCGGTTAAACGAATACCAAATTTATCGTTCACCATAACCACCTCACCATGAGCAATTAAAGTGCCGTTTACTAGTACGTCTAAGGGCTCACCTGCTAAACGATCTAACTCAACGACTGACCCTTGGTTTAGCTGCAAAAGGTTACGTATTGGAATTTGTGTTGCGCCTACTTCCATAGAAATACGCACTGGAATATCTAAAATAACATCCAGCTCTGGGCCTAAGGCCATGGATTTTTTACCCGTATCTAAAATCTTATCCAATTTAAGCGCTTCAACCGCAGCGTCTTCATCTTCAGTTTGTTCATCTGCTTCTGCCATTGCAGCTGCCCACTCATCTGCCAGCTCTTCGTCGTCTGCACCCGCCGCCACTTCGTTGGCAAGTGCCTCAGCATCAATGGAGGCCTGCTGATCTTCTGCTGACATATTGGTTTTATCTTCATTGTCGGCCATAACTCACCCCTATCACTGTTTTTTATACTGTATTTGGTCAATGATTTTCACTGCCAAGCTTTCGTCTGATATCCCTAATTTTCCACGGAACATCGGTACTCCATTGGCTTGTAATATAAACTCGTCTGGCATATCCACAGGGATAATGTCCCCTTCTTTGAGCTCTGCGATTTCTCTTAAGGTACACATACGATCAACAACGGTACCATGGACGGGTACGCGTGCGTCCATAATGTCTTCTCGCAATGACTGCTGCCAGCGTTCATCCACATCATCTACATCACTTTGCACACCAGAGTCGAGTATCTCTCTAATTGGCTCAATCATGGAGTATGGGAAGGTTAAGTGTAAATCACCACCACCGCCATCTAATTCAATATGAAAGGTACTAACCACCACCACTTCACTGGGGCTAACAATATTCGCCATAGCCGGGTTAACTTCAGACCCTACGTATTCAAATTCCAGTTTTAGAACTGGTGCCCAAGCTTCAATCATATCGTTGAACACTTGATTTAAGACCAGCTGTACAACACGCACTTCGGTCGGTGTGAATTCACGACCTTCAATTTTAGCGTGACGGCCATCACCACCAAAAAAGTTATCTACTAATTTAAACACTAAGCGGGCGTCTAAAATAAATAAACCGGTTCCTCTTAATGGGCGCATTTTCACTAAGTTCAAACTGGTGGGTACATACAAAGTATGAATGTATTCACCAAACTTCATAATCTGAACGCCACCGGAAGCAACATCGGCGCTGCGCCGCAGGAAGTTAAACATGCTGATTCTGGTATAACGGGCAAAGCGTTCGTTAATCATTTCTAACGTAGGCATACGCCCACGCACAATACGATCGTTACTGGTCAGGTCATACGCTTTGACACCAGTAGGATCTATATCCTCTTCTGCTTCAATATCTCCGTCATCGATACCATGCAGTAGAGCATCAATTTCATCTTGCGATAATATATCTTGCATTAGAATCTTAGCCAAATGTTCCTTTATTTCTTGCTGCAGTGCTAGCTTACTGTCTATGTTACGCAAAGAGTTAAAACCTTTTTCACCAACAATTCTAAGTATATCGTTACGTACCATTGGCTCGTGCAACTGAAGCGTAGCAATCACACTTGGATTACGAGTGACAACGTCTATGGTTATCCTGACGTAATGCTGGCGTGTTTGCGTCACAAAATTGATCACAAAGCTTTGCCCTAATGTGAAATATTGGATTGGGCCTTCGACCTTCACCGCTGCTTCACTTATAGTTTCCTTATTTTCACTGCTTCCTTTATCTGCACCTAGAACAAAGAACAAGGCCACCGCTGTGGCAACTAAAGCAAGTATAACGACTACCGCAATAATGATTATTTTCTTACTGACTTTACCCGTTGCTTTATTTGCGTTGTCAGAATCAAGCTTCAGCTCTAGTTCGTCGGCCATGGTTATCTCCTCTTACTTGTTTCTCTGCAATTGCTATGCCAGCAGTTTGTGTCAATTTTTTGTTCTTTTCATAGCATAGACTAAGGCTAAGCAAAGGTATCCAATAAATTCATCGAAGACTGAGGTCTAAGACTTTGATTACCCTCTTCAGTCATTGTTAGCCATTCACCTGTTTCTGCATCCATTAACAACTCTGTAGCGGCGGCATTACTCTGACCTTGTGCATGCCCTTCTGCCTGACTATCAGCCTGTTGCTGAAAATTTCCTTGTTGCTGGTCTTCACTTTCAACATCAAAGCTATCTAATTCAATGCCTTCACTGGCTAAAGCATCACGCAAGCGAAAAGCATTGCTTTCTAAAGCTTCACGAACATGGCCGTGCTGCACTTGTACATGGATAGTAGCCTGATCATTTTGAATTTGTAATCGCACTTGCAAACTGCCTAGTTCGGGCGGATCCAATTGAATTCGTGCTTGCTGTACATCATCGGTAATCATGGTGACGATACGCTGGCTAAGGGTGTTACCCCACTGGCGCGCATCTTGATCCATTTCCAATATTTCTGCTGATAATGCAGAAGCAGCATAACCTTGTGGCGATGTTAATTGAGTGGACTGAGTAAGATTATTGATTGATTGTGTTTGACCCACCTGTAGATTAGCAAGCTGAACCTGGCTGGCCTGCTGACTATTAGCACTTACATCCACTACTAACGACAGTGTTGCGTTAGCAGTGGCGGCTGTATTTGGTGTTATTGCTGTTTCTGCCAAATTTGATTTCAGGAAGCCTTCGTCAGCGGGCTCATCTAACGGGCTTGTTAGTGGCTGCTGATTGGCGTTCTTTAGTTGTTCTATTATTGCACCCGCTGGCTGTTGCGTGGTTACAGTGGTTGGCGTCGATACTGCTTGTGTAACTATTCTTTGCGCTGCCTCAGTGGATAAGACTAGGTTCGTTACCTGCTCACCTTTTTGTTGTTCTGTTTGTTGTGCTGCCAAGGCGATTTGTTCAGCGGTCAGTGTGTTTATTACAGAGGTTTCTGATGCTGAGTCGGTAGCGTCCAATATCTTGCCTTCACCGCTTTCTGCTGCCTTGGTAACTTGCTCTGTTGTCACCACATATCCGAATTGGGCAAGAAATAACGCCATATCCTCAATACCTTCTTGCTCAGTCGCACCTAGCTGATCTGCATTCAGAGCAGCTACTTTCGGTTCTATTAAACTGTTTTCTGTAGCACTTAACGGCAAACTATTTCCGTATTCGCTAAAAATAGGCGACATACCCACCTGCTCTAAGCTTGGTTTTTTTGTTAAAAGCAGTTCGGAAAAAACTGAAGTGAACCCTGCCGCCTCACCTTCTAACATCAATGGCGATGCGGGTTTGTCTGCACCCACAGGGGCTGCGAACATTAACATTAATGGGGACGAAACTGGGATGTTTGGCATATTGTACGTTAACCTCATAAATACGTCTTTAAAGGTTATAAGCAAGCTTTGAGCCAAGTTGTTTTTTAATCTTTCATACGCTGGCTGGCAATACGGTTAGACCACTCATCCGCATCTTTTTGTTGTTGTTTTTCATCTTCTTGATCGAACTCTTTATCAAGCTTATCCATCAGCTTGTGCAAAGCTTGAGCCTTACTGCGCTTTTCCATATAGGCTTTTTTGGCAACTTCTGTTTGTTTTTCTAACAACACAATTTTTTCTTGCTGGCTTTCGAGTACGCCTTTTATTTGCTGCATAAAATTTAAAGTGGAATGGATATCACCGGATTTTATAGCTTGCTGGCTGGGTGCGGATATTTTTTGCTGATACTCATGATTATAAGCAAGCAACAGCTCTTTTTGCTCAACTTCGCCTTGCAGCTTTTGCTGCAGCTGCCCCCAAGCGGCTAAGCTTTTCTCTTCGGCACGCTCAGCTAAGTCTAAGATGACTTGTAAGCGTTGTGCTCTGGGGTGACGGCGCATGGATTAAGCCTGTTGCTCGGGTACAAAAAACAAGCTGTCTAAATACTTTTTACTGGTTTCAATATCACAACCTTCTTTTATGCCTTGCTGCAACATCGCTTTAATTTTAGGTAAGCGCTCAATGGCAACATCAAGTAGTTGGTCTGTACCTGGCTGATAAGCCCCGACGCTGATCAAGTCTTGGTTTTGACGGTAATGTGACATCAACTGCTTACTTAACTGTGCCTTCTTGAGCCATTCCGCGTCGACAATTTGTGGCATTACGCGGCTTACGGAAGCCTCAATATCAATGGCAGGATAATGCCCTTCTTCGGCCAAGCGGCGAGACAAGACAATATGACCATCTAAAATAGCTCGACTGGCATCGGCTATTGGGTCTTGCATATCATCACCTTCGGTTAATACTGTATAAAAAGCGGTAATTGAACCACCACCTTCTGCACCATTACCGGCACGCTCCACCAGCGAAGGCAGTTTATTAAACACTGAAGGTGGGTAGCCTTTGGTGGCTGGCGGCTCGCCAACGGCTAAAGCGATTTCACGCTGCGCTTGGGCATAACGGGTAAGAGAGTCCATCAGCAACAATACGTTTTTACCTTGGTCACGAAAGTGTTCGGCTATGGCTGTACAGTATTGCGCAGCACGCAAGCGTAACAAAGGCGAATCATCCGCTGGTGACGCCACGACTACTGCTCGCTTCAAACCTTCTTCACCTAAAATATCATCAATAAATTCTTTAACTTCTCGACCACGTTCACCAATCAGCCCAACCACAACAATATCGGCATTAGTAAAGCGGGTCATCATGCCCAACAGCACACTTTTACCCACACCAGAACCGGCAAACAAACCAATACGCTGCCCACGACCAACGGTAAGCATCGCGTTAATGGCTCGAATGCCAACATCTAATGGGGTGCGAATAGGCGCGCGTTGCAGTGGGTTAATAATCTTCCCTTGTAAATGACCCTGCTTAACATCTTGCAAAGGCCCGAGTGTATCTAATGGCTGGCCTCGACCATCAAGTATACGACCAAGCAGCATATCCCCCACGGGGACGTCTGCTTCCACCTTTAATGGCCAGACTTTGGCGCCCGGCCTTACACCATCAGCTTGCTCTATGGGCATTAAAAAAATTCGGTCACCATCAAAACCAACGACTTCGGCTTCAATACCAGCTGTTGACCCTTTACCACTTTGTTCGACCAAACAACGCTCACCAATACGAACATTTAAACCAACAGCTTCAAGGGTTAAGCCAACCATGCGTACTAAGCGCCCGGCACTTTTTGGTTGATAGTTATCTACAGGTTTAATGTCTTGCCACAACTTACTTAACTTCATATTAAGGGCCCTTCTGTCGGGGGCTCTGACTCTGGCTCTGGCTCTGGCTCTGGCTCTGGCTCTGGCTCTGGCTCTGGCTCTGGCTCTGGCTCTGGCTCTGGCTCTGGCTCTGGCTCTGGCTCTGGCTGTATTTCTTCTGCTTCTGCTTCTGCTTCTGCTTCTGCTTCTGCTTCTGCTTCTGTTTCTGTTTCTGTTTCTGTTTCTGTTTCTGTTTCTGTTTCTGTTTCTGTTTCTGTTTCTGTTTCTGTTTCTGGCTGAGTGTCAGTAGCCGCTATGACATCGGGCAAGGTTTCTTCAGTATATTGGTTTTCTAATGCACTATTTTCTAGCTGTTCCATCATGTCTGCTATCAAAACGTCCAAATGCTCTTGGCTAGAAAACTCAGCCAGCGCATGCTCGCCCTCAACCCGACAACTGCCTACCGCTAAGGTCTCGTCTATTTGGTATTGCATGGTTAAGCCAGCGTTAGCTAGGCCTTGTTGTAAATGAGGTGCATCTTCAGGGCTAATATAAACTCGGCGTTTCTCTTCGCCTTCAGGCATGGATTTAAGTGTTTTCTGAACAATTGAAAGGATATTTTCTGTGCCATTTTTCAGTTCTTCGCCCACGACATTACGGCAAATACCGGCAACGATATTGGCTAATACTTTGGGAAGTTGTTGGTCGCGCGCACTGACTTGGCTTTGTAGATGACTAACGAGCTGTTGTAATTGTTTAGCGGCTTGATCTATTTGTGTCTGCGATTGAATTTTGCCACTTTCTTCGCCGCTGTTAAAACCGGCACTGTAGCCTTCACTATGACCTTTTTGCATGCCTTCGTGACGACCTTCTTGTAAGCCTTGCTCAAAGCTTTCTTTATATCCTTGTTGACGACCTTCTATTAAGCCTTGCTCTAAGCCTTCGGTGTAAGTATCTCGACGAATTTTTTCTAACGCTTCGGCTGTAGGTAGCTCAATGGAGGCTAAGTCTTCTACTAGAGTGCCAGAGTCTGCTTTCACTGAGACAGGCTCTTGCTCTTCTGAGCCAGACTTAAAGATTTTTACACGCGTACTCTTGCGAATGTTTTCATCAACACGTTCCGATTCCCACACAGGGCTATCCGTCCAGAAAGGCAGCCGCCACGGCTTAACCTTTTGGTCAGCTTTCAATATCATGACAGGGCTTTTTCTTTTCATTACATCACCGTTTCACCGCTACCACCTAAAACGATTTCACCGGCGTCAGAAAGGCGTCGCGCAATGGTCAGAATTTCTTTTTGCGCTGTTTCAACCTCGCTCACTTTGACGGGGCCTTTGGCTTCTAAGTCATCACGTAGAAGCTCGGCAGCACGCTTGGACATGTTGCGGAAAACTTTATCTTGGACTCGTGCATCTGCACCTTTTAAAGCAACAACTAAGATGTCTGGAGTAACTTCGCGCAATAGCATTTGGAAGCCTCGGTCATCAACATCGACTAAATCTTCAAATACGAACATTAAGTCTTGAATGCGTATACTGAGGTCTTCGTCGACTTCACCAATTTTCTCCAGCAACTCACTGGCCAGTGTGCTATCAACAAAGTTAACAATATCTGCCGCCACTTGAACGCCACCAATACTGGCCGTTTGTGCGCCCGCTTTACCAGAGAACTGTCGCTCTAGAATATCATTAAGCTCTTGCAGAGCCGCTGGCTGTACGGCTTCTAACGCGGAAACACGCATTATTATATCTAAGCGTACTTTTTCATCGAAATTCGACAATATCTCAGCCGATTGATCAGGCTCTAGGTAAGAGATAACAATGGCTTGGATCTGTGGATGTTCATGACGTATTAAGTCTGAAACTTGACGTGGCTCCATCCATTTTAAGGAATCCAAGCCCGTGGTGTTACCACCCAACAAAATTCGATCAATCAAGGCACCGGCTTTGTCGCCACCCAATGCCTGAGTAAGCATTTTACGAATATAGTCATCAGCACCTAAGCCTAAACCTGTTTGGCCGCTGATGGCTTCTAAAAACTCTGCCACCACCCCTTCAACCTGAGATTGGTTAATATTACTAAGGGTAGACATTGCGGTACCTACTCGCTGAACCTCTTTAGGGCCCATATGCTTGAGTATTTCTGCTGCGTCTTTCTCACCCAAACTCATTAGAAGAATTGCCGCTCTTTCTAAGCGGCTTAAATTCGCTAATGTGGGGTTATTTGCTTTCGACACGTCATTTGCCATGGTCTTCATTCACCCAACGAATCATTACTTGTGCCACCCGTGCAGGATCTTCTGCAATCAGACCTTTTAAGGCCTCCAGCTGACGTTCATAGCTTTGTGAGGCGCCGGGCAATAGAAACTCATCGGCACCTGCTAATGTAATTTGATCATCACTCAAGCCTGCTTCCGCATCTTCCAGCTCGTCTAACAATATACTGGCTTCATCACGACCACGATTAGCCAAGCTACGCACTGTCGGTCGAATGACACCAAAGATTAGTATCAGTATAAACAAGCCAGCTAACACTTGCTTAATAATTTCCCAGAACCAAGGCTGACGCCAAAACATTTCGTGTTCTGTTTCAATTATTTCTTTACCCATAAATGGTGAATTAATAACATTGACGCTATCACCACGGGCGGCATTAAAACCAACAGCATCTTTAATTAATATTTCTAAGCGCTGTATGTCATTATCACTCCAAGGAACGGCAATGGTTTCGCCTTGTGCATTGAGAGTAGCGCGATCATTTACCACTACACCCACGCTTAAGCGGCGAATACGCCCTGTTTGTTGTTTTTGATAATTTAAAGTACGGTCTACTTCATAGTTACGGGTAGCTTCTGAACGACGCTTTGAAGGTGTAGCAGCCGCCTGCCCTGTCCCCAAAGCCTGCTCAGGCGCACTGGCTTCTGCCGGTGGTTGATTAGACAGCGCACCAGGAATTCCACCTGACACTTCATCGGAAACCTCTTCATTCAGAGTTTGTTCGCTGCGTAATGCTATTAGATCAGGATTAAACAGCTCTTGGCTTTGCTCATGAATTGTAAAGTCGATATCGGCTGACACTTGCGCCTTATAATTATCTTTGCCTAAGACGGGCTGCAACAAGTTGTTGACTGCTTGTTGAATTGAGTCTTGAACCTTACCGGTATAGTCCAACTGCTGGCTAGCCAACAGCTCTTTGGTTTTCTCTTCAGGCTTAGATAGCAGATTACCGTGCTGGTCGACAATGGACACATCAGCTCTATCCATTTCTGCCACACTGGATGACACTAGGTTAGCAATGGCTTCAACTTGCGAGCGACTCATATCGTCACCCACGTAAAGCTCCAAGAAAACGGATGCACGTGGTTTACGTTGATCACGGACAAATACGGATTGCTTGGGGATGGCCAAGTGAACTCGAGCATTACGCACAGAGCGTACACTGGCGATGGTACGGGCAAGCTCGCCCTCTAAGCCACGACGGTAGCGAGCATTTTCGATAAATTGACTGGTGCCTAAAGAACTGTCTCTTTCTAATACTTCTAAGCCAACGCTTTTATCATCTAATAAGCTAACCGCCGCTAACTTCATACGCGCTTTATGCACGTCACTGGCCTTAACCATCAGTATTTTTGCAGAAGGGTCTACTTGAAAGTCGATTCCTTCACGCTGTAGCACTTCAACTATGTCTTGGGCATTGTAATCTTGTAAGCGATGAATCAAGGGCTTATAGGTGGGCTCTGAATTCCACATCATGGCAACAGCGATAACACCAACGATTAATGCTACCCCTGCTATCAGTGCTGCTTGACGCACGATAGGCAAACCATTAAAGCCTGCCACTACTGGGTGCATATTGCTATTCGTCCGCTCGGTAGCTCTGGGCAGATTTCCTTCGGGTAAGTCATCTGCTGTTGCAGGTACATTTTCTGTGGCCATAACAGTTAACCTTTATTCTATACCGGCATATTCATGATTTCTTTATAAGCATCCACCAACTTGTTACGCACTTGGGTCATTGCTTGAAAAGAAACATTGGATTTTTGTAAGGCTATCATCACTTCGGGCAAATCGATGTTGGCATCTCCTTGCTCAAAGCGTGTGGCCAAATTATTGGCTACTTGCTGTTGTTCATTGACGTTATTAACGGCATTTTTAAACATTGTTTGAAAGTTTGGAACTGCACTGTCGCCTACTTCCGGCAAGCTTTGCACAGAGGTTACTTCATTTTCTAAGCGCGCAGAACGGACTTGCTGTAACTCTGAAGGCTTCATTCCTTGCAGGTTTTGCATGCCTTGCTCGTTTTGCGTCCTTAACTGATCTTTTACCTGACGCATTTGCATCAGTACTGAATTTATATCGACTCTATTATTAACCATGTCTATTACTCCGCATGCAACGTCATGATAAAAACAATTTTTTGACGCTTTTTTGTCTTTTCCTGTCTCTATCTATGACACTGCAATTGGCTTGCCAACTTTTTAAGCCAGCATAGCTTCCACATCAACGCCTTCTTCGCGCAGCTTGGCAACCTTGTAGCGTAATGTGCGCGGGCTTATACCTAAGCGTTCTGCAGCGGCCTTTCTACTGGTTTCTTCTTTTAAAGCTTTCACTATCAGCTCAACTTCTAGCTCTTTAAGGTCACTGCCTAAGGCACCACTCTCTGCACCAAGTTCGGCACCACCTTGTGCTTGCTCAGACTCTGTTGCAGCTGGCATCGCCATAATTGGGCGTGGATTTGCGCTTAAAGACTGCTTCGACTTTGGTACAGGTGTCAAAATAAAGTCTGAGGCGTTTATCTTTGAACCGCTCTGTAAAATCAACGCACGCTGTAAAGTGTTATCCAACTCACGCACGTTCCCCGGCCAACTATGCGTTAATAACAACGACTCTGCAGAGGCAGTTAATGTCGGTGTTGTACGCTTCATTTTGGCTGAATGGTGCGCCAATAAACGCTGCGTTAACGGAATTATATCTTCGATACGCTCACGCAAGGGCAGCCACTGCAAGGGGAAAACCGTTAAGCGGTAATACAGGTCTTCACGGAATTTACCCTCGGCAACGTAATCGGCTAGTTCGCGGTTGGTGGTTGCAATAATTCGTACGTCTAAATCAATGACCTTTTTGCCACCTAAGCGTTCTACTTGGCGCTCTTGAATCACACGCAAGAGCTTAGCTTGTAAACCGGCATCCATTTCTGTGATTTCATCTAACAGTAAGGTGCCGCCTTCTGCTTGCTCGAATTTGCCCGGCATGGCGGCATAAGCGCCAGTAAATGCGCCTTTCTCATAACCAAACAACATGGCTTCGAGCATGTTCTCTGGAATGGCGGCGCAGTTAATAGCGATAAACGGCTTTTTACTGCGTGGCGACTGTTGGTGTACATACTGTGCCAACACTTCTTTACCGGTACCGCTTTCACCACTAATCAGTACGGTTGAGTCTGTTTGTGCAACGCGCTGCGCCATCTGAAACAATTGCTTGGAAGCAGGCGCTTCGCATATAGGCTCGTTGCTATCAGGAATAACGGCATGCTGACTAAAGGGCGCTAAGATTTCTTCCAGCTCCTTTAGCTCAAATGGCTTCATCAGGTAATCATTAGCGCCAAGCTGCATGGCTTTAACGGCTTGACTAACATCACCATAAGCGGTCATTAAAATCACCGGTAGCCAAGGAAACTCTTGCTTAATATGCTGCAGCAATTCAATGCCATCCATGCCCGGCATATTAATATCGGTCAGTACTAAGTCGAGTTGCTTGGTGCGTACCGCATGCAATCCTTCAATACCATGCGCAGCTTCAACCACATCAAAATCTTTTAACTTTAAGGTGTCGACAATGGCTTCTCTTAAACTTAAATCGTCTTCTACAACTAATATACGCATTTTTATTATCCTCTTATGACTGCTTTTCTTTAGGCAGAATCATTCCTGCACTTAAGCCGCCAGTTGAATTATTCACTAATATAAAGTCTGCCTTATGTGCTTTAGCTACCGCCTGCACAACAGCAAGCCCAAGGCCAGTACCGTTGGCCTTGGTGGTATAGAAAGGCTGTAGTGTTTTATTTTTTTCTTCTTTACTTAAACCTGGTCCGTTATCGGTAATTAAAATAACGACATGTGCATTACTGTCTTGAATATTGACCTTAATTTTTGCATTGGTGATGGGGCTGGCTTCAAGTGCATTGTTGACTAAATTCATTAAGGCACTGATCAAAACGTCTTTATTGCAACGAATAACAGCCTGCGGACATTGGTTAACAATTTCATATTTGGCATATTGATTAAGTAGAATGGGATCCATTGCTGCTTGCAGCTCTATTTCGATCTGAGCCAAGCTAACAATGTCATTCATGGGGATATCACCACGCGCAAAAATTAACATGTCGCGAATTTGGTTTTCTAAATGACGTAAGCGCTCTTGCAGCTTTCCGGCAAAGCGTAAGCGCATACCGTCTTGTAGTTCTTCACTGGCTAGGTGTCCGGCGTAAAGTGTGGCGGCAGCTAATGGTGTACGCACCTGATGCGCCAATGAGGCCACCATTTTACCCATAGCCGATAAACGCTCATGCTGACTTAATTGCGTCTGCAATGCGCGGGTTTCGGTCATATCTGTTAGTAAAATAAGTTGACCGGGCTCGTTACTCATGGGGGCGGTACGCAAGTGCACACGCTTACCGTCTACTAATGAAATCTCATGACCATCGTCTTGGCGAGGCTTAAAACATTTCTTAATTAGGGTGCGCCAACGCTGGCCGACAAGAGTAGGCAGCTTGACTAAGGGCAGTAATAATTCATCGGCTGCGGTGTTGCTCTGCTTAACCCAGCCGTTTTGGTCTAACAACAACACACCGGCGGGTAGCATCTGCAATAAGCTTTCTAGGCGATCAGCCAAACGCTCTTTTTCAGCTAACTCTTGTAAGCGTTGTTGTGAGGCAGTAGCAAGCTCACCACTAAGCTGCACTACTCGATTTTCTAGTAATGTGTATGAAGCGGATAGCTGTTGTGACATTTCATTGAACATCACAAAAGCTTCGCGTAATTCGGAAGGGTTGATGTGCTCTACCGACTCTGGCAAGGCGTTAGAAACATCACGCGCCAAGGAATTGCTCATAAATACCTCTTTTAATGTCGGAAACCCGACAAAAATCGTCTTATTTATATATAGAGCAATTACTAGGCCAGTTTTAAGATATAACTAAATTTCGACTGAACTTTCCTTTCGTCCGAGGTTATATTTTCGCATTTTTTCAACCAAGGTTGTGCGTCGCACATTGAGTTTTTCAGCGGCATGCGCCACCACACCATTAGTATCATCTAAGGCTTGCTGAATAAGCGAGGATTCAAGATTCTGCAAATAGTCTCTTAAATCCAAACCATTTACAGGCAACAACACTGGTGAGTCTATTCCGGCTAGGCGATCGCTTAGCTGAGTAACATTTGGGATTGGACCTGCAATAATACTGTCTTCGTTGCTTTCATCAATGTATCTAAATTTCTGTGGTAGCTCTTGTAAGCCCACCACGCCATAAGGGTGGAGAATAGCTAAGCGCTCTATAAGGTTGGCTAACTCTCGGACGTTGCCCGGCCATGCATGCAGGCAAAGTGACATAATAGCGGCTGAATTAAAGCGAATTGAACCGCGTTTTTCATGCTCAAGACGTGACACTAGCTCGTTTATAAGTAGGGGTAAGTCTTCGACACGCTCACGTAAGGCTGGCACTTCAATTGGAAAGACATTTAAGCGATAAAACAAGTCTTCTCTGAACGTGCCTTCTTCAATCATGGTTTCCAAGTGTTTATGAGTTGCTGCGATAACACGCACGTTGGCCTTGATTGTTTTATTACTGCCGACACGCTCAAAAGTATGCTCTTGCAATACACGCAGAATTTTCACTTGCATGTTCAGTGGCATGTCGCCTATTTCATCCAGAAAAAGGGTACCTCCCTCTGCCATCTCAAAGCGCCCGGGACGACTGCTAATAGCGCCAGTAAACGCGCCCTTTTCATGCCCGAAAAGTTCGCTCTCTAATAGCTCTGCTGGAATAGCGCCACAGTTAATAGGCACAAAAGGTTTGTCACCACGACTAGAATGATAATGCAGGTTACGTGCGACTACCTCTTTACCCGTGCCAGACTCTCCCTGAATCATAACGGTGACGTCTTTATCGGCTACCTGTAAGATCAATTCGCGTACTTTTTGAGTCTGACGGCTGGTACCAACCAAACTACGAAACAACTCAACCTCACGGCGTTCGCCACGAGCTCGACTTTTCAGATACTGCTCTCGGTATATTTGGCAACGATGAAAGCTATCTAAAATCTGGTTATACCTAGGCGGTGAGTCAATTGTCATTAACACTCGACTCTTAATCTGCTCAGGTATTTCATTTAATGAATCGGCATCGGCAAGCCATAAGATAGGACAGCTTTCATCCCATTTAGCCAGTTCTTGCATGGTTTTTTCAAGGGTTTGATTACTACTGGAACCTAATAATACGGCTAAGAAATTTTTGTTCTCAGTCTCTGTAGAGGCCAGCGTTTGCTGCCAGCTGTTACTCTCAGAAGGAACTACTTCTTCACCAATAAAATCAAGAATAACTTTCATGTCATGACGACGTTGGGCGTCATCATCAATCAAAAGTACTTTTATATTCTTCCACATCAAACTGCATCCGTATTGTTTGTTATTATTAGCACTCGCCATTTACTTGACTAAGACTGTATAAGCTAAGACCAGTAAATGCTATATGTCAATCTTCTGACATCAAACATAGCACCAATAACACAATACGCCAAGAAAACATTTTCTGGCGCATTATGTGACAAACTAAGCGGACAAATGATCAGCTGAAGGCGTTGCTGTCGAGGTTGTTGGCTTTGGTGGTATGCCTAGGTAATCGGCACGAATTGCATCCCAGCCACTTTTGACATTCAACAACAGCCCCATGACCTCATCAATCATTTTTGTATCATTGTGCAGAGTAGCTTCAAACAACCGGCGAATCATATAATCGTATAGCCTTTCTAAATCACTTGAAAGCTGACCGCCGGCATCATGATTTAAACTGAGCTGTAGTGTTTGCAAGATATCGGTTACTCGACCTAACAACGAAGCCTTAACGGCCATTTCATTTCGTTCGATTGCCCCTTTTGCTTGCGCCATACGAGTAAGCGCCGCTTCTAATAACAATTGGATAAGACGATGCGGATCCGACTCTAAAGCTTCAGATGTGGCATTTACTTGCTGATACTGTTTAGCACCATTTTTGTACATAGCTATTCTCCTAGCACTTGTCGCTATCTCTTTCTATAACGGCCTGAGCAATAAAACCTTTAATCTGATTTGCGTACCCATTGTTACCCCTTGGCGGCAAGCCTTGTCCACTAGTTGCTAAATAGACACCTTACTTTTCTTATTGATTGAACTATTATCCTTTAAAATCAATCACTTATAAACTGGCACAGTAACTGCTTAGCAAAGTTATAGAACTACATATTTTTGAGGCAGTCACTATGGCCACGGCGGTATCCCTTACTAAGTTACAAACATTAGATCCTGAGTTTCGCGTCTTGTACGAACAAGCGCAGTTGCTATACCAAGGAGCTAGTGATGATCAGGTTGAAGTGGCGTACGAGTATGCACTAGCAGCTTATAAGTTGTATCCTGAACACATAGCCAACCTTAACCTGTTGGCAAGAATTGAGCTTAAGCGATTAAATTATAAAGCAGCTGAAGCTTGGTGCGAGATCGGTTTACACAGCAAGCCTACCAGCATTAGTTTGCTGTACAGCCGTGGCCATATTGCTTTGGCTCAAAGCCAGCTAAACCAGGCCGAGCATTATTTTAATAAAGTACTCGGTATCTCTCGGGTTGCCACTAAAGCTCTGAATTACCTAGCGCATATTAGTCTGCTAAAAGGCAACCACGTTGCCGCATTTCAAACGTATTCAGAGTTAGTCAAAACACAAAAAAACAACATTCAACTGCAAAACAAACTGTTTGAATCCATTAGCAACCTAACCGCCGACTTCTACAGCGAAGAGTTGGATCTGGATTTACAACGTTACTTGGACTTTGAGAATGTTGATTACAGCCAACTGACAAGCTTAGCGACCTCTGTACTTAAGCATAAGTTTAATCTGACAGAAAATGGCTGTTCCGTTGAACTGGATGAAATTGCTAAAGATCCTTTGTTTTTAAAATGCTTAACTCGCTTTTACTTTACGGATGCCTTGCTTGAACGCTTACTCATAACCATACGTAAAAGCGTATTGCTGGCCTGCAGCCAAACGTTGCGTGTTGATGCAGAGCTAATACCGCTTATTGCTGCCATTGGCCACCAATGTTGGTTAAATGAGTCCGTGTGGTACATCACTAAGCAAGAGCAAGACATTGTTAACCAATTAGAAATACTAAATAAAAATATTTTACAGAAAGACACTAGTTTTGGTGCAGAAGTTGAAGCAGTTTTATCGTTAATCTTAATGTATAACCCCTTAGTGAACTCTGCTGATGCAGACTTAATTTGCAGCAAAGTGTGGCATGAGTCTTCTTTAATTGACCAACAAAAGACAGAGTACCTTAGCTTAGCAAATCAGAATAAACATCTTATTGGTTTCAGTGACAGTGATAACGAAACCTCTTTAAAGGTACAGCAACAATACAATCAAAACCCCTACCCAAGATGGTCAACCATTGGTTACAACCAACCTGCTGACTATGTTGAATCTTTAAAATACAACTTCCCTTCTTTAAAGAGCACCTTAAGCAACCAAGGGAATAGCTTAGATGTGCTTGTTGCTGGCTGTGGTACTGGTCGACATGCATTACGCTTAGCCAAGTATTTCCCTAAACTTAAAATAACCGCTATAGATTTAAGCCACACGGCTTTAGCTTACGCTCAGCATAAAAAAGACACTAACTATCCAAATTTAAAAGTTGAGTTTTTACAGGGTGATATTTTAAAGATAAACAACCTTGGTAAACAATACGATGTTATTGAATGTTCGGGTGTTTTACACCACATGCAGAACCCAGTTGAGGGCTTAAAGGCGCTTGCAAACCAACTCAAACCTGGTGGCGTTATTAAGGTCGCCTTGTACAGTGGTCAGGCGAGAGTAGCTGTGACTGAGCTACGTAAGTTGCTAAACAATAAACTACCTAAAAGCGAGGATGAGATTCGTTTGTTAAGAGAAGCGTTATTGCAAAACGCATTGCCAGGCTTGTGGGAAGAGTTGTTTAAGTCTCCTGATTTCTATAGCCTAAGTGGCTGTAGAGACTTGATATTTCACGCACAAGAGCATGTCTTTAATGTTCTAGATTTACCCATGTTTTTACAAAGTGCAGGCATACAGTGGCTAGGAATGTTAGCGCCACAAAACAGTGCTGAAATAGTCAAGAAAACGGGCAAGCAAGCGGGTGAACTGAGTGTGCACGAATGGCATAAGATCGAGCAGGAAAACACTAACTTATTCGCTGGTATGTACCAGTTTTACGGTGTAAAAAACAATTAAAGCTTAGTTGTTCTGCCTGAGTAAACATTGACGCTTACTCAGGTAAAACACCAAGCTACAGCGCTAGATATGTTGCACTATGTCAATCTCATATTCCACGATACCGCTAGGAATACGAATACTAATAACTTCACCTTCTTCTTTACCAATTAACGCACGCGCTATAGGTGAGGAAACTGACAAACGATTCTGCTTAACATCCGCTTCATCTTCGCCAACTATTCGATATTCTACTGCTTCGTCTGTTTCTGTATTAATAATACGCACAGTAGTACCAAACAGAACTTTTCCAGAATAAGGAATGGTAGTGATATCAATTACTTGTGAATGTGAAAGCTTACCTTCGATATCCTGAATACGTCCTTCAATAAATCCTTGCTCTTCACGGGCAGCATGATATTCAGCATTTTCTTTTAAATCACCGTGCTCACGAGCAACAGCGATGTCTTTAATTACGCGTGGACGGTCTATAGTCTTCAACTGTAATAGCTCATCGCGAAGATTCTTTTCGCCGACCACTGTCATTGGGTATCGTTGCATTTTTAACTCCTTTACTCTTCCACTGTCAGCCTATTTTCTGGCTTTATGGAGTATAAAAAAAAGAACTCAGTATTCACTGCATAGCTTTATGCAATGAATACTGAGGCATCAGTCAATAATAGAAACTTAGTGTTTAGATCGTTGCATGCAGATCTTGCAAACGATGCACCTCTTGAATACCACCTGAAGCTAAAGCCTCAACCACCGCCTCCGCACCGGCTAAGGTAGTGGTGTAATAGACTTTATGCTGCAAAGCACTGCGGCGAATATCGGCAGAGTCGGCAATGGCTTGAGCGCCCTCGGTAGTGTTTACGATTAAGTCTATCTGTTCATTTTTAATCATATCTACAATATGAGGGCGTCCTTCAGTTACCTTGTTAACTCGCTTAACGGCAACATCAGCTTCGGCTAAAAGCTTAGCAGTGCCTGCAGTGCTAACAATCTCAAAGCCTTGCTTTATTAGCGCCTTAGCTACGTCAACCACACCGCTCTTATCTGCATCACGCACTGAAACAAAGGCTACACCACCATGCGGAAGGTCAGCACCCGCACCTGCCTGTGCTTTGTAGAAGGCTTCACCGAAGGTATGGGCAACACCCATAACCTCACCGGTAGATTTCATCTCTGGGCCAAGGATAGGGTCAACACCTGCAAACTTATTGAAGGGGAAAACCGCTTCTTTAACAGAGAAGTAAGGTGGAATAATTTCTTTAGTAAAACCTAGTTCTGCTAAGCTCTTACCCATCATTACTTTGGCACCAATAGATGCCAAAGACACGCCAATACACTTAGACACGAATGGTACGGTACGAGAGGCACGCGGGTTAACCTCAATCACGTAAATCTCACCGTCTTGATAGGCTAACTGGGTGTTCATTAACCCAACCACACCTAGCTCCATCGCCATGGCTGCAACTTGCTTACGCATTTCGTCTTGAACGTCTTGTGGCAAGCTGTACGGTGGCAAGGAACAAGCCGAGTCACCTGAGTGAATACCCGCTTGCTCAATGTGCTGCATGATACCGCCTATAACTACCTGTTCGCCATCGCAAACCGCGTCAATGTCTATTTCTAAAGCGCGATTTAAGAAGCTGTCCAGTAACACTGGCGAGTCATTGGATACTTTAACCGCTTCTGTCATATAACGGCGTAAGCCGGTTTCGTCGGTAATGATTTCCATAGCACGTCCGCCCAACACATAAGAAGGACGCATCACTAACGGATAACCGATTTCTGCAGCTTTGCGTACGGCTTCTTCCAATGAAGTAACAGTAGCGTTAACAGGTTGTTTTAAACCTAAGCGTTGAATCATTTGCTGAAAACGTTCACGGTCTTCGGCACGGTCAATCGCTTCTGGTGAGGTACCAATAATAGGCACACCAGCGGCTTCTAATTCTTCAGCAAGTTTTAGTGGCGTTTGACCACCGTACTGAACAATGACGCCTTTTGGCTTTTCTTTGTCGACAATTTCTAATACATCTTCAAGCGTTACCGACTCAAAGTACAAGCGGTCTGAAGTGTCATAATCGGTTGAAACCGTTTCTGGGTTACAGTTGATCATGATGGCTTCATAGCCTTCTTCTTTGGCGGCTAAGGCAGCGTGTACGCAGCAATAGTCAAACTCAATTCCCTGACCAATACGGTTAGGACCGCCGCCAATAATAATAATCTTGTCACGGTCGGTAGGGTTCGATTCGCACTCTTCTTCATAAGTAGAGTACATATAAGCTTTATCGGTCGCGAACTCGCCAGAGCTTGAATCCACACGTTTATAGACTGGACGTACGCCTAGTTTTTGACGGTGCTTGCGGAAGGCTTTTTCAGTCACTCCTAACAAGTCAGCTAAACGTGCGTCTGAGAAACCTTTTTGTTTCAAAGCAAAGATACGAGCAGCATCTAAGGTGCTTAAGCTGCTTTCAGCAACGACCAGCTCTTCTTTTATTAGGTCTTCAATTTGCGCTAAAAACCAAGGATCAATGGCAGTATGTTCGAAAATCTCTTCAATGCTAAAGCCTAAACGGAACGCATCTCCTATGTACCAGATACGCTCTGCATGGGGAGTGCGTAGTTCGGCAACAATCTTTTCGCGAGCCGCTGGGTCAGTTAAGTCAACTTTTGAGTCAAAGCCAGTTGAGCCCACTTCTAAGCCGCGTAAGGCTTTTTGTAAAGATTCTTGTTGAGTACGACCAATGGCCATCACTTCACCAACAGACTTCATCTGTGTGGTTAAACGAGTATCGGCTTGTGGGAACTTCTCAAAGGTAAAGCGTGGAATTTTTGTGACTACGTAGTCAATGGTTGGTTCGAATACAGACGAGGTAACGTTTCCAATAATATCATTACCAAGTTCATCAAGGGTGTAACCTACTGCCAACTTGGCAGTAATTTTGGCAATTGGGAAACCCGTAGCTTTAGACGCTAAGGCCGATGAGCGCGAAACCCTTGGGTTCATCTCAATCACAACCATGCGGCCCGTAGCGGGATCAGTACCAAACTGCACGTTAGCACCGCCGGTCTCTACGCCGATTTCACGCAAGATAGCCAAAGAGGCATCACGCATGATTTGGTATTCTTTATCAGTTAAGGTTTGTGCCGGTGCTACAGTAATAGCGTCACCGGTGTGCACGCCCATTGGGTCAAAGTTTTCAATGGAGCAAATAATGATGCAGTTATCGTTTTTATCACGCATAACTTCCATTTCATATTCTTTCCAACCTATTAATGACTCATCAATTAATAGTTCACGCGTGGGTGATAGATCTAGACCACGCTCACAAATCTCTTCAAATTCTTCGCGGTTATATGCAATTCCACCACCCGAGCCACCCATAGTAAAGGATGGACGAATAATACAAGGAAAACCTAAGTCTTTTTGCACTTCACGAGCTTGTTCCATGCTGCGAGCAATAGCGGCACGCGGACTCTCTAAACCAATATTTTTCATGGCCTCAACAAAGCGTTCACGGTCTTCAGCTTTGTCGATGGCATCGGCTTTGATACCGATCATTTCTACATTATATTTTTCTAGAACACCCGCTTTGTCTAAAGCTAAAGCAGCGTTTAGGGCGGTTTGCCCACCTAATGAAGGTAGTAATGCATCTGGGCGTTCTTTTTCAATAATTTTGGTTAACGCTTCTAAGGTAATGGGTTCGATATAAGTAGCATCGGCCATTTGTGGGTCGGTCATAATAGTGGCTGGGTTAGAGTTCACTAAAATTACGCGATAACCTTCTTCTTTTAATGACTTACAAGCTTGCGCGCCTGAGTAGTCAAATTCACAGGCTTGGCCAATTACAATAGGGCCAGCGCCGATGATCATAATACTTTTTATATCAGTACGTTTTGGCATGTCAGTGTCCTATTTATTAGCGGCAAGTAGTGATGCGAATTGGTCAAAAAGTTTTACCATACCGTCAGCTGATGGATAAGCTTCGCTATATCCTTGCTGACTGAATACTGGTTTACCTTCTAACTCTATTCCTTGCACTCTGCCGTCAAACAATGACTTGTGCGTCACTTTAACCGTTACAGGTAAGCTGGCCTCTACAATTGCAAAGCCTTGGTCTTGGGTGGTTATACGCGTTTTATCAGTGGCTAAATCTTTAACTGGGTGATTGCTGCCGTGATTGCTGACTTTTTGCTTTTCGGTCTTACCGCCAAGCGCTAAAGCTAATAACAAGTGACCAATACCTAAGCCGAACACAGGCAGGTTAGCAGCGACTAAGGCTTTAATATTCTCTACGGCATAAGTACAGGCTTGGGGGTCACCTGGACCGTTTGACAAGAAAACACCATCAGGTTTCTGTGCTAATACTTCTGCAACTGGCGTGTCTGCTGACACTACAGTTAATGCACAGCCAACACTGGTTAATGCACGTAAAACACTACGTTTTACACCGTAGTCGTACACGACCACTTTAAATTTAGGTTCTGCAAGCTCACCAAACCCAGAGCCAAGCTGCCAATCTGTTTGAGTCCAAGCGTAGGACGCTTTAGTGCTGACTTCTTTTACTGAATCAATTCCTACCGTGCCTTCAAAGGCTTTGGCAGCAGCAATAGCTTTGGCCACATTCTCTTCACTATGGGCGTTTTCGCCGGCAAACAAACAACCTTTCAAATTACCTTTTTCACGTAATATGCGAGTTAGTCGACGTGTATCAATTCCAGCGATAGCCACTACGTTATGTTGTTGTAGGTACTCTGCTAATGATTGTGTACTGCGAAAGTTAGAGTGCACCAGAGATAAATCTTTGATAACCAAACCCTTGGCGTGCACATTTGCGGACTCATCGTCTTCTGGGTTGGTACCATAACTACCGGCATGCGGGTAAGTTAGTGTAACGATTTGATTGGCGTAAGATGGGCTAGATATGATCTCTTGGTAACCGATCATGGAGGTGTTGAATATCATTTCCCCCACTGACAGACCTTCAGTACCGATGCTGGTACCTTTGAAGATACTGCCGTCCTCAAGAGCTAGAATGGCTGGCGTAGACAAGATTATTCCCCAATATATTGAATTAACTCGTGGGTTGCGTACTGGAAAGCATGCTTAGTAGTTTGTGTTTTTGTAACTGTTCTTAGCGGTATAACAAACGCTTTAACAACAGGCACAAAAAAGCGGAATGGTAAACAGGTCGCCATTCCGCTTTCTACTGAATCCCAGTGACGGAACCGATCACCACTGCGTGGTAATTAACACTAAATTATACTCACTATTAGGGTGTGTGCCAAGCTAAAATCCTAATACATCCTGCATATCGTATAATCCGGCTCTTTGTTGGTCGACCCACTTGGCTGCACGTACTGCACCATTAGCAAATGTCATGCGGCTTTGTGCTTTATGAGTGACTTCAACACGCTCACCTTCGGTGGCAAACATCACAGTATGATCACCGACTACATCACCACCACGAATGGTTTCAAAGCCAATCTGTTTTTGTGGACGCGCGCCAGTATAACCTTCGCGGCCATAAACAGCGACTTCGTCTAAATTCCAGCCAAGCGTTTCTGCCACCACTTCACCCATGCGTAAGGCAGTGCCACTTGGAGCATCGACTTTATGGCGGTGGTGCATTTCAATAATTTCGATGTCACTGTCTTCGCCCATTACTTTGGCGGCCATTCGTAATAGGTTTAAACAGAGGTTTACCCCTACTGAATAGTTAGGTGCAAATACCAACGGCATAACATGGGCGGCGGCTTCTAGCTGAGCTTTTTGTTCAGCGTTTAAACCGGTGGTACCGATAACGATTTTTTTGTCATGGGTACGACAAAACTCAATATTGGCCATGGTTGCAGCCGGCGCGGTAAAGTCGATTAACACATCGAAGTCATCAACCACATCGGCTAGGCTAGTGGCTGCTTTAACGCCTGGCAATAGCCCCTGCGTCTAGTCCGACCATGGCATCATTGGGTAATACCACAATAGCGCCAAGCTCAACATTGTCAGCCGCTAACACAGCTTCAATTAGTACTCGTCCCATACGTCCGGCAGCGCCGGTAATAGCAATTTTGGTCATTATTGCATTCCTTTCAAGAAGCTGGTTACACCATCCAACCAAGTTTTCTTTTTAGGTGAATGTTTTTCACCTTTCATAGAGGCTTGGAATTGCTGCAGCAACTCTTTTTGATTGGAGTTTAAGTTTACCGGTGTCTCTACCTGTACACGACAAAGTAAATCACCCGTAATACCACCACGGACAGATTTAACCCCTTTGCCACGCAACCTAAAGGTTTTTCCACTTTGAGTTTCCGCTGGTATTTTAAGCATCACTTTGCCACCCAAGGTAGGCACTTCAAGCTCGCCACCAAGCACGGCATCTACAAAACTAATAGGCACATCACAGTATAAATTTGAGCCATCGCGCTGGAATATTTTATGCTCACGCACAGTCATCTGCACGTATAGGTCACCCGTAGGTCCGCCCATTGCACCGGCTTCACCTTCACCGCTTAAACGAATGCGGTCACCGGTATCAACGCCTGCTGGAATTTTAACAGACAGAGTTTTTGTCTCTTCTTTAACACCACGCCCATGACAGCTGCCACAAGGGTTTTCAACAATAGTGCCTTGGCCACGACAAGTCGGACAGGTTTGCTGTACGGCAAAGAAACCTTGCTGCATACGCACTTGACCTGCACCATGACAAGTACCACAAGTCTTTGGCTTAGTGCCTTCTTTAGCTCCAGTGCCATCACAAGGTTCACAAGTAGCCAAAGTAGGAATTCGAATTTGTTTCTCAACGCCATGAACGGCTTCTTCTAGAGTAAGCTCCATGGTGTAGCGTAAGTCTGAACCGCGGCGTGGACCATTTTGTGAGCCACGACCACCACCAGAAAAGAAGTCACTGAAGGCATCGCCAAAGATGTCGCTGAAGTTACCACCACCGCCACCAAAGCCGCCGCCACCATAGCCACCACCTTGACCATCAACACCTGCATGGCCGAACTGGTCGTAAGCTTGGCGCTTCTTTTCATCGCCTAGTACTTCATAGGCTTCTGTTGCTTCTTTAAATTTATCTTCTGCGTCTTTATCGTCTGGCATACGGTCTGGGTGATATTTCATCGCCAGCTTGCGATAGGCACGTTTGAGCTCTTTAGTATCAACGCCCTTACTTACGCCCAATACTTCGTAATAATCTCGTTTTGACATGGTCCACCTTTGGAACTGAAATTAAAACGCGGCAAACAAGTGCCGCGTGTACTTCAATAGAGGTTTAACGCTCTAAATTCAAATCAGTAAACAAC